>JAESGT010000051.1_pt1 | contig 47960 bp, 32 predicted proteins | sample 9266261 | NCBI WGS metagenome assembly JAESGT01 (sample SAMN15741584, study PRJNA653494) | algae metagenome | isolation source: Pelatocladus maniniholoensis HA4357-MV3 and co-occurring heterotrophs from... | place: USA: Maniniholo cave near Haena, Hawaii | collected 2009-07-28 | reverse complement strand
CCAACTACTGCAAAGCTGGTTGATATTTTAATTGCAACTGCACTTGATTTGATTAATCCTATACATTTAAAAAACTGGTTTACAAACTGTTGTTACTGTACTTCATAAACCTGCAATACGCTGTATAATGTTGTCATGGATAATCGGCGTGAAAGTTTCACTCGCTAATTATGCACTAGGGGAGGAAACCGCTATTTCCATCAGTTTGAGGAAACTTTCTACCTTCAGATACTCATCATTCAGGGGCAAAAACTAGTTAAATCGAAGAGGCGACCACATAAATTTATGAGTTAATGACCCCAGTTGAGTTAGATAATCTCCCAGTAGTACACCCCAAACCTAAAGATACCCCGCCGTATTTAGGATTGGTTTGCATCACTTTTTCTAAACAGGTGCGCTTTCGGACGATTACCCGCACCCGCTATTTACAATTGAGTGAGGAACAACGCGCTAGTACCCTCAAAGAATTATATCGAGATAACTTACAGCGTTTGGATGGGGCATTAACTTTTTGTCAACAATATAATATTCGACTTTATCGCATGTCTTCTGGTTTATTCCCATTGAGTGATTGGGAAGATGACATCGGGGCTAGTTTGCTTGAGGAAATGAGTGATGATTTGAGTAAAATTGGACAACGGGCAAATCAACTGGGGATCAGAATAGTGCTGCACCCTGATCAATATGTAGTCTTAAGTTCTGATTCGCCGCAGGTAGTGACAACAAGTATTAAAATTTTACAACGACATGCGAGAACACTAGATTTGTTGGGCTTACCTCGTTCTGCTTGGTCGTTGATGAATATTCATGGTGGGAAATCTCAACGAATTGAACAGTTAGTAGAAGTAATTTCGCAGCTACCAGAAAACATCAAAAGTCGCTTGACTTTGGAAAATGATGAGTATGCTTACAGTGCTAGCGAAATTTTAGAAGTTTGCCAACTTACTGGTGTGCCATTGGTATTCGATGCTCATCATCATATCTGTCACGAGAATTTAGATAGTTATGATGATCCCAGTGTGACAGAAATGTTTTATGCTGCTCAACAAACTTGGACTAATCCTGAGTGGCAATTAGTTCATATTTCTAATGGGGAAGAAGCTTTTAATGATAGAAAGCATAGTGATTTAATTATTGCTATGCCGAGTGTTTATCGCCAAGCACCTTGGATTGAAGTGGAAGCGAAACACAAAGAACAAGCGATCGCCTATTTGCGTTCTTGGTGGCTGTTAGAGAATAATTTTTAATAAAGGTGAAGTAGCTATTTGCGTCTTGGCAACAAAAGCGCAAAATTACTAGATATGGCGATCGCAATCGATTTTGGTACAAGCAACACAGTTATCACTCGTTGGAATCCTGTCACCCAAGAGTCAGAAACTCTCAATCTACCCGGTTTATCAGTTCAACAAAGTCTAAATCCGCCACTCGTCCCCAGTTTACTTTATGTAGAAAATGCTACTAAAGGACAAGTTTTGGTCGGGCAACAAGTGCGCGATCGCGGTTTAGACTTGAAAAATGATCCCCGCTTTTTCCGTACTTTCAAACGCGGTATCGGTACAGATATCCAAGGTTTCTTACCGGAATTAGATGGACAAATAGTTACTTTTGAACAAGTGGGACAATGGTTCCTCAACCAGGTGATTACCCAATTAGAACCCATGCAAGGAGGATTGGAATCATTGGTATTAACCGTACCTGTGGATAGTTTTGAAGCTTATCGTTACTGGTTGGGCAAAGTTTGTCAAGGATTACCAGTCGAACAAGTGCGGATGCTGGATGAACCAACAGCCGCCGCTTTAGGTTATGGTATGGCAGACCAAGAAATTCTCTTGGTAATTGACTTTGGCGGTGGTACATTGGATTTATCCTTGGTGCAGTTGGATAAAAGTACCAAAGTCGCTAGTAAGCCTGTTGGGTTTTTACTCAAGTTTGGCAATAAATTTTTAGCAGAAGACTCCAAACAAAAGGTGAAAACTGCTCATGTCTTGGCTAAAGCTGGACAAAATTTAGGTGGTTCTGATTTAGACAATTGGATAGTTGATTATTTTGCCACAACTCAAGGCTTATCAGTCAGTCCTTTAACAATGCGACTGGCGGAAAAGGTAAAAATTCAGCTATCAACTCAAACCCAAGCGAGTGAAGTTTATTTCAACGATGAAACCTTTGAAAGTTATGAGTTGGAATTAGATCGCGATACGTTGGAAGGTATCCTTAGAGAACATTTGTTTTTTGAACGACTTGATGAGTCGATGACTCAGCTACTACAACAAGCACGACGCCAAGGAATTGAAGTTGGCGATATTAATGCTGTGCTATTAGTTGGCGGTACCGTACAAATACCAGCAGTACAGACATGGGTAAAGCAATATTTTGCACCAGAAAAAATCCGGTGCGATCGCCCCTTTGAAGCCATAGCTCAAGGTGCTTTGCAAATCACTCAAGGCGTAGAAATCAAAGACTTTCTTTACCACAGTTACGGTATCCGCTACTGGGATCGACGTAACTATCGACACAGTTGGCATCCGATTATTAGAGAGGGACAACCTTATCCGATGTCTCAACCAGTACAAGTAGTTTTGGGTGCTTCTGTAGAAAGTCAGACCAGCATTGAGTTAATTATGGGCGAATTGGGGACAGATACAGGCGCTACAGAAGTTTATTTTGATGGCGATCGCATGATTACCCGTCGTCTTGATAGTAGTGTGACGACTGTCAAACCCCTCAATGATCGAGATGGAGCGAGGACTATTGCTAAGTTGACACCACTAGGATTTCCAGGAAGCGATCGCATCAAGATCCTGTTTTTAGTTGATGAACAACGATTTTTGCGAATCACAGTTGAGGATTTACTCACAAATGAAACTCTGTTGGAAAATCAACTGGTAGCACAATTGAGTTAGTTATTGTTTGTTGGTGGTGGGTAGAGGCGAATACAATACGGTTCAAATCAGACACATCAATTAACATTTAAACCCTGTAGAGACGTTGCAGTGCAACGTCTCTACATGTCCTACAACGTCTCTACATGTCCAAAATTATGACTAACAATTTTTTGAACATTTGGGATGCTCCCGGTGCGATCGCTTTTCGTTGATGTATTTGAGATATCGGACGATTACTTAGTCATGATTTTATCTATCACAAATATAAATTTTCCGCAAATTCGTCATGATCATTCTGCTCTGTATCTCGTTCATTTTCAGTAAACTGTTTATCTTGTCCCTCACTCACATAGTTACATATTTTACTTTTAAGCAATCTACCAAACATCGTATTAATGACAAATGCAAAGGAATCTATAAAAATCACATCCAAAACACGGTTAATCATTGATATTTCTCGAACTTAATCATATATAAGAGGGTGTTTGAGGTTGATTGCACACAACCGTGTACTGTCTACCTCTATATAGATCTCCAAGCTTTTACAGAAATATTCCAGATAAAAAATTGTGATTTAAGTTTTAATCCCTAATAGGGATTAATTGAAGTTGCAACACCACTCTCATAAATGAACGTTCCAAAGCCCAAGGGTTTCAATCCCTAATAGGGATTAATTGAAGTTGCAACAATTCTTGCAAGCGCATTTTGCAGAAGAAAAGCACCTTTCAAAAAGCCGCATCTTCAAATTTGTTGATGACGTAGAGTTTTATTTTCCTCCGAATGAGTCAGTAATTCATCTGCGATCAGCATCTCGCGTGGGAGAGTCGGATCTCGGAGTCAACCGTAGGCGAATAGAGCAAATTCGTCTGGCTCTTTTGGATTTAAAGATTTGATAATTTGCTGTAGGGGCTTTCAGCATTTTTCTCTGTAATCTAACGACAAAGGTTCATATAGGACTCCTATTTGATTTTTGAAAAAATTCCGTACATTTTGACCTTAAGCATGACTATCAGCTTTCCCTATTGCCTATTGCCTATTGCCTGTTGCCTGCCTCTACGAGTAATTCAGAAATCAAATCGGATTGCTATATTTTGCATTCTTCACTTATGCACTACTACCACCGTCCCCACATCAGACCAATTGAAAAGCTTACGAGCTTCTTTGACTGGTAAATTTACACAACCATGACTAACTGGTGTTCCAAAATTACTATGCCAAAAAGCACCATGAATTGCATATCCTTCGTAAAAATACATAGTATAGGGAACACCAGAAATATCATAGCCAGGGCCTCGCATTCTGGCATAGCGATGCTTAGAGCCAATCAAAAACTTACCTTTTTTTGTAGGAGTCGAACGCTTACCTGTGGAAATTCGCATAGAATAGACAAGCTGGCTTCCTTCCCAAGCATATAGGCGCTGTTTTGACAAATCAATTTCGATTTTGCGAGGAGGGCGTAGTTCCTTCCAGATATCAGCTTCGTTAATAGAATTGCGATCAAATATACGATAGGAAAAATGTGAAAGAGTTGTCTTTGAATCGGAAGAAGTAAAAGCAGCTCCACACAAGATTCCTACAGATGCTAAAAAAGTTGTTAACCAAGCCAGCCAACTACTACCAATCCAATTTCCCATTATCTTAATTTATTAATTCGCAGAAAATGCCCAAAGTAATGTGTTTGTTGTTTGGTGTTTGTTGTGAATCGTTGGTTGTTTGTTGTTTGGAAAGACTACCAACTATTCACAACTAACCACTAACCAGTAAATTATTATCTTTGCACAACTACTGGCGTACCTACCGATGCCCATTTGTATACCCATCTAGCATGTTTCGGTGGTAAATTTATGCAGCCGTGGCTAACTGGTGTACCAAATCTTCGATGCCAGTAGGCTCCATGAATAGCATAGCCTTCCCTATAGTACATCGTATATGGCACATTGGGAACGTTGTAGCCTCTACCCCGCATCCGAGTTTTTCTCAGTTTGGTTTGAATCCGAAAAACACCAGTGCGAGTCGGTGTAGATTTCTTTCCTGTAGATATAATCACTCTGTAAACAGGCTTTTTACCTTCCCAAGCAATTAATCGTTGTTGGGACAAATCAACTTGTATCCAGCGTCGTTGAGATTGTTTGAGGTTAACGATTGTTTGCCTGATTGTACTTCTTTTTGATTGTTTTGATTGTTTCAAAACCCCTTGTGAAGGGGTACTAAAAACACTTAAACAGAGTGCTGTACCCACAAAGAGTACTTTTAGAAAATGCACCCAACTGGAAGAAGATGTCTTTTCCATAATGATTAGACCATAATGCCATTGTTTAGGAAAACTTTAGTTTTCCCTGATTATTTTTCGCTTTTTGCTGCAATCGGCGTAAGTTTTCCTAATTTCATCCTATAGCAGATGTCCCAATTCGTAACTAGCAAAGGAGAAGAAAAATGAGGAATTGTTGAAAAATCAAATTTATGTATTTTTACTCACAAGGAAGAATCCGCCAATAATTAAAATTATTGACTGATAGAGCAATCTTAATTGTTACTAATCAATCTCTGATTAAACAAGTATTGACTAAAGTTTTTGCTTGCTGAGATATTGCTTGCCAATTTTCAGTTTCTACAAATTGTTTAGGAAATAACTCACTACTCAAACCTACTGCGATCGCTCCTGATAGTAAGAATTCTTGGGCATTTTTTAAAGTCACGCCGCCTGTAGGAATCAAAGGAATATGACCCAATGGCCCTTGTAAACTCTTAATATAGCTTGCTCCACCTACAGCCTGTACAGGAAACACCTTCACACAAGTTGCACCATGATTCCAAGCTGTAACTATTTCTGTGGGAGAAAGCGCCCCAGGAATGATCGCTATATTTTCTGCAACTGCTGCTTGGATCATCATTGGATCAATATGGGGTGTAAATATAAATTGCGCCCCTGCGGATATTGCTTGATAAACTTGTTCTAAATTTAACAAACTTCCAGTGCCGATGATACAGTTAGGTAATTCTGAACGGAGTTTGCCAATTAACTCGCAAGCGTTAGCACTATTCCAAGTGATTTCGATAAATTGTATACCTCCAGATGCCATAGCCAAAGCCATCTGGCGTCCAAGTTCTAATTTTGAAGCGCGGATAACTGCGATCGCTCGGTGTTTTTTTACCAACGTTAACCAAGGGTGATTCGACATGTGAACAAAAAATTAAGAATTAGCTCAAAAGCAATGTACTTTAGTTCACTAAAAGTAACACTAACTTAAAATATTTGTTTAATCTAACCATAGATAGATACCATAATTAATAATAATCCAGTTAAAACTCAATAACCATGATTTTTCAGCTATTACTATTAACTATGGATTTTTTCAAACTTAATAATTAAGATAATTCAGTCGCAAGCAAGAGGAAAAAAACTGACTAACTTTTTAAAGTAATAGTTATAGATGCTTTCATAGGTAATTTTATTATGCCTCTTTACAAGCTTGAAGACTTTGATCCTACTTACCGAGATACCTTTGGTGGTGATGATATTAAAGGTTTACCGACCTATACCGAAGGCGGAAATAGAATTGGTAAAGTTATGGATGCGCTAGTAGACCCAGATGGACGTTTTCGTTATTTAGTCATTGAAACTGAATCAGATTTTCATAGCAAAAGAATATTGCTACCAATAGGTCTTTCTCGCATAGACTATAGTCAACAGCGTGTTTATGTTGATGGCTTAAGCAAACAGCAAGTACAAAATTTACCTGCTTATAAAGATGACATGACTGTCGATTATGATTACGAAGAGCAGGTACGCAGGAATTATCGTCCAGAACGAAATTTAACATACGATCGCGATAGCTACAATTATCAAAATGATGCGTCTTTATATAATTTAAATGAGCAAAACCATCAAACTTTCAAATTGTATGAAGAACGCCTAATTGCTAACAAAAACCGCATCAAAACCGGAGAAGTTGCCGTTGGTAAACATATTGAAACAGAAACTGCAACTGTTTCAGTTCCAATTGAGAAAGAACGAGTTGTAATTGAGAGAGTTCCAGCCACCGCAGAAGGTGTTGCAGTTAGTCCCAATGAAGCTCAATTCCAAACAGGAGAAGTAGCACGTATAGAACTCTACGAAGAAACACCTGAAATAGAGAAAGAAGCTTTTGTACGTGAAGAAGTCCGTGTCAAAAAGATTGTTGATAGAGATGTAGTTGAAGCTCAAGAAACAGTTCGTCGCGAAGAATTAGATATCGAAACCGAAGGTAATTTACCTTTGGATGAAACGAATAGACAGCGAAGAGATCTTCTGTGATCAAAACTGCTTAGTGAAAATAAAATTACTGTAGGGTGTGTTATGGCTTCGCTATCACGCACCCTATTTAATATAAATAGTCTCCTAGATTGGAGAAATAAACCAAGATAATTTAAACTGAGTACATATATATACTTCTTTCATCAACAAAACAATGCGTGACCCACAAATTAAGATTGATCCGGGAACTCTATTGTTGATTGTGTCTGTCCTGCTCCTATTACCCCTTTTGCTTGCTGGTTTTATCTCGCAGTAATAAGACTGTATACCAATTGTTTCAAACTAACAAATTTAACTGTGAATTGTTACTGGATTCGGGTAAACGATATTCAGCCAGTCACAATGATTAAAGAATTAATAAGTCTGCGGGAATAAACACAAACAAAGTTACAAAACCTAAATAACCATCAAAACCCTTCCCAATGACAAATGACATATGACAAAGGACAAATGACAAATGACTGCTACAGCACCATCCTTCAATCTACCCACATTGGCAGAATTAAGGTCAGGGTTGCCAAATCTTTGCGGTTGGGAAGCCGCAATTCAGTCAATAATTAAACAAAAGGAACCAGTATATTTAAACACTACTAACCTTAAGTTAGAAAATATTACTGCGGGATTTGCCTGCGCTTTACACATGCATCAACCAAGCATTCCCGCAGGTGCAAACGGCGAAATCATCAGTAATCTCCAGTATATGTTTGAACATCCAAATAATGGAGATAATCATAATGCCGAGCCTTTTGCATGGTGCTATAGCCGCATGGGAGAATTTATCCCGCAACTGATTTCGGAAGGTTGTAACCCTCGAATTATGCTTGATTATTCAGGTAATCTGCTGTGGGGTTTGCGTCAAATGGGACGCGATGATATCTTCGATAATCTTAAGCGTATTACTTGTGATTCCCAATATCAGCCTTATGTAGAATGGTTAGGAACGATGTGGAGTCATGCCGTAGTTCCCTCCACACCTATTCCTGATATTAAACTACACATCCAAGCGTGGCAACATCATTTTGCAGCTATTTTTGGTTACGATGCTCTCAAGCGCGTCAAGGGTTTTTCTCCTCCAGAAATGCATTTACCTAATCATCCAGATACTCTATTTGAATACATCAAAGCATTAAAAGAATGTGGCTATCGTTGGTTAATGGTGCAAGAACATTCACTGGAAAACCTTGATGGTTCTGCCTTAAAACACGAGAATAAATATATTCCCAATCGTTTGATTGCCCGTAATTCTCATGGTGAAGCTATCAGCATTACAGCATTAATTAAAACTCAAGGTTCGGATACAAAATTAGTTGCTCAGATGCAACCTTATTTTGAAGCCAAGGGTAGGGGTAAGCAACAAATTGGTAATATGACAATCCCCTCTTTAGTTACCCAAATAGCCGATGGAGAAAATGGCGGCGTGATGATGAACGAATATCCCCGTGATTTCTTTAGGGTTTATCATGAAATTCGTGATGCAGGCAATAATTATGCAGATGTGGTTGCACTCAATGGTACTGAATATCTCGAACTAATTGAAGCAGCAGGTGTAAATCCTGGAGATTACCCAACTTGTCAAGCTGTGCATCAGCATAAAATTTGGCAGCGAGTGAATCCAGATAATGCAACACCGGAAACTGTAGAACAGGTAATCGCAGAGTTAAAAGCAAATGATCATCAATTTCATATGGATGGTGCTTCTTGGACGAATGATTTAAATTGGGTGGAAGGCTATGAAAATGTTTTAGACCCGATGAAGAAACTCAGTATCATGTTTCATGAAAAATATGACTCATTGGTGCAGCAAGATCCCTCAATAACGCAGCGTCCAGATTATCAAGAAGCTTTGTTATATAACTTGTTGTTGCAGACCAGTTGTTTTCGTTACTGGGGACAAGGAGTTTGGACTGATTATGCGCGCGAAATTTATCGGCGGGGCGAAGCTGTTTTAAACTAGTACAGGTCGGCGGAAATAAAGCTACCATTAAAAATGGCTGAAAAGCCTATAAAATAAGCTTTCTTTCTTTTGCCTTTTTACTTTTTACTTTTGCCTTGTTGTACTAGTGGTCTGGCAAGTCAACGCTAGCTGAGTTCGTAAGTGTAGACGCGATAGCGGCTTCCCGTACGCCGTAAGGTGTTCCTGTAGGGTAGGGTACGCTTAAGCGCTCATTAACTGATATCTTGCACCAACCCCATATCCCGCCTCAGAATTAAGGAATGAGGCTAATAGCATAAGTTCGTTAAAACTGACTCAAACACTGTCCTAGTCAGATTTATCTGACTTTAGCTATTAGCCAATAAATTTATTTATTGGCGGGATGAAAAGCTGATGCAAGATTATGATGTAGTGAGCGCTTAAGCGCTCATTAAGGACTAAAGTCCTTACTACAAACCCTTCAAAGTTAGGTTTCCAGATCACTAGAACCCGAAGCAGTTTCAGACTGATACTATTTCTCGCACTTCAACTGGTTCACCCGTCAAACTAAAGGCGCGAACTTCAGTGATTTTGACTTTCACTAACTTACCTTTGAGTTCGTTAATGTCACCACTAAAGAAAGTTAGGCGGTTGGTGCGGGTGCGTCCCATTACTTGAGTTTTGTCTTTGGGGTTTTGGTCTTCTACTAGAACTTCTTCTAAACGTCCCATATAACGTTGCGATCGCTCGGCGGCTTTAATCCCCACTAAATGGTTTAATCTTTGTAGGCGATCGCTTTTCACTTCTTCACTAAGTTGATTTTCCCACACGGCGGCGGGTGTTCCCGGACGAGGGGAATAAGCAGCAGTGTTCAACTGATCAAAACCAATGTCTTCTACTAACTTGAGTGTGTTCTCAAACTGTGCTTCTGTTTCTGTTGGGAAACCCACAATTGCATCAGCGCTAATCGCTGCATCTGGCATATACTCACGGATTGTGTTGATAATCCGGCGGTATTTCTCGTGAGTGTAACCCCGTGCCATGCGTTTTAAAACTTCATTATCCCCAGATTGAAATGGAATGTGGAAGTGTTCGCATACTTTTGGCAATTCTGCACAAGCTCGAATCAAGCGCTCAGTAAAATAACGGGGGTGACTAGTAGCAAATCTGATTCGTTCCACACTTGGAACATCATGAACATAGTACAGCAAATCTGTAAATGTATGCTGATGACGACCTTCTGGTGTCACTCCTGGCAAATCCCGTCCGTAGGCGTCAATATTTTGACCCAAGAGTGTGATTTCTTTGTAACCTTGACGTCCTAGTTCCTCAATTTCGGCGCGAATTGCTTCTGGTGTACGAGATTGTTCCACACCCCGCACACTCGGTACTACGCAGTAGGTGCAGCGTTCGTTACAACCATATATTACATTCACCCAAGCCGTAACCTTACTATCTCGGCGTGGCTTGGTAATATCCTCAATAATATGAATTGGTTCTGTGGCTACAATCTGATTGCCGTCAAATACCTGTTGCAATAAATCTTTTAGACGGTTAGCGTGTTGTGGGCCCATGACTAAATCTAATTCTGGTACTCGTCGCAGTAGGGCTTCTCCTTCCTGTTGAGCAACACAACCAGCAACAACTAGTGTTAAATCCGGTTGTTCATGCTTGCGCTTTGCTTGCCTGCCTAGATAAGAATATACTTTTTGCTCTGCATTATCTCGGATAGTGCAGGTGTTGTAGAGAATTACATCTGCCTGATTCGGATCTTCTGACCACTCAAAGCCCATGTCTTCTAAAATACCAGCCATCCGCTCTGAGTCAGCTTTGTTCATCTGGCAACCGAAAGTAGTGATGTGATAATGGCGGCGTGAAATTGTCATGGGCGATTATACTTAAGATTTATAAATTAAAGGGTTTTCCCTATATTGTATAAACTCTAGCTACCAATTAACATTTGACTTGGATTGAATTTAAATTGTATGAGTAAACCTGTTATCTGGGTACATGGGGATTGCTTGAGTCCACACAATCCAGCATTGCAAGAATATCCAGATGCACCTGCTATCTGGGTTTGGGATGATGCTTTACTAGAAGAATGGCAAATTAGTCTCAAACGCATCGCTTTTATTTACGAATGCTTGCTAGAGTTACCTGTAATTATCCGACGTGGCGATGTTGCCCAAGAGGTTTTGGCTTTTGCTAACTCACATAATGCTACACAAGTAGTAACAGCAGATAGTCCTAGTCCCAAGTTTGAAAATATTTGTCAGCAAATAGAGCGTTTTGTAGATTTAGAAATTTTTGAATTAGAGCCATTTTTTGATTATGACGGTTATATAGACCTCAAGCGCTTTTCTCGTTACTGGAAAGTCGCAGAAAAATATGTATTTGATTAATTATGAAGGCTTATATATCCCAACTTAGATCCCCGACAACTTTTGCGAAGTCGGGGATCTGAACACCCGCGACTGATCAAGTTTCAAACCCGAAGATTCTCGTTTCATATCAGATTCGCTTGATTACTTATAATTCCCTTTGAACCCCACCCCGGCTTTGTCTAACGCCAAAACTGCCGACGCGGGTTTAAAACCCTTAATTTTCCATTAGTCCGCGCAGGCGAACTTCTTTTCAGGAATCCACTACGCGTCGCGCTTGTGTAGTAGTGAATTATAGCACTTCTGACTCGATTGCAATACAGTCGGAACCCCACCCCGGCTTTGCTGACGCAAAACCTCCCCGCTTGCGCAAGCGGGGAGGGGATTAAGGGGTGGGGTACGTATTGGACACAACCGAGAACTACTATATATTCGCCCAATACTTTTCAAACATCCTCTAAATGAATTATCTCTAACAACTTTTATCCAGTAGCATGTGATTGCATGAAAGTAGCATGTAAATTTACAATCCACTGATTTCATATAATTATTAAATTGGTAATTTATTTGATTTACAGATAAATAGAAAAGAAATAGAAATGTAAGGAGTGTTTTCAAAATAAAATAGGATTCCTATACTTTTAATAAACAAGTCAGAAGCCAGAAAAAAAGAGTATTTGACTTGTTTATTTCATAGGTCGCTAGTGGCGACGAGGTATTTGCTGCTAGTATGAGGCACAGATTATGTAACTCTGCATATAAACATCAATCTGACAAAAACTAGAGAAATAAAGCGAGAGCATCCCAAATGTTCAAAAAACCCGCCTGCGATTGAAATCGCAGTCTCATAGCTTGATTTATTTGAGTCGTCTTCAGACGACTTGTGCTATTAGCTAACGGTTTAAACCGTTAGCGGTATATTGAAAAAATTGGGATGCTCCCAATCAAGCTCCATTTATTTTCTTAGCTGTTGATCGCTAAATAAGAGTTTTGGCAGTAATACTGTGTAACTAAATTATATAAAATCCAAATTTTTTATTGTTGCAATCTCTCAGAATACTTGCTTTCAAGTATGACTAACAAAAGGCTTACTAAAAAAGACTTGCTAAAAAATGTATAAAATTCCTATTTATAAACCAAGTCTATTTGGTAATGAAAAAAAATATGTAAACGATTGTCTTGATTCTAATTGGATTTCTTCTAAGGGAAAATATGTATCTTTATTCGAGAGGGAATTTGCAAAATATATTAATGTAAAACATGCTACAGGAGTTTGTAATGGAACGGTCGCTTTACATCTAGCCTTATTAGCGCTTGGTATAGGTTGTGGCGATGAGGTAATTGTTCCAACACTAACTTATATTGCTTCAGTAAATGCTGTTGTTTACACAGGTGCAACTCCTATATTTGTTGATTCTCTGCCTGATACATGGCAAATAAATCCTCAAGAAATCCGTAAGAGTATAACAGATAGAACTAAAGCAATTTTAGTTGTACATCTATACGGTCATCCTTGTGAAATGTCAGTTATTAAAGAAATAGCTGATGAATATAAACTATTTTTGATTGAAGATTGTGCAGAAGCTATAGGTTCTAAATATCAAAGTCAGCATGTAGGTACTTTTGGTGATGTAGCTACTTTTAGTTTCTATGGAAATAAAACTATAACAACTGGTGAAGGGGGAATGTTAATCACCAACGATCAAAGTACCTTTGAACATGCACTTCATTTCAACAGACAAGGTTTAGCTAAGTATCGAGAGTATTGGCATGATGTAGTTGGTTACAATTACCGTATGACTAATATTTGTGCAGCTATAGGTTTAGCCCAAATAGAAAAAATTAATGATATTTTGCAAAAAAAGCACCATATTGCTGAACTATACAATAAATACTTAAAAGACACAAAATTAAAAGTTCATCCTGAGATTGGTGATGTTTTTCATTCATACTGGATGGTTTCCATTCTCACTCCCCAGGCAAGTCAACGCGACAGCTTGAGAGAATATTTAGCTAAGGTTGGAGGTATTGAAACTCGACCAGTTTTTTACCCAGTTCATACTATGCCTATGTATTCTCAAAGATATGAACGTCATAGGGTTGCCGAGGATATTAGTCGGCGTGGGATAAATCTTCCCAGCTATCCCGATTTGAAAGATGAGGAAATTGAATATGTATGTGAAGTATTAAAAAACTTTTACTTTAATTTAAGAACGCGAACTAAAAATTAGAGTTTTGGCTATTGTTTGCATAAGTCCACCAGCAATACGGTTCGGTTAAGGATTTTTCGTCATAATTTTGGGATTGTACCAGACGCGATATATCGCGTCTGGTACAGGATTTAAAAGTTAATCGATTTGTCTTATCCGAACCGTATTGAGTCTACCAGCTTTCTCATAAGACCTCGCGGTATGCGGGAAACTCAGCGTCTACCCTACGGGAAGCAAGCTACAGACCTGAGAGGGAAGCGACACGAGTGGTTTTAACCACCGTGTTCTTTGTATTATCCGTGATGTGGGTCTTCAATATAACGTCTGACAGCCTCACTACTAACGTTGCCTGCTGTGCTAACAAAATAGCTATTAGTCCACAAAGAAGGTAGTTTTAACAAGGATGGGAACTCTTTTCGCAGGTAGTAACTAGAGCGTCCTTTAAAAGCTTTAACTACAAGATGCGGGGTATCTGTTGGTTTGACGCTAACAAATAAATGGATATGGTCTGGTGCTACTTCTAAAGCTAAAATATCCCAACCCTTTTCTATTGCTAATTCTGCAAAAATCTGCCTAATTCTTGTTGCTATCTCACCAGTTAAAACTTTTTTTCTTCGCTTTGGTATCCACACAAAATGGAAATTGACCAAGAATTGAACATGGTTATGGGTTTTGTAATCTTCCTGCGTTAACATTTTCTCTGTTGATTGCTCTACATCTATTGACACTTTTAGTCTAGTCGATTACTATAGAGAAATCAACAAAGTTCTGGAAAGTCGAGCCAGTGGCTAAAGCAAAAAAAACGATGGGAGTGCAACAAGTTTTACTTTCTCCTGATGGTGAAACTACAGCGTTATTAGAGTATCTCTGTCAACAATCAGGGAAGCTTTACAACAATGGTGTTTATTTTGCGCGTCAAACATTTTTTAAGACTGGCAAAATATTAACTGGTAAATTTGATTTAGCTTATGAACCATCAGTTTCTAAATCAATAGTTGCTCAATCTTTGCCATCTACACCAGCACAGCAAACATTGTTATCAGTGCTAGAAGCTTTTAAATCTTTTAAGGAACTCAGAGAAAAACACTTCAAAGGACAATTGCATTTTAAGCCTAAACCACCTGATTACCTCAAGGGTTCTAAGCTGTTTAAGGTGGCATATCCCAACAGTGGAGGTCAAAAACCCAAGCTTGTTGATGGTCAACTACAGTTTTCTTTAGGCTTAACTGTGAGACGGTGGTTTGGCTTGTCAGATTTCAAATTACCAATGCCATCAAACATTGATTACTCAAAGATTAAAGAGTTTACCATTCTTCCTAAAAATGGTGCTTTTTATCTTGAGATGTCTTATGAGGTGGAAAAACAAAAACACGAATTAGACATTAATCAAGCTTTATCAATTGACCTTGGTACTGCTGATAATCTCGCTGCTTGTGTTGACACTTTGGGGAATTCTTTGTTGATTGACGCTCGTGTAATGAAAGCAATGAATCAACTATGGAACAAAAAAGTATCAACACGCAAAGAAGGTAAACCCGAAGCTTATTGGGACAACTGGTTAGACCGTGTAACCCGTAAACGTAACCATCAAATGCGTGATGGCATCAACAAAGCAGCAAAGCTAATTATTGACCATTGCCTTAAATATGGCATTGGAACATTAGTTATTGGTTGGAATGATGGATTTAAAGCTAACGCTGATATGGGTAGATTGAACAATCAAAAGTTTGTTCAAATGCCATTAGGGAAGCTTAAAGACCGATTAAAACAGCTTTGTGAATTACACGGCATCAGATACCAAGAAACCGAAGAAAGCTACACTTCAAAAGCCAGCTACTTAGATGGAGACTCCCTACCCAAGTACGGCGAAAAGCCGGAAGGGTGGAAAGCATCGGGAAAGCGTGTACAGCGTGGTTTGTATCGGTCAGCAAAAGGGCTAATTGTTAACGCTGACTTAAATGGTGCAGCAAATATTTTAAGAAAAGTAGCCAGCAATCTAAGCTTAGACTTAGGCTTACTGGGTAGACGGTCTTTGACAACCGTAGCGAGAGTTAGACTTTGGGTGCTACCAAAGTATACTCTGTCCGCAGAATCTCAGTGTCTTTAGACCTGAGAGTGTCAATAACAGAGAATATATTTTCATATAAAGGAAAAAAAAGCCAGTGTAAAAAAATATCACTGGCGGAAATGAATCCAAGAGCACAAGGTTCGCTGAGCTATAAATAAGAATTCCAGAAAAGCATGATTTTTTAAAGGTATATGCAACTTTCATGCAACATCTATAGCCGTTTGTCCTTGATACGATGGTTTGGATGCACTTTTGGCTGTGGCGTTTAAGCCACAATAGCATCAATCGCTACTATGCACTGATGGCGATCGCACCGCAGTCAAACTTGATCTTTTATGGATCTAGCGAATATTTCATCGCAATCCTAATTGTTGCATTCTTCCTCAGTGGGAAACTTGAGTTTTTAAAATTTGGTATACCAGTTTTAACTGATATTGTTGGATTATTAGACACACCAAAACCCTCTTGTGGAATACCTAGAAAGTCTCTGTTTAGTTTGTAATCTCCATTTTGATCATCTACTGCGGCGACAGCATAAGTTCCAGGCTGCAATCCGTAGAATTCTTTTTTGATAGAACTTCCCTGAATTTGAACACAACCACTTTGTACTTCACTAGTATCACTCAGGGGAAATCCTTGTTCATTATTATAAATTCTCAGGCAAACTTGCCCATTTTGATTACGGATTCCATTTACTACAACAGTTAGGTTGATAGTGGAATTTTGATTTGCTGTTGCCAAACCCAAAATGACAAAATTAGAGATTACAAACAGATGAAAGAGAGTAATTTTTTGTATAATCATATATTTTTAAGGAGTAGTTTACTTCTTAAATTAATTTTTGAATATCTGTTATTTGCAGCCATTTCTGGGTGCGTCTCATTCCCTCTTCTAGGTTAATATTTGCTTCAAAATTTAACATTCTTTGGGCTTTGGAAATAGAATAAGCATAGGGACGAGAGAGAAAATCCATAGTTTCTGGCAGCAAATCAGGCTTTTTCCGAAAAAGTTTTTGTCCCTGTTCGCGTACCCGAAGAAATAATTTAGCTTCATCTTTTGATAAAGAAAAAGGTACAGGTAAATCTGCTATTTCAGCTAAGTTGGTAAAATATTTTTTCCAAGAAGTATTCTTACCATCAGTGATATTAAAAATTTCTCCATATACTTCTTTTTCCATAGCAAGAAAGATGGCATCAATCAGATTATCAATATATAAATGGTTGATAACTCCTTGTCCATCGTTAATCAATGCGAATAATTTTCGCTGCATCATCACTATTGGTCGGACTATCCAGGGAATACTCCCTGGTCCATAAACATCTCCTGGTCTAATAATGATGATTCCAAAATCTGGTGGAGTATCCAGTTGTAAGAGTGCTGCTTCTGCTTCTATTTTTGTTTGGCAGAAAGGATTATTCTCACCACGCAGTGGCCCTTCTTCTGTAACGCCATCGGGATAGTTGAAACCGTAAACCATCGCACTGGAGAGATGAGTAAAGGTTTTGACACCAGCATTTTTGGCAGCTTTAGCCATATTCACGGTTCCACCCACATTGATCTCACGAAAATGCTTAATTTGTCCAGTTTCTTGGACAACACCAGCCGTATGCAAAACGATGTCTACTCCCTGACAAGCTAATTCAGCAGTTGCAGGATCGGTGACACTACCAACTATGATCTCAGCACCTAGTTGTTGTGCTTTTTTGACTTTTTCTGCGGAACGTCCTAATCCCCGGACTTTCATCCCTCGCGCTATGGCTAGTTCAGTAGTCCGCAAGCCAATAAATCCACCAATTCCTGAAATGAGAAGTGTTTGTCCAGAGAGGTTCATAAAACTTACTCACTTTTTAAACTAGTTCTTTAAAGTTATGTAGGCTGTAAAGATCAAGATTGCTATTCAGAAAATTTTTTACTGACGGTGTCTAGGGACTCGACGAACAATACTCAAAGCAGGATACCGGGGAATGGCAATCATTTGATCAGCAAAAGTGAATTTTTTATTGTTACAAGCCTCAACAATACAAGCAAGGACATTATCGGCGAGAATTTCTGCTGTTTCCTGACTAATTGCAGGTTCAGAAAACATGAAATTCAAATACATTTTTTCTTCAAAAGTGAGAACTGCAACACACAGTCCTCTAAATGCTGCATTAGAAGTAACAAAGCTGATTTCTTCAAGTTCAAATACACCATAATCTGAACGAATATTGACTCTACCTATATTTGTGACACCGACTGTTGAAAATACTTGATGAGGGTAAGCCAGAAGAAACTTAATTAACAGCTTGGTTAACATGGGTAAACAAAAGACGCGATCGCTTTCCACAGTCTCTTGCATTTGTTGTCTTCTGTTGCGAGCTAAATTCCAAAAGCGTGTATTTAATTTTAATGTATGACATGAGATATCACCGGAAACCAAAACACCCAAATGTTCATCAGTGATTTCTGGTTTGAGTCGATGACGCAGATCAATGGGAGACCAACAGCTGACACTCAAATCTGTTTTTTTGCCAGCATTGATTTTTATACCTGTTGCAAACAACATCGCTGCACACAAAGCAGCGTGTACCGTTGTCCTGTTCTTTCTACAAACATTTATTAATTGTGTGGTTTGCTCTTTGTTGAGCTTTCTGTGAACAATACCAGTATGGCGTGATTCAATTGGTGCAAATTTTTCAAAGTTTAAAGTTTTTGGTCGATATCGAAGATCCCTTAACAAAAGTCTCAACATCCCTAAAAAGAGATTTAGGCGACCTTTCCATCCCTGCATTGAGTCTGGAAAAAGTTTTGTTATCGGTGGTAATGCAGGCAAGCTGATAATTTCTATCGGTTCTAAAGATATGAGTTTTTGACAATATCTCAAAAGGTCTGAATGCAATTGCATACATGACAAACCGTCTGCGATCGCATGATGTATTGTTGTGATCACATAGTTGACGTTGCTCTCATTTTTCAGACGCACAAAGACAACTCGCATTAAACTTTTGTCACTTTCAATTTTTTGATTGAGTTCTTCCTGAACAACTTCTTGCCACTGTTGTGGGTGCAGCTTTGTCACAACACGTAAAGGAATCTGGATGTCTCCACTTTCAAAGCGCAGACTATTTAATTTCCCGATAATCCGCGATTTAAGACGAGGATGACGTGCTTGTAACAACTCAAGAGCTTGTCTAATAATTTCTTTGTTGAGGAGTCCGTTAATTCGACAAATCGTAATTATATTGTATGTTGTCGCACGACGATTCAAAATCTCCATCGCTTGCTCGTAGGGAGAAAGTTTCCTGTCATAGAGCATAATTACCTTTGTATTAAAAACTTATTAAAATTGGACAATCAAAATAATGGCTATTGATAGCGTCCAGAACCTCGACGAGCAACACTCAAAGCAGTAGGAGCAGTTGAGGGTAGCTGATGCCGAGGAAGTGCAACAATTTGATCGGAAAAAGTGAATTTTGCGTTGTTGCAAGCCTCAAAAATACAAGCAAGGACATTATCGGCGAGAACTTCTGCTGTTTCCTGACTAATTGCAGGCTCAGAAAACATGAAATTCAAAACCATTTTTTCTTCAAAAGTGAGAACTGCAACACACAAACCTCCAAATGCTCCCCATGCAGGAACAAAGCTAATTTCTTCAAGTTTAAAAACACCATAATCCGCAGGAATGTTGACTCTTCCTATATTTGTGACACCTACTGTGGCAAACATTTGGCGAGGAAATGTGATTAGAAAATCGGTTAACGGCTCAATTAATAAAGCTGAACAAAAGACCTGATCACCTTCTGTATTTATTTCCATTTGTTGTCTTCTGTTGCGCGCTAAATCCCAAAAGCCTGTATTTATTTTTAGGGTATGACAGGAAATATCACCGGAAACCAAGACACCTAAATGCTCATCACTAACTTTTGGTTTGAGTCGGTTACGCAGATTAATGCTTGACCAACAGCTTACACCCACATTCGTTTTTTTGCCAGCATTGATTTTTCTACCTGCTGCAAATAACATCGCCGCACACAAAGCAGCATGTACAGTTGTCTGGTTTTTTCTACAAATATTTATTAATTGTGTGGTTTGCTCTTTGTTAAGCTTTCGGTGGACAATACCAGTACGGCGTGATTCTATGGGTGCAAATTTTTCAAACTTTAAAGTTTTTGGTCGGTATCGCATATCTCTTACCACATGCTTGAATATGGTCAAGAAGATATTCAGCGCACCTTTCCATCTCTGCATTGATTCTGGTAGGAGTTTTTTAATCGATGGTAGTGCAGGTAAGCTGACAACTTCTATTGGTTCAAAAGATATGATTTTTTGGCAATATTTCAAAAGTTCTGAATGCAGTTGTATACATGACAAACCGTCTGCGATCGCATGATGTATTGTTGTAATCAAATAATTGACGTTGCTGTCATTTTTGAGATGAACAAGGACAACTCGCATTAAAGTTTTGTCACTCTCAATTTTTTGATTGAGTTCTTCCCAAACAACTTCCTGTGATTGTTGTGAATGCAGTTTTTTAACTACACGTAAAGGAATCTGGATATCTCCAGTTTCAAAGCGCAGACTATCTAACTTATCAACAATCCGAGAGTTAAGCCGAGGATGACGTAGTTGTAGTAATTCCAAAGCTTGTCTGATGGTTTCTTCGTCGAGGAGTCCGTTGATTCGACAAATCGTGACTATATTGTAAGCGCTAGCACGACGATTCACAATTTCTATAACTTGCTCCAAAGGAGAAAGTTCTCTGTCGTAGAGCATAAGTATTATGTGCTGTATTTCATGCTTTGTACTCAGTTTGATTCAATTCAGCTTTAGCGATCGCTGGCTTTTGCTTTCAAAGAAGCAAAATGTTTTCCACCAAGTTCAATTTGTCCTTGTTTACACCCAGTCTTCAATCTTTCTACTAGATACTCCAAATCATTAGCTATAAAATTTGTGCCATGATCTGGTTCTACTAAACTTACTAGGGCTGTATTTTCTACCTCTTGATTTGCCATGCAAGAAATACCCAAAAAATTTAGTACTCCTGATTCATAAGTTCCACAAGGAACTGAAGGGTTGTTTATTCCAACATAATATTCATTTGCTTTAAACCAGTCAGATGCTGGATAGCCGTGGAAATGAACGATTGGCGCACCATCTTTAATCATTTCTGGTGTGTATAAAGCAGCAGATAAAGTAATAGCAAGCATGACATAGATATCATAAGAAGGTTTGATATCTACTAACTCTGGATGAATACCCTGTGGTAATTGCAAAAATAACTTTTCTTTCAAACCAATCCGAATAATATCACTTTCAAGATTTAAATTTGTTTTGTTTGAGCCAGAACGAGAACTGACAAGCCAAATATCTGGAATCTGTTTAAATCTATATTCTCCTTTGATCTTGGTTTTGATGTAATATCTACCTTGGTCATTCTGACGAAATTCATCACTACTAAATCCCGCAACCGACAATAGAATTTGCCACTCATTTTCAGTTATTTCTGGCTTACCAACATATTGCGGAGGTTCAGCATAAGCAACAAAACCATAAGAGACACCTGTCCTCCCATTCACAATGACGTTAACAATATCTCTATGAGATTTTCTTTTAATAACTTCACACAGTTTAAAACCTGGTGGAAATAAACCTGTTGATGCCAGATCATTACCTAATTTTACTAGTTTTTTAGCATAGCTAGATTCATGAGGATTATACTGCCCTAAAGTAAATCGACTCAGCAAAAGTGGATATATCGGCACAAAAACTTTAGGCACTAATGAGTTTAAAACAAAGTGTTCGATCTCATTTTTATGAAATACAGAATCAGAAAGATTCATATTTAAAATGGAAATTTTTTCACTGGATACTCCAATTACCATCTCTGAAAATGTTCTGATGAGAGTATTTAAGCCAATATTGATTTTTTCTTGATAAGAAATTAAAGGATTTGTAAATTTTTTATCTATTTCTGTTAAAGTAATTACTTGAGTATTGGTAGGATCTTCAATGTATTTTGCTACATGGTCTTCAGCCCAACTACTCAATTTTGCTATTCTAGAAACAGAAATTTCTCGATCTTTTAAGATAAAGCGAGAATATATTTGATACAAACTCTCTGCTGCCAATACACCCAATTTTCGGATACAACGAGGAGATTTTTCCACATCAATTACTGCATCTATTTCCGATTTAACACTCCTAATTTTGAAGTTTTTCTTTAATTGGTTTATTGGTAAATTAATTTCATAACTTAATTCGGTTGTTGCTTCTTTCCAAGGTAAAACTTTTACTCCATAATCCTTGAGTTTAATTGCCAATTCTTCTTGGAATTTAATAACTTCTAGCTGCTTATAATTTTTCGGTAATGGTCTAAATGTAATTGTTAGCTTTTGAGCCATAACTTTAGGATCAATCACTGGTGGCTTATATTCCATATTTGATTGTTGAATAAATCCCCCGATTATACGACCAATTGTTTGTAGACTGAGTCCTATATCTAATGGAACAGAAGCGGCTTTGAGAGCAATATCTCTATCGCGTAACAAGGTTAAAATTTCGGTTTTATGAGCAGTTAGTTCAGCCTGTATTTCTGGTGTCATTACCCCCTTGGGAGAACGAAGATTTAGTTTATTATTGTTAACCCACAAGTCAATACCGTTTTGAGTCAGGTTTTCTAAAAGTTCATGTACGTTCATAGTTTCTCTATCTCTCAATATGATTGTATTTATATGCTTTCAGAAACAAGTTTTCGAGAAAAAGGTTAACTAGTGGTCTACCGCATTAATTCTAAGGGTTTATAGATCCCCGACTTCTTTGATAAGTCAGGGATCTGAACATCCACGACTCATCAAAATTAATGGGACAGACCACTTTTTGATAGGTTTGTAGTAAACACTTTAGTGCTTAAATATTTAACGCATTACTCATCAAAATCAAATCTCAAATGATTCCGAATCTACCAATTCTTCCGCTAAACGCTTGCTTAATGCTTCAATAGTGGGATAATGCCACAACAGAATAAGAGACATCTTAAATCCAAACAATTTCTCTGCTCTACTGGTAATAACCATCCCTTGTGCTGAATCTAAGCCGTAACTATCTAAAGGTTCTCGAATATCTATTTCATCTGCTTCAACTCCTAGCATCTCAGAAATGTTAGAGACTAGCCAGGCTTGTATTTCTTCTGCTGTGTAAGACTGCTTGGCACTTGAATTAATCACCGACTGATTCATATTTATACCTGTGAAATTAAAGGAACAGTTTCTAACTAATCAGTTGAAACTACTGATTGCTCTGGATGATTGAGATCATGAACTGGAGTGGTTGATAGAACTGAATTGCTAACATTTTCATTTCTCAAGGATTCCTACAGATTTTGCGATCGCCTGTGGTGATTCTGAGTTGAACTCATGATGAGTATTCCAAGCTGAGATACCCAAAAACTTTTCATACACCCAGCCAATCGCGATCAGAAGAATGCAGAATATCCAAGAACAATAAAGTACCAAGTGGAACTCTTCGTAATACCCACTACCCCAGGCAACCAAGCGCCGCAGTAGTGGATTATCCCAGTGATTGCTGTACTTGCCAGTTAGTTTGACAAGAATCTCCATGGAAACCCGGTATTTCAGCATCTTGTACATGAGTCCCATCGTTGTGGAAACATGGAAATGCTCCTTCTGACTCCACTTTTGGTAGTATTGGAAAGCTTTTTTGTCCCAATTGTTCTTCAAAAACCCATCAATAGCATCTGCTGCTTTTTCTGCTGAACGAAAGGCGATGTGTACCCCAGAAGAGAAAAGAGGATCAACAAAGAAATTGGCATCTCCCACAAGAATCCAGCCATTTCCCACAGAGTGTTTTGAAGCGTAGGATAGATTGTGCAACATTCGGACTTTGGAAAATTGTTCGGCCTGCTCAAACCGCTCCTGGATAAACTTATATTGCTTAATATAAGTCAGTAAAATTTCCTCTGAGCTTTTCTGCTTCCACCAACTTGTTCCTGGCTCGTTCATTACCACTCCAATACTCATGATGTCTGATGCAAGCGGAATGAACCAGATCCACCCGTTTTCAATCAAGTATCCATTAAAGTAGCCTTGCTGGATACCAGAGGCACGAGTGACATGCTTGAAGTGTCCAAATACAGCCGAGGTTTTGATCGTTTTGTTCGGAGTCAGGAATTTACGGCTTCTGCTGATAAAAGCGTACCGCCCTGAGCAATCAGCAATACATTTGGCTTTGGTGATATATTCAATATTGTCTTTGTTTTTCCAACGGATTCCAGTTGCTTTGTCACCTTCCCAAAGGATTTCTTTGACGACTGCTTCCTCAAAAACTGTGACTCCCTCTTGACGAGCATGATTAAGTAGAAACAGATCAAACTCGCTTCGTTCTACTTGATAGGCATAAGGACGCTGATGAAGCCGTTGTCTTGGAATGTTATAAAATTCTTGTCTGCTGTACTCATATTCAGATTGCTGTGGATTAAGCCCCATCCGAATTTCCGTACCATATTTAAATGTATTACCAAAATTCTGCAATGACTCAGCGATTCCTAGCTTTTCCCAGATCAGCTGGGTTGCAGGCAAAAGAGACTCGCCTACGTGAAAACGGGGAAATTTCTCGCGTTCGAGTACCAAAACTTGATGTCCTTTGCGAACCAGGAAAGTAGACAAAGTAGAGCCAGCAGGACCTCCTCCAATAATGACGACATCATAGTCACTGTGATTCATAAAATTGTTCGACTTCTATATACAAGCGACAGATTTCGAGAATTTATCAAAGAATTTAGTGTTATCTTGGACAGTCTTGCTAATCGAAGCTCCTGCGGCCATAACACGCATCTCACGATTGATAGACCATGTGTAATCTAATTTGTCGAAAAATTGGCAGAGACTTGAGAAAAGGTGTTGGTGGTACTTCAAATTCAAATGTAAACCTTCGTGTTCGTGACAGAAGCACTTCTCTATCCAACAGAGCGCTTCTTGACTAGACATATCAAATAGAGGAGTTCTTAGTATCTTATAAACTAAGGGCATGACAAAGACTTTATCTGGAGAAAAACTTGCAACTGCTCCAGCAGACAGCCCATTGAGTATAGTAAGTTGCATCATGTAGATTGCCAAATTAGCCATGAATTTCTCATAAGATGTTGGTTTTGGAAAGTCTTTGTAGAGATCTTGAGCGATCAGATGAGAAGTTGTAGTGTGAAAAGATTCATCCAAGAAATGGTAATGAGAGACAGCCACAGGATCTGGGATAAACTCGCCTTTGTTCTCCAATAGCCGGAAGTATTGGGAACGAGGGTGTTCTGTTAGCTTAAGAATCATATTGGCGGTGAAACGTAAGGCATAATATTGAGATGCCAAGAAAGGCGTACTTCCCCAGTTGAAGCTGAATAACTGTCGCAGAGGTCCAGGTGACAAACGCCCACCCAGACCCTTCTGAATCACCTTGGACTCATTTCCTGCAAGGGGATTTCCACATATGACCTTACCTAGCAGGGTCATCTCTGTCATGTCACCAATCGTGCGAAAGGCATGAATGTGGTAGCGTTCCTGAGAAGTTTCAACATCCAGCTCATGGCACAAGGTATTGTAGTCACCTGCATTGTAAAAAACGCTGCTTGTAATCTGATTGTAAAGAATTGTATTAGTCTCGCTAGCAGCAGTAAGATTGTAACCTCCAACCCAAAAAATATGATTGAGAGCAATTTTTTGTGAGGAAGAAGCTGCTTCGTAAAGTGGAGTACCATACAAAATTGAAAGCTCAGGATCGCTCCAATAATAATCTCTGTGGTTGTTGTAATTAAAGTTTTGATCCAACTCTATTATTTTCTCGGTGTAATTAGACTCCCTGTTACGCCGATAGTTGATTTCTGTAAGTTTTAAATGCTTCTTGACATGTATATCGGATGTAGTCTGAGGTTGTTTTTTTGTATTTGATTCTTCAATGTTATCTATCATATGTCTGTGTTTATGAGTTCTATAAAATCAAATACTTTATGTACTATGAAATCCTTAAAAAATATCTAAACTGGCAGGCTATCGATAAGAATGTTACTCTTACTAACCTGCTCTGGAGTACCACTAAAGTTTTGCAAAGTTCCTGACTGGGAATCGAGTTTAGCTATCCAGCTGTCCACAGATCCAGCATTGATACCTCCAAAAGAACCCTCAGTAGTTCCTGTGATGTATACGTGACCAACGTTATCGAAGGTAACATTGGTAGCAGCATCAGACTTAGAGGTTCCAAACTGTTGAATCCACAACTGATTACCGTCACTGTCGTACTTAGCAACCCAAGCATCATCAGATCCAGCATTCTTTCCCCCCAAATTGTTGTCGGTATATCCTGCTAGGAATATATTGCCATTGTGATCTACTTTCATACTTGAGGAGGCTTCATCACCGTAAGTGCCAAACTGTTTTATCCACAACTGATTACCATTGCTATCATATTTGGCTATCCAAGCGTCATCAGATCCAGCATTCTTCCCCCTCAAACTACCCAATGTCCATCCTGTCATGTAGATATTACCCTGACCATCTGTATCAATTGCCTTGGGAAATTCATTATCCTTGGTGCCAAACTGTCGAATCCACTCTAATTGACCATTGTTGTTGTTCTTGGCAACCCAGACATCATACAGCCCTGCATTCTTTCCTCCCAAATCGCCCATAGTCCATCCTGTAGAGTAGATATTGCCATCATTACTGACGTCAATACCGTAAGCTTCGTCAAATTCTGAGGTACCAAACTTTTCAAACCACAGCTGGTTGCCATTACTGTCATATTTGGTTATCCAGACATCATCTGCGAAAACATCAGGCTGAAAAAAAAGTCCTTGTTTTTGTTGCCTGATAGTAAATCCTGAGAGGTAGACATTTTCATTGTCATCAATTGTCACATCAAAGGAAGCATCGATAAGTTCAGTCCCAAACTGTTGAATCCACTGCTGATTACCATTGCTGTCATACTTGCCCACCCAGACATCATAATTTTCTTGTCCCTGATTATTTCCTCCTAAATCGCCTTTGCTTATTCCCGCTAGATAGAAGTTACCTTCTTTATCGGTGGCAATACTAGTAGCTAAGTCAGCACTGGAAGTACCAAATTGTTGAATCCACTTCTGATTGCCATCATTGTCATACTTAGCCACCCAAGCATCATTAGAGCCAGCATTGACTCCTCCTAAAGAGCCGCTAGTCACTCCTGCTACATATAAATTGCCAAAAGTATCCGCAGCTGAACTTAGGGTTATGTCAACATCGGTAGTCCCCAATTGCTGAATCTTTGCTTGTGCAGGTCCAGGAGGTGGAGTATAACCCTCGTACTGGAAGTAGTCTCCTTCAAGACTCAAATGATGAATACCAGGTACAAGCCCAATGAGATCAGGTACAATTCCCTGCTGCCAAAATATTGCTGTTCCTGCGGGAGAATTAAGTAACTTGTAGTCCTTAGAAGTGCCGTGTAGCTGAATTTTATCCTGCCAGGGATTGAAGTCTAAAATTGAAGCAAATTGTTTTAAACCAAAGTCGATTTGATTGCCGTCGGTATAATATGGCTGTTGCCAATCACCAAGAACAAATCTATCGCCCCAGTGAAGTTGACTACCCTTTAGTGCCGCCATTAAGTCCGCATCACCCAAGATAACATCAATTTGTGGTTGAGCGGAATGATCACTACCAGGTTTTAAACCAACAAAGGTATCGTTCCCAGAACGACCCCACATGAGTTCACTGCTCTGGTTCTTGAAAAGCAAGTCACTGCCAGGTGTGTTTACATTTAATATCCTTACAAAATTGGCGTTGATATCGCTTTCCAATTTTGTCCATAGATTTTCCATCTGATTCCACCTGGAGCAGTACTTCAATCTCTGGATGATGAGCCAAGTCGTTTGTCAAAATAGCACCATTTCTTAACTTAAACTCATTATTATTAATGAGTGGCAATAAACATGACAGACGACTGACTAGAGTCGCTGTGCAGCACAAATTAGACCACTGTCAGGAGCATATAAGCATATGAAAATCTAGCACTTTCAGGAATAAAGCAAAATATTTTATTACCTTGTTCAAGTTTTCCTGATGACATCAATTCTTCCAACATAACAAAGATAGAGGCAGAGCCTGTATTACCCTTGTATGTTAGGTTAGTAAACCACTTGTCAAACGGAATCTCAAATCCAATTGCCACTAACTCATCGTAGAGTGACTGCTTAAAATGTTCTGATGAGTAATGAGGTAAATACCAAGTGAGATCATCTGATTTCAGGTTATGTTTGTCTCGGACTTGTGCTAAACCTTTTTGAATTGCATAGGGAACCACATTTTCACCTAGCAGTTTTACATCCTGTTTTAAGGCAATATAATTTTCTTTCCAGACTTCATCTGGATTTTCAACATCCCGCAAGCCTTTTAAAGAACCATCGGCTCTCTTCACGGCTCCAGCATACATACAAGTCTCTAGCTCATTGGCAAAAGAGATAATATCAACCCAGTCTACCCTAAATGAAATACCATTTTGATGAGGTGTATCTGTGATTAGCACTGCTGCTGCTGCATCAGAAAGCATCCACCTCAAAAAATCCTTCTCAAAAGCTATGATCGGTTTTGCTTCCAACTCCTGAATTTTAGCTTCTATTTCTGGTTGAAAGAACTTCGCTCTAAATTGGTTTGACACAAGTTCTGAACCTGTGGTTACAGCATTTTTTGTCAACCCGGAATAAACGCTCATATATCCATACTTAAAAGCGGTCATTCCAGAGCAGCAGACTCCACTTGTTGATATAACTTCACAAGGGGGACACCCAAGCTCCCCATGCACCATCAGACCATGGTTAGGAACAATCTGATCCGGAGAAGATGTCCCACAAACTAAACACTCTATTTCCTGTAAAGGAAAATTAGAATTTTTGGAAAGAGTACGCACTGCTTTTGCTGTTAATTGTGCATTAGTATGAGTTTGCTTACCAGTCTTAGGATCTATTGCATAATATCTAGATTTGATACCGTTGTTTTTGAGGATTCGATTTTTGCACCGAGAGGGTTTTTCATTGATGAACCCAAGAACGTTTTCTATTTCGTCATTATTCACCGGTTCATTAGGTAGAAAAACTCCTAAACCTGTAATGTATGCTGAAGCCATAATTTACCTCAAATAAACTAATAGGACTCAAAAAATTCAATTCTTGTTAACTCTTATTTCACCCCAGTTGGTGATTTCAAACGCTCAAGATAAAATGCTATTTTTTGATTAATCAAGGAAGCAAAAAGAAATTGCATGAGCGTAGAAAATAAGAGAAGAGTAGGAATAGCAAATAGGAGTTGAACCGCAAATAAACAGATAATTGGTATTCTGCTCCAGCTTCCCTGCTTACCAAAAAAACGAGCAATCTTGGCCCATGGATGATATAGTAATCGCCCAATTAATTCCGGGATAACATAACGTTGATTCACTTCAACAGCCCCTAGTCCTTTAAGCATTGGCTGATGAGAATAATCACTTAATACATCGATATTGTTGGCTAAACGCTTGCCAAACCTTGATAGTGCATAGATGTCTTCATCTGTAACCCCCGCAGCAGGGAATATTCCCAAAAATTTGTTTTTTTTCCCAGTAAATAATAGCCGGGGAGTAGTGATGAAGGTAGCTAAAGGTGGTCCTTGGTGAGTCAAAACCACATTGTCGATATGAATACCTCCGACTTCAGCAATCATTCTCTTCATAATTTCTGAGGCGGAGTGCCACATATTTCGACAAACTACTAAAGTGATAACTTTTGTATCCTTCAAAACTTTTGCATACTTGGATTTCAAAAATCCTTGAATTGGTAAAGATGGTGCTAAAAACCAAACCTGATAAGCAAGAATAACTAAATCGAATTTATCATCTTGACTAAATTTCGGTGGAGAGATTTCTGGAGGCTCCTCGTTCACACATTCTGGAAAAACATCAAAAAACTTATATAAGCTCCAAGGAGAAGGATAATCATCTCTTGGTTTAATACACTCCCAGATAAGCTCGACTTCTGGTATATCAAGATACTTGGTAAAAGATTTAGCTGCGCTAGTCACATCCCCTGATTGTGAGTAATAAACTACCAATACACGTTTCATGACTGTAATTGGAAAAATGATTGTAGGTCGATACAAATCAAGCTAACTAGCTAGTACTTCACCACATTAATTATGAGGAGTTATAGATCCTCGGCTTCTTTAATAAATCGAGGAACTGAGCATCCACAACTTATCAAAACTGCCAATTTACTTAGGAAAAGTTATTACATAAATGGCAGAAAAATGTGTAATTTCTATTTCGGCTGATACTGAATGTAGTTAGCTGGCATTTGTAATCCTTGGATTTGCAAACTCTGCATTCGGAATAAAAATGCAGTTCCTCTCATAATATGGTTAGCAACATCAACCACTCTCCGATTATTTGGTTCAGCGAGATAAGTAGCTTTGGCCCAGTCATTAAAACTACCCATTGCTGGACCACACCAAATTTGATAATCCATTTCTCGACCTTTTTCCCCCAAGTTAGACCAGCGAGATGATAATCCAAGATACCAACGGAAAATTAGAGCCATCTTCAATTTAGGGTTGTTGGCAGCCTTGATTAATTTATCAGGATTTCTTTGAGATAAATAGGCTGCTGTTTCCTTCCAAATAACTTCCAAATTTTTTCTAAAAACTTGTTTTTCTAGTTTATCTTTTTCTTCAAATGGGATGTCTTCAATGGAATCATATGTTTTGTATAAATCTAGTAATTTTTGCGCCCGTAGAGGAAAGAAACTTCCTCTTTTTAAAACTTGAAGTTTGACTCCCATTTCAAACATATCTGCTGCTGGAGCCATCATCACATCAGCCATCTCGGCTTGAGCCAATAATTGTTTTGTATGTTGAGAAGTTCCAGCTTCAACACAAGATTGATTAATAGAACCAGTAACAACATAGGCAGCGCCCATCATAAAAGCAGCTAATGCCGATTGGGGAGTTGCAATTCCTCCTGCTGCTCCAACTCGAACAGGTCTTTGGTAACAGTATTTGTTTTGAATTTCATCTCTCAATTCTAAAATTGAGGGTAAGAGGCAAACTAGAGGACGATTATCTGTATGACCACCAGAATCTGCTTCTACGGTGATATCATCTGCCATTGGAACTTGTTCAGCTAGTTTTGCTTGTAATTCGCTAATCAGACCTTGTTCAACTAATTGCTTGAGAATTTTTGTAGGAGCAGGCTGAAGAAATTTACTTGCAACTTCTGTGCGAGAAATTTTGGCAATTACTTTATTTTTGATTTCGATTTGATTAGCTGCATTTAAACTAAGCCCAGAAGCTCGATAGTAGACGATGTTGTCAGTTAAATCTAGGAATGCAGAAGCTTCTATGGTTCTCACTTGATATTTGAGATACAAATCAACAGCACTACGTTCAATCGCAGGTTCGCTTGGGCTGTGGAGTAAGTTAAAAACGTAAGGGCCTTCTGGTAGAGCTTGTTGAATACGCTTAATAGCTGCTTCGACACGAGAAGGAGCTAGTCCTCCTGCACCAAATGAGCTTAAAATTCTTTCTTGGCCAAGAGCAATGACTAGTTCTTCAGAAGCAATACCATGAGCCATCGCACCAGTCATATAGGCATATTTAACATTGTAAAAATCCAAGAAATTGCGATCGCCTAACTGTTGAATAGCTAGAGGTGGAACAGCTATGAGCATTTCCACTTTTCCTGTTTGTCCATTGGAATGATACAAGTAACCTTCGTTGGTTACACCAATTTCATCATCTAGTCTAATAATGTAACAAGGTTTCTCTAAATTCAGTAGCTTAGTTTTTATAGCTTCCTGATCAAAAGAGACAGAATCTAAAGCACCTTGCCAAACTTGATTTTGCTTGCGACTAAACTCTGAAAAATTTAGATAATTTTGATTTTTAGGTATTACAGTGTTTAAAATACTCACGTTATTAGCCCTCTAGTTTATGAAAATAAGAAGTAGTAATGCCCAGCTTTATATCTTTACAGAAACGTAAACTTGAAACTAGGTGTTTTTTGGTTCCGCAATTATTTAGCAGCTTGTGCATAACTTATAAATCTTCTATGAGTGATGTTTGCTATGAAAAATATGCTGTAAACAATCTAACTGAAGGTGAATAATAGCACTTATTTGAAGCAATGATTCTTGTCGTATTTCTAAAAAATTACTGTGAGATTTGGTAATACGAGAAGTGTTTTCACTGAGATTTTGATATAAATTCTTTCGGAAATTTATCATACGCTCTTGCTGAACAGAAGTATGAATGCTTGAACTATAAGCAGAGAAGTATTGAGAATTTTCATCCTGTATCGTATTCACATTTGAATTTTGTGATTTTTCTGCAAATTCAAAACTTTTTACAGAATTGTGCTTAAAACAATGATCCAAACGTTCAAACTCTTTAAAATCCAGTATGTTATACTGTCGTTTTTCTTCACCATTAATCGAAATACCTGAAACTGTATCTTGGAATTTTTTTTTGTCTGTATTGTTTAATGATGCAATGTTCAATTCATTGCCGTTCCAAGTTATAGTTTTAAGCTTAGATTGACTTTTTATATTATTTTCTTGAACTTGAGAATATAGTGAGGACAAGTCCATTTTTACCCTATGACTGAGGAGCTTTACTAATGCTTTAACAATACAAGTATGCTCGTCTATCCCTCTCTTATTTAGAGAAACCATCATGTGTTCTTTTTGCTTGAGGTTTCCACTAATCCATCTTGAGCAGTTATTTCCAGCACCAACTTCAATAAATATTCTGGCGCCGTCGTCCCAGACGCGCTGAACTAGCCGAGGGAAATCAAGCTGTTGAACAAGCACTTTGGCAATATTGTGTCCAATAGAATCACTGTTAAGAGTAATAGGTTTGTATTCTGCGGCAGAATAAAAAACGGTATTTGGTACGTTTTGAATAGGTAAGGTATTTAGTTTAACAAGTGCATCGTATTCAGAACGTATTGGCTCACAATGAATTACATGATTGAAAGGAGCATTGAAAGCATCACAATTTAGAGTTTTAATCACCCTTTGACAGGCTTTTGTATCACCAGCGATCGCCACTTCTTCTGGAGTATTGATGAGAGTTAAGTACACATTCTCCTCATGTCTAAGAACTTCTCGAACGCGAGAAACTGGACACATGAGAACGTACGTACTCCAGAACTCTTTACCTTCACTATCCTGTTCCTGGGGTAATTCCCAATATTTGCGAACTGCATTTTTAGGGCCGGACAACTGTGTTTTAAACAAAGCAGATGAACTCAAGCCTTCACTACCTTCGTGAAAGTGTGTCCAGATACCCTGAGAAAGCATCATACTCGTTTCACCCAAGCTATACCCAAAGGCAAATTGGGGCTGTAGTTGGAAATAATTTCTCAGAATAGCAGTCAATAGTCCAGCAACGCCAACCTCAGATTCGAGCATTGCAACTGGATCATCTATCAATTGCTGTTCCAACTTTTCTAAGTGCCTTGTTGATAATTTGTTCAGACTTCTGGGATAGAGAATTTTTTCTATATTGTTGACACGAGTGTAAACGCTTTTGATGATTGGATCTTCATAAATTTTGGGAAACAAGCGGAAGAGATTGCGGGCAATTCCAAGATAAGAACTGTAAGCACCAGGATAAACGAAAGCAACACTACCTTTGTTACCCAATGGTTTGGGCGTAAAATAGCTACCTACAGGTGTTTGCCAGTCTTTACCTGTATTGAAAGCATCTGCAACACCTTTAAGAGCGCGCTGAATTTCCCGCGTCAATTCTTGTTGATTACGTCCGAGAATTGCCAGTGCATAAGTGGCATTTTGACGCTGTTGAAAAGCTTTAAAAGTAATGCTTGCAGCAGCAAATAGAGAAGAGGAATTGGCAATTGTTTGTTCTAGGGAACCGATCTGCTCTAATAATGTAGAACAATCCTCAGCTGCGATCGCAAAAAGATAAAAAGGCATTTGCTCTAAATATCTGCTGCTACGATGTATCTGAGTTGCTTCCTCCGATAAAATTAAATGTGCGTAACTGCCATCTATCTCCATACTGTTAATGGCAGCAATTCTTTTAGTAGCTCCTTTCTCTAAAAACCAAGGCTTTGATTCAGGAGCAACATAAAACGGACTATTCTGCCAGATTTGCGGCATTTTGGGAGCAGACCAGTGAGGAACACCAGGAATGTAACGGTGATACAAACAGAGTGCTGTTTTAATTAAACTGACTATTCCTGATGCAGCAGAGGTATGACCAATGTTGGCTTTGACACTACCAATCGCACAACACAGATCAGGCTCAGAAGTCTGATAAGCTCGAATCAAACCTAGCATTTCTGACTCATCTTGCTGAGGAACCCCACTGGCAAAAACTTCTAGATAGCCAATGTCCTTGGGTTTAATACCTGCCAAATCAAAAGCAAGTTGACATACTTGCGTGACTGCTTTTGAGTCAGGAATCGCGTGAGAAGAAGAATTATCCTTCAAGATATTGAGAGCATCAACTACCGCATAGATACGGTCATTGTCTTGTTGTGCTGTTTTGTGGAGCTTCAATACTACGGCGGCTGCACCTTCGCCTAGCATCCAACCATTAACATTCTGGTCATAACTTAAAGTATTAACACCTGTGTTGGATTTTGCCGTTTGATTTTGCACTAAAACACTAAGGCTATTCTCAGCTAGCTCGACAGCACCAACAACAACAGCATCTACTTCTCGAATTGCAAGTAGCTTTTTTGCAACCTCCAAAGCTTTGAATATAGAATGTTGTTCGGCAACTAGTGTGAATAAAGGATCTGCAAAATTCCAGAGATTGGAAATAGTGTCTTTCGCTTCTGGTTTAAGAATACGAAGAGAAAGTTCTGTTGCGGCGACAATAATAACTGCCACCCTGCTTCCTTTGTTTAATTTTACATCTTTGAGCGCATTGTCAGCAACCTTAAGCATCAACAGTTCTTGAGGTTTGAATTTGTCTTCTTCAGATGCTAATTTAAAATCCAAAAAATCTATTTCAAAATCTTTGATATACGCTCCTAAAGGTGCAAATTCAGTGTCAAAATTATTGTTTTTGAGCAAAATATCTTGGTTTTTAACTTCTTGCCATCTCTCATAAGGAAAGTTAGTAAAGTGTTGATTTGCTTCATAAATACTGCGTTCAAAAGCATCTAATCCTTGACAACCACCTAAAAAGCAATCCATACCGACAATGGCTACTTTAGGATTTTTAATTTGTTCATAGTTTTCCATTATTTAATCTCTAGCTATGTATTTTTTGGAGATAAATTAGGATGGAGAGACAAGGACTCACAAATATCTCCTTGTCCTTTTTTATCCTTCTAATCTTTAAATCTTCTGGGTAAAATAGTTCCTTTTGCTCCAATCATGCGATTATATACTTTCCCTTGAATATCATGTGCAATCACATCAGCAGTCACAGATGATTCTGTCTTCAATTTTACTTCGCAAGAAACGTAAAAGGGTTTATCAAATGGTATAGGTGCGAACTGTTCAAAAGTTTTAATTTCTGATGGTAAACAACCTTGCTGATGAAAATATTGCGTCCAAAGCCAAAGTGCATGAACTTGAACATCTGCAATATAGGGATTAAAAGTTTTTACAGGAAATTGCCCTTGTTTTCTTTCCTCAACATTTGACAAAGCACATTCTAGAGTTATTTTTTCAGAGCTAGCATTTAAGATAGTTTTTACACCCTGAAAAGAAGCTCCATGAAATAAGCTTGATGCCCCGTTTTGATAAAGTGATTTATTAGAACCGAGTGTTATTTCTTCCCTTTTTAAATTAAGCGAATCATAATTAGGAGAAACTGGAATTTTCTGCTTAATCTTTAGCTGGCTGCTGAAATGATAACGAGTTTTCCCTTCTAGATTCTTACTCCATATTTTAGCATCAAACTGTATCTCATCAACATCGTTTTTAGAAATTTCTTGCAAATCTAAAATGTATTCAGTTGGCTGAGTTTTATCAAAAACAATTCCTTTCAAAACTTTGAAGTTTGAGCAACTAAAGATTTTGTAGCCAGGATAAAGTTGTTCACAGGTATTAGCAATCCATGTGAGAGCGCAAGTAGCAGGTAAAACTGGACGGCCAGCAATGACATGATCTTGTAAAAATGGATTGGCTGCTAAGATTAATCGGCGCTGGATACGATATTTTTTCAGATCTGGGTTGGACGACTGAGGTATGTACACTAAGGGACTACCTATTACTACTTGGGTAGTTTGTTGATTTACTGGTGCTAGTTCATTAACTAACATCTGAGTTCCAAGTTCTATAGGAATAGTCTCTATGCTTCTTTCGGCAAAAGCTTTCTTCAATTCTGGTGTTACCATGCCACTATCCCAAGGTCCCCAATTAATTGCAACGACATGACAATTTGGATAGTTGCGTTTAACAAGATGAGCGGACTTGTTGAGAATTTCATTGGCGATCGCATAATCTGACTGACCAATATTCCCGTAAAAACCAACTACCGAGGAAAATAACACTAAATAATTAAGTTGGCTAGGTGACACGCAATGTAGCATGTTTTCCAGACCTGCAACTTTGGCAGCATAAACAATTTCAAAATCCCGTTCTGATTTATTTTCAATTCGCTTATCTGCTAGATTACCAGCCCCATGAATAATTCCGGTTACTTCACCTAAACGCTCAACTGCTGTAGCAACTTGCTCTTGAAGTTGTGTTGCATCGGTGATATCTACGCTCAGATATTCCGCTTGTCCACCAGCTTTCTCAATTGCTCGTAGCGTTGCTTGAATTTCTCGTCTAGATGAAATACCCTTGTACTTTTTCTGCACCATTGCAGGTGTAGGCTTTTCTCCTCTGGCGATAAAATCATCCATAATCCGCTTTTTCAATTCCCCTTCTGTCGAGCAGCCTTCAGCCCACACAGGTTCAGGATCTACAGGCGAACGCCCTAGCAGAATGAACTTGCATTGATAACACTGCGCCAGCTTGATGACACATTCAGCTGTGATTCCCCTTGCACCACCACTGACAAGAAAAACTTGGGATTGGGGATTGAGAGAATGAGAAGAGGAGACAGACAAGGGAGAAAAAATGTCCTCTGTGTCCCCATATCCTCCGTGTCCTCCATGTCCTCCATGTCCCCATCTCTCCGGCTTGCACACTAACGTTGTTCGTCCTTGTGAGCTATATCCAACTTCAGCAATTAACCGATTGGGATCATGAAGTTCGTTAAGGATATACTGTACTGATGTTTGAGTATTTATATCGGGACTTAGATCAATTGCACGGCAAAATACAGTTTCCCATTCCTGATTCAGGCTTTTGGTTAGTCCAAATAATCCGCTACTAATGGCACCAAAATTAGTTTTACAGCCTAGCCCAAACTGGCCATCAAGACGAGCAACGCTAAGGAAGCAACTGCATCCTTGAGATGCTGCTTGATTGAGTGATGTTTTGAGGTGTTTGGCGATGAGAAAAACGTGACGCAGAAGTGCTTTCTCAGTTTCCAAGTAACGGACGTGATTACTTGTATCATCATGGCTATCAGGATTGAGATGGATAAAAGCAGCAATTTGACCATACTGAGAAGCGATCGCTTCTAACTGATGTTGCAAATGCTCCTCGCTCAAATTTGCCAGCACAACCCGATTGATTCCTTCTGGTAAAGGTAATTGATCTGCAATTAAGGTTTTAGGAAAACTCAACACAACTACTTTCCAATCACCCTGTAAAAGAGCTAGAGCTAGTTCTGAAGTCATGGGGGTGCCATCATCAGTAAGCAAGGCGATATACTTCTCAGGTAAGGAAAAATCTAATATATCTGGTTCAGGAAGGAATTTGAGATGAACTGAACTGCGGAGAATATTATGATTTACTTCAGATTGCTGGTTGCAAGGCTCGGCTAGAAGTGTTTTTTTTTCCAGCACATTAGCCTGTTGTTTCATATAGTCAACGATTTGACTAAGAGTACGTAATTCTCCCAGTTCTTCAGGATTGGGCTTAGGCAAATCTGGGCATAATTCTAATAGCCCTCCCAAAATCTCAACTCGTTTAATGGAATCAATACCTAAATCTGCCTCCATATCCATTGACAGCTCCAACATTTCAACTGGATAGCCTGTCTTTTCACTAACTACGTTTAGCAGAATTTGACTGAGATCAGTTAAATCGGAGGAGGAAACTGGTGAAGTTGCTTCTTCGGAAGTAGTAAAAGTGAGGGGAACTGCGGAAGAAATTATTTGTATATTTTCACTCTTCGCGTCTTTTGTTCCCCGCGTCCCCACGTCACTTACTTCGCTGCTCTTAGCCTCATTCCAAGCAACTTCTTGTGCTGTCTTCCCAGGTGCAGATTCAACGTCAGTACTTCCTGGAAGCAGAGTCCGCAAATATTCTACGATTTGACCAAGGCTACGTCGTTTTTCTAGTTCTTCGAGATTGGGTTTGGACAAATATGGGTATAATTCCAGTAATGATCCCAGAATTTCAACTCTTTTAACGGCATCAATTCCCAAGTCCACCTCTATATCCATCGACAGTTCCAGCATTCCTACCGGATAGCCCGTCTTTTCACTGACTATGTTTAGTAGAGTCTGAATAAAGGTGGGTTCATCAATGGTTATAGGTAATGACGGCACATCTGAAGTTGGAATGACAAGAGTATCAGAGGTTTTTACGGAGATTGCTTTTGTGTCGTTACTAGTGCTATTGTAAGTACCATTGCTAACACCATTACTCACACCATTGCTTGTGCCATTGACTAAAACAGGCTCAAAGTTAGTTATAAAGCTGTGAGTGGGTACAGCAACAGATGTGGTAGTTCTATCATTGACTGCAACTGGAGCAACAGAAGTATGTTCATCACTAACAATAGATGTCGTTTCTGATGGCAATACTGTGGGCTGTTCCGTGTTTATGGTAGCAAGTAGCTGACTGTAATGTTGCTGGAGCAATTGGAAAAACTTTTTGGTTTGTTCTGTTTGATGGTTTAGATATTGCTCGTGGACACGCAGTGTTTCACCATGATGTTCGTGAAAGCGCATGATGCTGCGCTCAGAGTAGGAGAGGGCTATTTGTTTGGTTTCCGCATCTTGGTGAGGGAATTGATCATTTACCAGCAAAGAATTCTGTTGCTGCATCAGTTGGAAAAAGGTTTTGGTATATTCCGTTTGATGCTTCAAAGATTGTTCATGAACATGTAAGGCGTCACGTTGATTGCGATTGAATTCTATGAGGCTATATTCTAAACTATCTAAAACTAGTTGATAATTTTGAGTAAGTTCTGGACTTGTTTGCATTTGTGCTTTAGGAGTTGCTTGAGGGTATTTGTTTAGATCAGAAGATTTTTCTGGTTTATTACCGTTTGCAACTGGTGTGGACTCGCTGCGGTGTGTATTGACAGGTTGGGAGATGGGCGTCTGATCTGTCTTTTGAATAGGGGATGTAGACAGAGTATTTACCTCAGAGGATTTATCTTTTGTGTGTGGGAGATTAACTTGATGTCCGTTGTGCAAAGCTTTTTCAAAAGCCTGTTTTCTTTTTTCTGAGATGTAGTTAGAACCATTTAGCTGGACAATCAGCTGCTTATTGTTTTTTACTTCTGGTGTTTTCTGCTCAAGTTGGTAGAGATCGGGGTTTTTTAAAGATAAGCCAGCGACACGTAATTGCATAACAGCTTCTCGAAAACAGCGATCGCTATCTTTTTGATAACTGCCATTCAAAGCCACAGCTAAATGAGGTTGATCACAGAGGATATCTTTGACTAATTTAGTCAGAATGCCTTTAGGGCCAAACTCTATGAAACAATAGCCACCTTGAGCGTAAATATTTTCAATCTCTTGCTTAAAATGTACCTGATTAATCAGGTGTTGTTTCAGGATTTTTTGAATCGCTTGTGGTTCTTGCGGGTAACACTTTCCTGTCACATTAGTATACACAGGCATTATTGGCTCGTTGAAATGAATTCCCTCAATTGCTTGAGTAAAGGGTTTTTGAGCATGAGTTACCAATGGTGTATGAAAAGCTGCTGAAACAGGCAGCAAAACGGTAGAATAAGCCTTAGCTTTCAGTTGCTCCTGTACTTGGCTGATCTCAGCTTTCGCTCCTGCCAACACCACTTGATTTGGAGAATTCAAGTTAGCGATCGTCACTAGAGGGAAGTTCTTGATGATTTCTTCAACTTGACTGACATCACCTTTAACTGCCAGCATAGCTCCTGCATCAAACTCAGGATCGTTTGGTGCAGCCATCGCTTGACCCCTGGCTTTAACCAGGAAAAAGTAATCTTCCTCACTGAGAACACCCGCAGCCCACAAAGCCGTCAATTCTCCAAAGCTGTGTCCGACGAGAAAATCTGGCTTGAATCCTCCCTGTTGTAATAGCTTATACAGACCAACGCTGAAAGCTCCAATTGCTGCTTGTGCATATTCTGTCTTTTGCAATGCTTCAACTTGTGACTGTTTTTGAGCTTGATCAAAAACAGGGCGAGGGAAAACTATTTCTGAAACGGGTTTGAGACCATCTTTGCAGAAAAGGTTATCTATCTGACTATAGGTCTGTCGCAAGCAAGGAAAGTTGATGACAAGTTCTCGACCCATTTCCAGGTATTGAGAACCTTGACCAGAAAACAAGGCAACTACTTTGCCTTCAGTTGGCAGATTCGTTTTGCGATAATAAATTCCTTGAGGATGCTCCCAAGATTCCGCTTGTGACTTATTGGTGAGCAAGTCAATACTGATCTGCAATAATTTGCAAGCCTCAGTCAAAGATTCGGCGACAAATCCTACTCTAGCATTTGTGGCAGGAATTTCTGATGATTGACACGTTGCAATTAGTTGTGCATAACTTCTTTCTTTTTCTGGAGATTGCAACTGACCCAAAATTTCTTGACAGCGTGATCTTAACTGCTCAGGTGTTGATGCAAATAACAGTACTGATTGGGGGGTGTTATGTAAACGATAAGGGCGATCGTGTTCACTAGAGTATTCTTCTAAGACAATGTGGTAATTTGTGCCACCAAAACCAAAGGAACTCACTCCTGCACGTCTTGGCACTTCTCCTTGAGAGCAAATCCAAGGCCTAGTTTCTGTATTCAAATACAATGGTGAGTTTTCAAGACCTAGTTTAGGATGTGGTTGAGTGATATTAATGGTTGCTGGCAATACTTTGTGGTGTAAAGCTAATGCTGTTTTGATTAGACTTGCAGCACCCGCAGCAGCTTTTGCATGTCCAATCTGTGATTTGACACTTCCAAGTGCAATATGTTGTGTTCGGGAATTGTTTTCGCTAAAAACTTCTTTGAGAGCTGTAAATTCGGTGGGATCTCCAACCATGGTACCTGTGCCGTGTGCTTCAATTAAACCAACACTGGTAGGTGAAAATCCTGCATCTTCATAAGCACGATGCAAAGCTCTGACTTGACCTTCTGGGCGAGGTGCATAAATGCTTTTATAGCGACCATCACTGGAGGCGCCAATACCTTTGATCACTGCATAAATTCGGTCATTATCCCTAATTGCGTCTTCCAAGCGTTTCAACACCAACATACCAATACCTTCAGCCAACATCATGCCATCTGATTGAGCATCAAAAGGTTTGGTGTTCTGGCTTGGGGAAACAGCAGGTGTTTTGCTAAAACACATATAGGCAACAATTGAGTTGTCAGTGTCAACTCCACCAGTGAGCATCATGTCGGCTCGATGATCGACTAGTTCACTAATTGACATTGCTAATGCTCCTAATGAACTGGCACAAGCAGCATCGACTACACAGTTCATTCCTCCCAAATCTAGGCGGTTGGCAATTCGCCCAGAAACTATGTTTGCTAACATACCGGGAAAAGCGTTCTCTTCCCATGGCACATATGCACTTTTGATTTTCTCGATAATTTTTTGCGTATCTTGGTCAGATAAGCCACTACTTTTTAAGACTTTTTCCCATATGGGATACTCTAATCTAGTAGCCAATGGCATTGCTAACTGTCTTGCTAGGGCTACACCCAAAATCACCCCAGTACGCTCTCGGTTAAATTGTCTTGTTTCGCCATAGCCTGCATCTTCGATTGCTGCTTTTGCAACAACTAAACCCAGTAACTGGGAAACATCTGTAACTTCCAAAAGATTTGGAGGAAGTCCAAATTCCATTGGGTTGAATTCGATTTCGGGGATGAATCCACCACGTTTGCAGTAAGTTTTGTCAGGGGCTTTGGGGTTAGGATCATAGTAATCCTCAATATTCCAGCGCGATGGAGGAACATCAGTAATACAATCAACTTGGCGAATAATTTTTTCCCAATATTCCCGTAAATTTTTAGATTGCGGGAAAATAGAAGCCATTCCAATAATAGCAACAGGATTTTGTTGCAATCTTCTATTGATCTTATGAGTTTCAGTTGCATTTGCAGACATCATTTTTTTAACCTGTATCAGTTTGTGCAAAGCCTTTTCACAATTGCTTACTTCTTTTTGTAACTGTGCAAAGTCAACTTCAATTCTAGAAGCAGCCATGGCTTAATTTTCATTATTTACTTGGAGAATATAGGGAAATAGCCAAGATTTATATGCTCTATACAAAATAATCTTGAAGTAATAGTTAGGAGAGCAATCATTGATTATCTTTACAGAGCGAGTTAGAATTCATATCTTTAAGGCTGCTACATAAGTCTTGAAATAGCTTTATTTTGGATTACTTCATCGAAAGAAGTTAATCCAATTAGTTTATTTTAGTCATATCATCCATGACTCTTGCTGCTTATTCTAGACTGCTTACTTCTGTGTAGCAACTTATATGCAACAAACCAACTATTGGGATATGAAATTCTAATGAAGTGTTTTCTGTAAGGTAATTGTCAATTCATATATAGGATTCCTATTGAGCTTTTAACCCGAATTAAGTACAGTTTAGGTTTCATATTTAGAGTTAAGATCTCCCTAGCTCAACTACTAAGTTAATCAAACAAAAAGGATTCCTATAACTACATTAGTGATCATTCATTCGTTGTTGATAATTTGATACATTATGGAGCAATTATGCCACAGTTTAAACGTAGTTCTATTCTGAATCAGCATTACTACTTTTTTTTCTAGATTCTGTCTTTTCTTCAGCAGCAGTTAATAGCCGTCGTTCAAGTTCACTAATACTAATTCCAAGCTCAGAAGCGGTTTTGGTTTTCCATTCTTCCAGTTCAGAATCGTGTTGATTGAGCCATTCATGCACTGCGATACGTGCCATTTCAGCTTTACGAGCTGTCTGGCGGGCTGCATGAAAAATTAGCCGCTGGTGATCAAATCTGGTTAATGAGAGCATGAATCGCTGTAGTTTCATTCTCTTGAGGACGCGAACAACTTTAGCCACATCACCTATGTCCAACTTTTAATTACACTATCTCATCTACCAAGAGTTTATCTTCCAAAATTGCATATAAATTGTATATTCCTTCTTTTGAAGGTCATGTTAATGCCATAAAAATCCGAGAATCAGGCAAAAAATAAAAGAAAATAAGTTATTTTTCATACTGAATTATAAAGTTAGCTTCCATTCTTTATTCTGAGAATATGTAATTTATGAGTTTGGATTCAAATTATATGTACTATTTATTACTATTTGTTTATACTGTTGAAGCATCTCCTTCTAAGTTCTTTTTATCAGAAGAGTGAAATGGGATAGTTATACGCAGATTAATGTATCAAAATTATTAGTATAAACATCTACTATAAAAAAATGGCATTTTAAAAATATATTGTACGAGTCTAGATTTTATATAAATTTTATATTGTTATTTCAATCACAAATAAATGATACAAATTATTCTGCTTGATGATAGATGAATTAATTACGTTTTTCACTAAATTCTACTAATATATTTGCTTGCGAAGAGATGCTTATTACTCTTCATGTTAATAATTTACTTGCGATTATTTTTTCTTTTTAAAGTTGTTGCATAGGAGTTGCATTTGAGTATCAAAAAGACTATGGTTGGTGATTAAATTGAATAAAGATTTAACTCCGTACAGGAGGTAATGGCATTGAACATATTTACTACCTTAATAACTCTATTTCCTCATCTACCATTAGATATGATTACCACCTTGTGACATTCAGCTTTTACTTGATTAGAATTCCACGAAACTAAACGGAGTTGCTGGCATGAGACTATCTGAGCTAGATCCACTCATACCACTATCTAACTTAAGAGAAGAGCTCCTCAAATTGCCAAAAGGCTACTGTTTTTATGAACAAGAACTTATAGAGTTTTTATCGAGACGACGATGGCCTGAAAACAATCGCCGTATTGATCGAACAACTTTTTGGCGATGGAGAAATGATAATGGAATTGAGCATCAGAAAGTATTTAGTCGATTAGATCTTTTAAAACTCTGTCAGATCTGCGATCACTATCGTATAGATGGAACTCGCAGCGAATACTTAGACATTATGAAAAGGAAAAAAGAGGTGTGCTAAATCAATAAATAAGTACAAATTTGAAGACATAAATTCCTGATTGGTTGTTACTGCTACAGAGTGATGGATATTTTTTCTATAATCCATCCTCTGATAGCAACAATAAAATCCGAAATTATCAGCCAATCTGATCCACTTTACTTTCTACTATTTATATGACTGTAGAGCAGAGATATTGCCATTCGTCTCTCTTAAATTACATGAATAATTGCAAGAGAGTAGTATCCTTAACTAGCAAAACATAAATCATGGTGCAAAAACAAAGGCAGCCAATTACGATACCTATAAATCAGTTGCCTATAATTTTAGCAATTGCTATGGCTGTAGGTATCGGTGCAATTTCTCTCTACGGCCTTTCTAGATTTAGACCAAAGTCTGCAAATAATGATTCAGCTACCCCAATTAATTCCCCTACTATTACTAGTGTTGCCGCTCTTGGACGTTTAGAACCTCAAGGAGAAGTGATTAATTTGTCTGCTCCTAATTCCCAAGGTGGTGTGCAAGTCGCAAAACTGCTTGTAGACAAAGGAGATAAAGTGCGTAAAGGTCAAGCAGTTGCACTTCTTGACAATTTTTATGTCCGTCTTGCAGCCTTAGAAAATGCGAAACAACAAATTTTGGTTGCCCAAGCTAGTCTCAATCAGGTAAAAGCAGGAGCCAAAGCAGGAGATATAGCTGCCCAAAAGGCGACTATTGCTCGCCTAGAAGCTGAGTTAGATGGAGAAATATCTACACAACAAGCAAGCATAGCTCGCTTACAGGCAGAATTACGTAATGCCAAAAGTGAAAATCAACGATATCAGATGTTGTACAAACAGGGAGCCATTTCAGCATCAGATGCAGATGCTAAACGCTTGAGAATGGATACTGTCCAACAACAGCTCAATGAGGCAAAAGCTAATCGAAGCCGTACAGTAGACACTCTTCAAAAACAGTTAAGTGAGGCTAGAGCTAGGCTGGAAAGTATTGCTGAAGTCCGTCCTACCGATGTACAAGCAGCTCAAGCTGAGGTTGAGAAGGCAAAAACAGCAGTAGTACAGGCTCGTGCTGATCTGGATCTAAGCATAGTGCGATCGCCTGTAGATGGGCAAATCATCAAAATTTATACTTGGCCTGGAGAAATTATCGGCAATCAAGGAATTGCTCAGATCGGTTACACAGACCAAATGTATGTGGTAGCAGAAGTCTATGAAACTGATATTAAAAAAGTACATCTAGGTCAGTTGGCAATTATTAGTAGCGATGCTTTTTCCGGCAAATTGCAAGGAACAGTAACAGATATAGGCTTACAAGTTACCCAACAAAATATCTTTAGTAACAATCCAGGAGCAGATACAGATAACAAAGTAGTTGATGTCAAAATTCGTATCAATAATCCAAAAGATAATGAACGAGTTGCAGCCCTGACTAACTTACAAGTAGAAGTACTTATTAATCTTGGACAATCTCAATAATAAATACTTTTTTGAGCAGAGAAAATCTGAATAAATTTTTTGAGGATTTTCTTCCAAAAAATTGCATTTTTAATCTCAATTTTGAGGTTTACAAGATGATTAACAATATACCTGTAGCCTGGCTACAACTAGCTCGACAAAAACTTCGCTTTGTAGTAGCTTTAGCTGGTATTACGTTTGTTGCTGTTTTGATGTTCATGCAAATTGGCTTTCAAGATGCTCTCTATGATAGTGCTACGCAAGTGCAGAAAAACTTAGCAGGAGATTTATTTATAATAAGTTCTCAATATAAATCTTTAACCTCAAATCAAAGTTTTCCACGTGTTCGTTTATATCAAGCATTAGGGTTTGATGATATAAAGTCAGTCATGCCTGTATACGTTCAATTTGCTAAACTCAAAAATCCAATTAATGGTCGTAAGTTCCCAATCTACGTGCTGGGTTTTGACCCAGCAGAATCTGTTTTTAAATTACCAGATGTTGAGAGTAATATAAATCTTCTCAAACGTCCTAATGTAGTTTTATTTGATCGTGGTTCTCGCTCAGAATTTGGACCAATCGCGGAAAATTTTGAGCAACAAGAATCTGTCAGAATTGAAATATTTGGATATAATTCAACAATTGGCTACAAAGTTAAAGTCGGTGGCTTGTTTAAGCTTGGTCCTTCCTTTGGAGTTGATGGAAATTTAATGATTAGTTACTCAACTTTCATCAAGGTATTTAGAGACCGTACTGCTGATTATATAGATATAGGATTACTTACTCTCAAACCCAGTGCTGATCACCAAAAAGTTTTAGCAAGTTTGTCAGATCACTTACCCAAAGATGTGAAAATTTTAACGCGTCAGGGTTTTATTGATTTTGAAAAAAACTATTGGAGTCTAAGAACACCTATTGGATTTGTATTTAATCTTATGGTAATCATGGGATTTATTGTTGGTGTAGTTGTTGTTTATCAAATACTTTATAGTAATATATCTAATCACTTAGCTGAATATGCAACATTAAAAGCAATGGGATTTAAAAATAAATATTTGCTAGGTGTAGTTTTTCAACAGGCTGTAATTTTAGCAATCGTAGGCTATATCCCTGGCATCATTATATCTATTGGTCTATATAATTTGGCAAAAAATGCTACTCAGTTACCAGTAATTATGAGTTACGATAAGGCATTAATAATCTTATTTTCTACACTCTTAATGTGTTTAACTTCGGCATTTTTATCAACAAATAAATTGCGTTCTGTAGATCCAGCAGACATTTTCTAATTTAATCACATAACATAATAAATTCATGTTTCAACAAGAAATTGTTGTTTCCGTTGAAAATATCAATCACTACTTCGGTCAAAAATCATTACGAAGCCAGATTTTATTTGACATTAATTTAGTTATAAAATCTGGAGAAATTGTAATTATGTCTGGCCCATCTGGTTCAGGAAAAACGACTTTATTAACTTTGATTGGTGGTTTGCGATCTGTCCAAGAAGGGAGCCTTAAATTTATAGATTGGGAGTTACATGGGGCTAGTAATGAGAAGTTAGTGCAAATACGACGTCAGATTGGCTATATTTTTCAAGCTCACAACTTGCTGGATTTCTTAACAGCCCGCCAGAATGTCCAAATGTCACTTGAACTACAAAAAAATCTTTCTTATCGACAGGCTCGTCTGAAATCAGAAGCGATGCTTCATGCTGTTAAATTGGGACATCGAGTTAATTATTATCCTACCCACCTTTCGGGAGGTCAAAAGCAACGTGTAGCCATTGCCCGTGCTTTGGTGAGTCAGCCCAAATTAGTTTTAGCAGATGAACCAACTGCTGCCTTAGACAGTAAATCAGGTCGAGAAGTTGTAGAAATAATGCAGCTACTGGCTAAGGAACAGCAATGTGCTATTTTAATGGTGACTCATGACAATCGAGTTCTAGACATAGCAGATAAAATCATCCACATAGAAGATGGTCGGATAATTAAAGAAGATTTGTTTTAACTATTTCGCCTTATATCCCGGCGCTATAACGGTACTCCGTTTAGCGCCGGGATATAAGGCGGGACGCTACGAAAGTATCTTCGACCAATGCTGCTCACGGCGAGGGAGAAGATATTTGAGGAGTGTCCAAATATTTTCCGAAATAGCTTTACTGCTAAGTGTAGATAGTAGTAGAATAAAGAAACGCTCATAGGTGATATTGAGTGCTACGCAAAGCTGTACAAGTTCGTTTATATCCATCTGAACAACAACAAATACAATTGGCTCAAACATTTGGATGTTCGCGCTGGTGGTGGAATTTTGCTCTAAGCAAATCA
>JAESGT010000050.1_pt1 | contig 52369 bp, 42 predicted proteins | sample 9266261 | NCBI WGS metagenome assembly JAESGT01 (sample SAMN15741584, study PRJNA653494) | algae metagenome | isolation source: Pelatocladus maniniholoensis HA4357-MV3 and co-occurring heterotrophs from... | place: USA: Maniniholo cave near Haena, Hawaii | collected 2009-07-28 | reverse complement strand
AAAATTATACTCTATTTTGTAGGAAGTTTCCAGAAAAAGAGAAACAAACGGCTAAAGCCGTGCGAGTCGCGTTTCATCCCCTCCTTAAAAGATAGGGGTTCTCACGCTCCCGGACTTCTTTGATAGAGACTTTGAGGTCGAATATGTCGAATTACTAGCTAAGACAAAAATAAAACAGTTTGAAGGTAGGGATACCCAGTACCCCTTTGAGGGCTATTACTATCCTGTGCGGATCGGTGATACTTATGGACTGCTACTAGACTGCTCAGTTAACAATAAAACTCAGGCACAACCAACCAAATGCTTTGCAGCACTCAAACATGAAATTTCGCAAAGATTAAATGGTGAAGTTGCCACAATTGGGCAAACGTGGATGATTTCTGGTCAACTGCCCAAAAACTCAGAAAAAAAACCTGAAGATATTGCCAAAGCTTGCTATCAAGAGTTAATGCCTGATTCAAATTGGAAACAAAATCTGCAAGGACAAGGGCAGATTCTAGGGGCATATATATTTGAACTCTCGCGATATCATTTAACAATTGAAGAAGGAATGGCATCTCCGACTCACATTCAAAGTATTCAAGAAAATCAGCACATTATTATTCTTCTTTATCCAGATGAAGCCACTGCCGAAAAAGCCGCCAGATTCTATCCTGATTGGATGCGCTTATTTTGCTATCGCCACAAAATCCTGTGGGCATATGGTCAAAGTCGGTTGATCAAACAATATATTAAAAATTATTTAGTTACAATCCAAAAGGCTATTGAACTTAGCCAAAAAGATAATTCCCATATTGAGTTAAAACAAGTCCGGCAATCCTTGTTTCAGGTACAGAATACGCTAACTCCTTATTCAATTAACTTAAGCTATCTCGATTTTCAAGGTCGCACGATAGAGATAAATTTAAGTAATTACAAAAAACGCTTGGAGAGAATGGTAAAACAAGCAGAGGGAGAAAGTGAACTGAATTTTTTAGAAGGATTTAGTAACTTAGTGACCGATAAATATTTGCTACAAATAACAAAAGACTATGAGCATATGGAGATGAGTTCTAAATGGTTAGATATTTCAATTAATACGCTTCGTAGCCGCGTTGAAGTTGACCAGGCTGAACGCGATCGCAACTTCCAAAATACTGTGGGCATTGTCGGTGTAGGATTAGCTACAGGTTCTCTTGTTATGAGTTTAAAGGAAGAGCTAAAGCCCACCTTCCGCAATGACCCTAGTTTTAATATCTTCATCCCACTGGTATACAGTATCATTGCCGGGGTGATAGCAAGCGCGTTGACTTGGCTTGTGATTCGTTTATGGTCGCGATCGCGCTAACTCAGCTGGTTAGAGTCGATGGGGTCGCTAACATTGAGGTGTCACCACCCCGCACTTTCCTAAGAACGGAACGTGACTGTTACCAATTATTCTGCTCAAGCGCGACTATTTTTTCTCCACTGCTATACAAAGGTATACAAGGCGTACTATAAAAATTGCTTGTTTGGTTGTCATAGCAATGACTCAATGCGGCTTTATTTTATGTAAATAGTATTTCAAGGGTTTTCGCAATTACCTTATGGCAAATTTTATACAGTAACAACAACTCCCTCTTTGCTAAGTAAAGAGGGAAGTGATCAAAATTTGTTAAACAGGCGATGCGGCTGGAACTACAAACAGGCGAGGCACAATTACAGAAGCAGGTTGTTCTAAAATAAAACGTACACAACGGGCAACATCATCAGCTTGTAGTGGCTGTGAGACTATTTCGTCGTAGCCTTGCTTACCACTTTCACGCCAAGAATCATAAAGATTTGTTGCGACTGCGCCAGGTTCTATAGTCGCAATCCCAACACCAGAACCAGCTAATTCCATCCGTAAGGAATCTGTAAAAGCTTCCACAGCATGTTTAGTACCATCATAAACACCGATCATCGGTGTAGTTTTTAATCCCGATATACTCGACATATTGATGATAAAGCCACTTTTTTGCTTTTTAAAATAAGGCAAGACTGTGTAACACATTCTCACCACAGCCTCATAATTGACGCGGATCATGTTGCACAACGCTTCGATGTCGGCTTCTTCAATTGACATCATGTGCATCACACCTGCATTGTTAATGATGACATCCAAAGACCCAAACTCTGACAGTGCAGTATCAAGAAGACGTTGTGGTAAAGCAGGCTCAGTAATTTCACTTGGAACAATGGTGGCATTTTTAAGTTGATTTGCAAGTTCAGACAGTTTTTGTTGCGATCGCCCTGTTAAAACCAGCTTCATTCCAGCTTCATCTAAATTATGAGCTATGGCTGTACCGATACCACTGCTAGCCCCAGTCACGATCGCAACTTTATCTTTGAGATCCATAATTTTTATAAAAATTGAGAGTATTTGCCGTTATTCAGAATATAGGCAGTCACTCTAACTAGAGGTAAAGAATAGATTAAGAATATACATAAAATAATTTTTATACGTTTAATTTTTAACTATCTTGAGAATTTTGGTTAATACCATTTCACTTTTTTAATGATACAAACACATGGGTAGGGACATACAGTCATACACCTCTACGTTTTTGTGAAACGGTATAAGCTGACTATGATACGTCTCTACATACTTCATGTAGTAAACATTGCATAAAATATTTCAAGTATTTTCACAATATTAATTTGAGTTGCAAAATCTGTTTATTGTTCAGTAAATACTGAAATATAAAAGTATAATACTCCATCACAAAAAACCTTTTGTTACTGTGCATATACGTATTTGCACGCTTTACCTAACTACATAAATCAAAAGCCAATAACTATGAAAAATAAAAAAACAGTCCCTAAACAAAGTGGATTTAGGGGATTTTTTGCATTTAAGGCTCGAATTTTCTTTTTGGTATTCGTTTTTATCATTAGTTTTTCTGGCATTCTGCTATCTAATTGGTTGATGGCAGGTCAGCCAAGCCTAGCCAAAATTAGTCTTTTACAAGCTGCATCCACTCAACCACTTGGCTATTATGACTACTTCGGTAAACTCCTGAGTCCTGAAGATGCAGCAAAGTTGGTACAAGAAAAAGAACTTGATCCGAGTGATCCAATTTCCTATCAAAAAATAGGAGCAGTCGAAATTACGCAAGAATTAATTGACAAAGGCGAGGATATATTTTTTAACCGGAAAATAGGTGATAATTTCGGTTTGCAAGATGTGTTTGGTTTTAGACAAGGCTTATTTCGCATCTTGCCAGAATTAACTACAGCGATCGCACAATTACGTGGACAGTCAACCAACAACTTACAAATTACCCTGCAAAAAGAAATAACACTGGGTAGTCGGACTTTTCCCAAAGGAACTGTGCTTAACACAGGTTTTAAAGTGGAAAGAGGAACGTTTTTCCCTTTGGGAATCAAAGAAAACGGCGATATTACCTGTGCAGTCTGTCACGCTGTTGTTTCTGATCAAGGTAAACGCCTAGCAGGGATACCCAATGGTGAACTTGCTATTCCCTTTTTGATTGCTTTAGCACCAAATTCTGCTGCTGGGTTTGCCAGGTTAAACTTTAATCCCCTAGATCCACAATACCAAGGTAAAGGCAAGACAATTATTGATAGCGAAGGTAAATTGATCAAATTGCCTGATTCTGATAAATTTGAGCAAGCCTTTGATGATGCTGTGTTAGATGTGCCTTTTGGTCACTTCGAGAGTTCACCGGATGGCATTGATAATACTACTCAAATTCCCAGTATCTTTACTTTTCAGACACATCCTTATTCTTCTGATGGTCAGTTTGCTGTTGGGCCGTTTGCTGGACTTAGTGCTTTCAACAATGGTGTGCATTCTTCAGAAGTGAATCTGTTAGCAGCTGCACAACTAAGTCAAAAAACCCTTGGTATAGACTCAGAAGTCTACATTGGTGCATTTCTCCAAAATGCTGCCGATCCACGTTTGCGTTTACCACTGGGAAAACCAGTTAAACCTTCGGAGTGGCTACGTCAGGTTGCACCAGATCTTACCCAAGCGGAATTAGAAGATCAAATTCCTGCACCTGGAACAGGTACTTACCCAGATTTGAACCCTAGTTTATTTACATATAATGGTTTGGTTTTTAGCCCCAACACTGACAAGCCAGATGATATCGCTAGTGGTAAGTTCTTATTTGCTAACAATGCCATGTCAGTATTCCAAAATAACTTACTACCACCTGCTAACCGCACTCGCGAAAATTGGCAAGCACTCAGAAGCGATTCTGTCGTGCGGGGGGCAAAAATCTTTCAGGAAGCCGGATGTGCAACTTGCCATATTCCACCTTTCTTTACTGACAACAAAATTCATCCAGTCAGTGAAATTGGTACTAATCCAGAACGTGGTAAGTCTCGCCTCAAGCTCAATAATTTGTTAGTAGCACCAAAAATATACAGCTTCGATACACCTGTACCTGTACCTGTCGATGCTACAGTACTGGATGTACCAACAGACGGTATTTCTGTTAACTCTACAACTTTACCCACAGGTATATTGCCGGATGGAGGTTACAAAACTACTTCTTTAAGGGGTCTTTACTTGAGCGCACCATATTTGCATGATGGTGGTGCAGCAGTACGAGCAGGAAGTTTGCAAATTAACTCAGATGGTAGCTTTAGTATAGTTGACCCCTCTGGCTTGGGATTGACTGGAACTCTCAGTCAAAGCATTCCCGCCGATCCTGCTAGTAGCTTACGCGCCTTGCTAGATGAGGAACTTCGCACCCAAGTTATAGCAACAAACAAAGCTAATCCTGCTTTGGTAAGGAGTAATCTTGATGGTACTGGTCATGAATTCTATGTGACTCGCAACAAGCAAACTGACTTAATTAACTTCTTGTTAGCACTGGATGATGATCCTAGTCGATTTTAAATTGATCTAAACCAATTTCAATGGATTTTTTTACCAGACGTGACAAACAGCATGTCTGGTAAATCGCCGGAAATTTGTTTCCCTGTTCTTAACTAAGTAAGTTGGCGGGAATAAACCTAAGCATGTTACGAAAAGTAAACAAGCCTAAAACCCTTACTAATGACCAATAAAATAGACGCGCCTTCTTCGGCTTTTCGTAGAGTATAACAAATGACGACCTCAACGAGTTAGCTTTATTTGTGCCGATTTACTTAACTGCTAACCAATGAACCAGAATCTTGATTCAAAAACAATGTTGCTTGAGAATATTTGCGAAGAATAGAAGCAGGACAATCTGTACTAATATTTTCTTGTAACATCTGTTGCACTATTTTAGCTTTGTGTGATCCTGGTGCAAGACAGAGAATTTTTTTGGCAGAACAAATCAAGGGAATCGTAACAGTAAAAGCATATTTTGGTACAGCTTCTAAATTCGGAAAATGGCCTTGCTTAACTTGCTGTTTGTGATTCGCTTGATCTAATTTCACTAATTTCACACTGTAAGCATCTTGGAAATTAGCCACAGATGGATCGTTGAAAGCGATGTGTCCGTTTTCTCCCACACCCAAACAACATAAATCGATTGGTTGTGCTTGCAATAATTTGCTGTAGCGATCGCATTCAACTAAAGGTTCTAAAGCATCACCTTCGATATAGTGAAATTCTTTCAGGTTGACTCGTTTGTGAAAATGTTCCCGTAGATAGCGTCGAAAACTAGCAAGATGACCAGCAGAAATTCCTAAGTATTCATCCAAATGGAAACAAGTAACCTGCGACCAATCTATACCACCCAATGCTATCAATGTATCAAGAAATCTTATCTGAGAATTACCTGTAGCTAGCAATACAGCAGCATGACCATTTTTTTGTAAAACTTCCTGTAAATAATCACGTGCAATTTCTGCTACATTCTCGCCTAATTCAGCTTCACAGTTATAAATTTGCACATTCAGGTCATCAACACGAAAAATTTTTTTGGTGAACGGCATTGAATTATCAAAAATATAGTTTATTGTTTATAGATTCTTGATTACTTTTGAATTTTAATTGAAGATTCTTAGCTGAACTAAATTCTGAGCAAGGAAAGCTAACAGGACTTACTACTAAATTAAATGGTAAACAGATAAAAAGAACAGCTCTAATCGCTACAATAAAGATTTGCAGTATTCTGCATCGACATTATGAGACTTCCTATCGTAGCTATTATTGGTCGCCCAAATGTGGGCAAATCGACTTTTGTCAATCGTTTGGCGGGAGAGCAATCTGCTATTGTTTATGATCAACCAGGAGTAACACGCGATCGCACATACTTGAGTGCTTTTTGGCGCGATCGCGAATTTATGGTTGTCGATACTGGTGGTTTAGTCTTTAATGATGACACCGAATTTTTGCCATTAATTCGCCAACAGGCTATGGCTGCACTTGCAGAAGCCAGTGCGGCTATTTTTGTAGTTGATGGTCTGACCGGACCGACAGCAGCTGACGAAGAAATCGCTACATGGTTACGACAACAACCCGTACCTGTGCTGTTGGCTGTAAATAAATGCGAATCTCCAGAACAAGGTTTAATCCAAGCTGCTGAATTTTGGAATTTAGGATTAGGTGAACCTTTCGCCGTCTCTGCTATTCATGGTAGCGGTACGGGAGATTTACTAGACGAACTAGTAAATTATTTACAACCAGTCCAAGATATTCCAGATATTGATGAAATCAAAATCGCAATTATTGGACGTCCAAATGTTGGGAAATCAAGCTTACTTAATGCTTTTGTTGGTGAAAAGAGAGCAATTGTTAGCCCAATTTCCGGTACTACCCGTGATGCAATTGATACTAAAATCGAACGTGATGGCAAAACCTATGTTTTAATCGACACCGCAGGAATTCGCAAAAAGAAAAACGTAGAATACGGCCCGGAATTTTTTAGTATTAATCGTGCTTTTAAAGCGATTCGTCGTGCAGATGTAGTTTTATTAGTAATTGATGCTATTGATGGTGTTACAGAACAAGACCAAAAGTTAGCGGGACGGGTAATTGAAGAAGGCCGGGCCTGCGTTGTTGTGGTTAATAAGTGGGACGCGGTAGACAAAGACTCTTATACCATTTACGATTACGAAAAACATTTGCAAGAAAGGCTACATTTTACTGAGTGGTTAGAAACTATCTTTGTCAGCGCTTTGACTGGACAAAGAGTAGAGAAGATTTTGGAATTGGTAAATCAAGCAGCCGATGAACACAAGCGCCGCGTCACCACTTCGGTGATTAACGAAGTTCTAGAGGAAGCAGTTCGCTGGCATTCACCATCAGTCAGCCGCAGTGGCAAACAAGGTAAAATTTATTACGGTACGCAAGTTAGCTCTCAGCCACCTACAATAGCATTGTTTGTCAATGATGCTAAACGTTTTAACGATAACTACCGCCGCTATATCGAACGACAATTCCGGCAGCAATTAGGATTTAAGGGTACTCCGATCCGATTGTTCTGGCGGAGTAAAAAAGCTCGAGATATGGAAAGTGTTAGTAATAATAGAGCAGCCCGCGTCTAGAATTTTGGATTTTGGATGCGTGGATTTTAGATTGGGGAAACCTGTCTAAAATCATAAATCTGGGAACTTACAAATAGTTCAATCATCCAAAATCTATAGACGCTTCTGCGGCTACCTTTGGTAGGCACTCCGTGTCTACCCGCAGGGTAATCTAAAATCTAAAATTGAAACATGGATTTACTGCGATCGCTACCAATCGGTCTTTATCTAGAACAACCGCAAACTTGGTTACATAAGCTTGACCCACGTGTCAAGTTTATCTGGTTGATGAGTTTTCTTACAACCTACATTTTTGCTAACAACTTGTGGCGAATATTACTGGTAGTATTGTTGATTATTGCTACCTTAATTGCCAGAATACCCAAGCGAGTTTGGCAGCAGCAGATGGGTTGGTTATTAATGCTATGCTTTTTTGTGTTAGTGATTGCTGCTATTAGCCCTGATGGTTTGGGTATAAGATATCAACCACGCCTACCAGCTAACGATATCATCTTAACTGAGCAACCAAATCCTACTACTTCTGCAACTCTAACTACAACTCCAACTACAACTCCAACCAATAAAAATTTAGCCACTCAGAAGCAACAAAAATATAATTACGTACTATTTGAAAAAGGCGCAATCAAAGTAACTCGTCGTTCTTTAGATTTAGCAATTAGCCTAAGTACAATATTATTTACTGTTATTTATAGTACTAATTTATATCTACTAACAACCGCACCAGAAGAAATCACAGCCGCTCTCGAAAGCTTAATGCAACCGCTACAAAGGTTTAATATACCTGTAACTGAAATCACATTAATGTTAACTTTGTCGTTACGGTTTATACCTTTGGTTTTAGAAGAAGTACAGAATTTAGTTCGCTCTGTCATGACAAGAGCAATAAACTGGAAAAAATTGGGATTGAAAGGAGCAATCAAAGTTTGGATGCTAATAGCAGAGAGACTTTTGGAAAATCTACTACTAAGAGCAGAACAAATGGCAAATGCAATGATGGTAAGAGGCTTTACGAGTCCTAATGAACATCGAGTTCAATGGCACGATCTACGCCTCAAAAGACTTGACTGGCTAGCTATTGCAGCTTTAATTATCTTTTGGGGAGTGCGGTTGGCGATCGGTACTGAGATTTAATGGAGTCGCCAGACAAGGGGGACAAGAGAGATAATTAATACTTAATGACAAATGACAAATGACAAATGACAAATGACAAATGACAAATGACCAATAACTAATTTATTGCTTAGGAATGACTTGAAAATTCAGCAAAAAAGGCAAAATAACGAGACAGATAGGCTGTTGTGCTGGATTCTCTTACCTTATGAAAATTAATTGGGTTCACTTTTACGTGGAAGATGCCAAAGCTTGGCGTGATTGGTTTGTCAGTCATCTTGGTTTTCAAACCGTTGAAAGTTCGACACTCTTAACCCCTTTTATACATATAGACAACGGGAGTAATTTTCACACCTGTACAGAAGCAGTAAAAAGTGGTTCTGTTTGCTTTTTGTTATCTTCACCACTATTACCTATCAGTCCAGTGGCAGATTTTCTCCATCAACATCCCCCCGGTGTAGCAGATATTGCTTTTACTGTTGAGGATGTAGAAGCAGCGATCGCTCGCGCTCAACCATACGGTACTAAAGTTTTACAACCCATCCAACATCATCAACAAGGAGATAAATACATTAAATGGAGCAAAATAGCTGCTTGGGGTTCTGTGTCACATACATTGATCGAAAGAGGTTGTTTAACTAACGCAGTTTCGGAAAACGCAGATCATAATGAAACATTAGTTTCCGGGTCCTTTTCAATCGCCGCCATAGATCATATTGTCCTCAATGTCGCAATGGGTGATCTAGAGCGTGCAGTAACGTGGTACGAAAAAATTCTTGATTTTCAACCCCAGCAGACATTTAGAATTCAAACGGATCGCTCGTCTTTATCTAGCCAAGTTATGGTTTCTCGCTGTGGCAATGTACAATTGCCCATTAACGAACCAACTTCAGCTAATTCCCAAATTCAAGAATTTCTAAATGTCAATCAAGGCTCCGGAATTCAACATATTGCTTTACGCACTGACAATATTGTCAGTGCGATCGCTCAATTTCGTGCTTGTGGTTTATCTTTGCTCCCAGTTCCCCAAACTTATTACTCGCAACTCAAAGAACGTCGAGAACTTCCCCTGACTGCTGAGGAATTAAAAGCGATCGCTCAACAAGAAATTTTGGTGGACTGGAACCCACAGACTCCCCATGCTTTATTGCTACAAATTTTCACTCAGCCTATCTTTGAACAGCCAACTTTTTTCTTTGAATTGATAGAACGTCGTCGCCAAGCTCAAGGTTTCGGTGAAGGCAATTTTCAAGCTTTATTTGAAGCCATAGAACGAGAACAAATGAAACGGGGTGCTTGTTAGGGAGTATGAGAACAGACAGATGGCGATTAGAATCAAAGCCATACGCGAGGAATTTGAAGCAGCTTGTGCTGATGGCTGTGTCTACGGACATCTCAGAGGTAAGCGTGGTCTTTATGTCTATGCAGAGTTAGGAGCAGAAAAAGAACACATTTCATCACCAAATGACGAGCCAATGACAGAATACAGAATTTTTGTCAGTAGTTGATCGCAAATCTACATCTGATTAGTAATCCAAAACTCATTCATCAAATATTTAAAACCCAAACATCGCTAAATCTGGGCTAATGTAAAGATAAATTTAAGTATTATTTTTTTAACAAAATGTTAAGACTTATAACAGACTTTGACGGCCCAATTATGGATGTTTCAGAACGATACTACCGTGTGTATCAGTTCTGCTTACAGAAAATCAGCCGTCCATCTCAACAAGTGCAAGAACTTTCAAAAGCAGAATTTTGGCAAATGAAGCGATCGCGCATTAGCGAAACCCAAATCGCTATGTCTTCTGGTTTAGATGAGTTACAAGCACAAGAGTTTTCCAAACTACGGCGAAATACAGTACATACAGAACCTTATTTCCAGTATGATCGCCTAGCGGTTGGTGCTGTGGATACGTTGTTAAAACTTCAAGAAGCTGGTGTTGATTTAGCGGTTATGACTATGCGTCGAGTCAGAGAGCTAGATTACGCTTTCAAACAGTATGATTTAAGTAAATTTTTTCCACAGAATCGCTGCTATTGTCTGAGTAATGACTATGTAAAAACCCGTGACATTGATGATAAACCCTTGTTGATGGCACGAGCATTGAAAGAATTACCAGGCGCTACAGATACATGGATGGTAGGAGATACAGAAGCTGATATCACTGCTGCTAAAAGGCATGATATAAAAGCAATTGCTGTAGAGAGTGGTATCCGCGATCGCGCACAACTAGAATTTTATCAGCCAGATTTTATTGTTAAGAATTTTAGTGTAGCTGTTGATTTAGTTTTAGAACAAGCTTTACAACCAATTGGAACTAGATAATTGGTAATTCGTTGGGTAAAGGTTAAAGGAGTTTTGTGATCACCCTTTTTCCTTTTCCCTTTTTCAGGTTATTTACTTAAGAAAACTACTAATCAACCACAATAAAACAAAAGTTACCACCGTAGAGAACTGATTTGGTGTCAGACTAACAAACTGCTGTATTTGTGGCAATACCAAATTAGCAACTATTCCTCCAGCAATTAAACCAGTAATTAGACCAACTAGAATAAATAAAACTGCTCGACCAAATTTACCTTCTTTGCGATTGATGAAGTAAATACTAATACCTACACCAACTACTAACGCCATCTGTAAAACTTGATCGCCCCCACCTGGATAAAACACACTTATAGCACTTAAACCCAGATACCAAGCACCTGGTAAAATCATATCTGCTGGTGTTGGTTTATCCAAAAAATTTTGCAGCCATACAGGCGACTTTTCACGAGGTGCGGGAGTTTCTTTTGGAGGTGCTTGGACAAGGCGTTCTGGAAATCGGATACGTTCTGGTACTTTAATTTTTCCTTCTTGGCGCATCCGCAAGCGATCCATCAAAATCGCATCGTAAGCTGTTTCTATGACTTCTAGACGCTTGCTGTCGCCGCTATGTTGCTGCAAGAGGCGATTACGAACATCTTGAATTTCATCGAAGCTAGCTTCTTCAGACACCCCAAGTTTTTCGTAGGGACTTTGCTCGCTCATGGTGAGTTTATAACTTTAGCCTTACTCGGCAGCAATCTTTGATTTACAAAAAAAATAAATTGAGATTTTGTGTCGGTCGAAACCAATGTTTCAGTCGATTTATTATGTATCATACCTGAATCGTAGCATCTGTAAGCAGAATCGACCTGGTACTTTTAACTATAGACACTTTAACATATTGTTATAACTCCGTGTATCCCCTAATGTCGTTCATAAATTCTAGCTCTACTCTAGAATTTGAGTTAAAAATACCTACAAGCCTTTCTTTCATGAAAAAAATAGCTTTTCCATTTCCAATTTGGTTGTTGACTGTACCTTGATTAAGTTTTAATTAGGAAGCCTTACATTCCCTTTTACCATAAAGCCGCATATCGATTTAAAATTAATAGCGTTGAAATTACTAAGTAATAAAGATATAAAAGTATCTTAGTTTACTTAGGTTTGCGGCTAACGTAAGAGCATCTACTTATTACAAACAAGGTTAACAACTATTAGCCTAAAACAGTTCAGGGTGGCATGATCATAAAATTCGCACTCTAGTAGTCGAAAATCCTGATTAAACTAATTATCTGGATCATTCAGGAAATTTGTGCCTTAACCTTGTAGATTTTATTTTGTCCTTAGCAGGAAATGCGTTTTTTACGCAGCCTGTATGTTTATCCTAATAAATTTTTGTGCAAAGTGATGGTCATGGCTCCCGCCAAGATTCTTGTAGTTGATGACGACCCTGCGGTACGGAATTTAATCCAACGCTTTTTGATGAAGCAGAACTATCAGGTGGAGGCTGCTGAAGATGGTAAGACTGCTCTAGCTCTATTTGAGCAATTTAATCCAGATTTGGTAATTTTGGATGTTAATTTACCAGACGTGATCGGCTTCAACCTCTGTCAAGAAATGCAAAGCCGCAATGGCGTTTTTGTTCTGATGTTAACCAGCCGTGCAGATGAAGCTGACAAGATTCGCGGCTTTTCTAAAGGTGCTGATGACTATCTCACCAAACCATTTGGTCTGGGAGAACTTGAAGTCAGAGTCGCAGCTATTTTGCGGCGTCAACGGGTTGTAACCACAGCAGAACAAAAACGTCTGATATTTGAAAAGTTGATGATCGATCCGGTGCGGCGAGAGGTAACACTCAATCATGAACCAGTACCTCTAACCGCCTTGGAGTTTGACTTGCTGCATTTTTTGGCTAGTCATCCAGGTCGAGTTTGGCGAAGAGCTGAACTAATCCAGGAAGTTTGGGATTATGAATACGTCGGCGACCAACGGGTTGTAGATGTACACATAGGTCAAATTCGCAAGAAAATAGAAGTTGATGCTAGCCAGCCAGCATTAATTCAGACTGTACGTGGTGTTGGCTACAAATTTGAATGTCCTCCTCAATCTCAGCAGCCAGATAAACCACAGTAGTCAATGGTCAATCAATTTTGGATTTTAGATTTGCGATTTTGGATTGACCTCAATTCCATTTTCCAAAATCCAAAATCCAAGATTGCTAGTTAATAGTTAATAGTTGATAGTTAATATTTAATATTTAATATTTAATATTTATTTAGTTGCTGTAAGCGTACTCTGCGAAAAGCAATACAGATTACGTCCAAACGCAGCATCTTCCATTAGAGAGATTTTGAGCGGCTTGTGCCGCTCGATCATTTAATTTCGGTAGATAGCTACATCTAAGTACAGTTGACGGCCGCTTCATGTTCACAAAAATTTGGCTACTTAGGATAGTAGATGTTGAATTGGATACTAAATAGCATAGTCTACTTAATTACACTGCTAATTGAAACACCCATGACCAAGATGTCTACTAAATTAGCTTTTAGGCATAATTTAGTACACAGTATTAATATCTAGCAGTGATGAAACAAGGTTTCTAAGTATACACGAGCAGCTCGGCGATCGCTATCTCCATTTTGGAGTAAAAACAATGATAGCGCCGCCGTTAAGACCCGGTTTTGATCCCAATCAGGATGCTTTTCTAAGTAGATTTTGAGAGATTCGTGTAGTGTTTCAGGAATTTCTGTAAAAATGCTAACAGTTGTATTCATGAGGTTTTTCTCCTTGGCGGTGTCCATTGACTAGGAAATATTGCTTTGAGTTATAGCCACAGGATGAGAGTGTGTAGGCTCTTTCTTTGCCTGCCAATAATTCTGTAGTAAGGTCAATCTCTTGGATTTTAGATTTGCGATTTTAGATTTCACATCAGAGCAGACTAAAAAGGTAAGCCGCATCATTTTGCGCCAAAAGGGGGTGGGGTTGTCAATGCTGCGAAATATTACGAATCAGTTCATGAAAAATACATACTTACGAAAATATAGGGCTTTTAAGCTTTTTTTGTAATATTTATTAACTTAAACTCAGTCTTAAATATCTCTGACAGTTATGAACAAACAATCCCCACCTCAAGGGTCAAAAGCTGATACCGTCGTAAACTATCTGTGGAAAACTAGGAAATAGCCTGTGGAAACTCTGTGGAATCAGTGAGGAAAATTTGCGAGAATAATAAGAATTACAAAAATATTAGATTAACTTATTTCATTGATTAGTTTTTGGTAATTGTTCACCAGCACAATTAAGGTGTAAGGATTTTTACTACCCTTACACCCTACAAGTTCAAAATTCAAAATTTATTTTTAATTAAACCAAGTGTTCATAACCGTATAAATACAGAAAAATTAGCGCCGACGTTCCTGTAACTTGCGATACACCGATTTCAAATCAACTTGATGGTGAGCAAGAGCGACAAGCGTATGGTATAACAAATCTGCAACCTCTGATGCGATCGCATCGTGATCATCATCCTTAAACGCCATGACGACCTCTGCACTTTCCTCACCAATTTTTTTTAAAATCTTGTTATCACCACCAGACAATAGTTTACAAGTGTATGAACTTTCCTGGGGCTGATCACGGCGATCGCAAATTACAGCAAATACTTGTGATAAAGTATCAGCAGGTGGTGGAGTGATATTTCCTTCTACCTGATGAAAACAACTGCGCTCACCAGTATGACAGGCTATATCTCCTACCTGCTCAACTCCAATGAGTAATGCATCACTATCACAGTCGTAACGAAGACTTTGCACTTTCTGAATGTGGCCAGAAGTCTCTCCCTTATGCCATAACTCCTCACGGGAACGACTCCAAAACCAAGTTTCTCTTGTTTCTAAAGTTTTCTGTAGGGACTCCCGATTCATCCATCCCATCATCAAAACAGTACCATCTAGATAATTTTGGACAATAGCCGGGACAAGACCGCGATCATCGTAGCGAATTTGATCAACAGGGATGACTTGACGTTGAGAATTGCTCGCAGAAAAAAACATACCAGGTGCTTCAAAAAAAGCGAGAATGATTTATGGTTTACGATACCATTCTAAAGAGGACAACTGGCACTTTTTGTCTGAAAATTTTTTCTATCCAGACTTAAATAACATAACTTTTATGCATAGCAGACTGCATCTTAACAGCACTTAAAGCGACTTGATGAGCCTTTGTAGTTTCACCATACCAATGAATTGCCGAATTATAAGCTGCCCGGTAAACATCTTGGTGTGCCTCGGATAAGCGGGTGCGAATCTCTACAGGCAAGTCTTGATTGGACTTGTATAACATATTGTTATTTTCCTGGTTCAGGTAATTTTATACGATAGAAGTTCTGAGAATACTTCACCCCTATCCCAAGATAGAGCTTTAATTATCCCACTGTTGAGGAGAGAACCTTGGTAAATACAACAATTAAAACCACAAAATCACAGGAAATATTCGCAGCTGCCCAAAACTTGATGCCAGGAGGGGTAAATTCCCCTGTTCGCGCCTTCAAATCTGTGGGAGGACAACCGATTGTATTTGACCACGTTAAAGGCGCATACATTTGGGATGTCGATGGCAATCAATACATCGATTATGTTGGCACTTGGGGCCCAGCTATTTGTGGTCATGCTCACCCAGAAGTAATTGCAGCATTGCATGAAGCTTTGGAAAAAGGCACTAGTTTTGGTGCGCCTTGCGTGCTAGAAAACGTCTTGGCAGAAATGGTGATCGATGCTGTTCCTAGCATTGAAATGGTAAGATTTGTTAACTCTGGCACCGAAGCTTGTATGGCAGTGTTGCGATTAATGCGGGCTTTCACTGGACGTGAAAAAATCATCAAGTTTGAAGGCTGCTACCACGGCCATGCTGATATGTTCCTGGTGAAAGCAGGTTCCGGTGTAGCTACTCTGGGTTTACCAGATTCCCCAGGTGTTCCCAAATCGGTTACTAGTAGTACCCTAACTGCACCTTTCAATGATTTGGAAGCTGTGAAAGCTCTATTTGAAGAAAACCGCGACCAAATTGCTGGAGTAATTTTGGAACCAGTAGTAGGTAATGCTGGGTTTATTCCTCCCGATACTGGATTCTTAGAAGGGTTACGGGAACTTACCCAGGAACACGGGGCTTTATTGGTATTTGACGAGGTAATGACAGGCTTCCGCATCGCCTACGGTGGCGCTCAAGAGAAGTTTGGTATTACCCCCGATCTCACAACCTTGGGCAAAGTTATCGGTGGTGGTTTACCTGTCGGAGCCTATGGTGGTCGTCAGGATATCATGTCAATGGTTGCCCCTGCTGGCCCAATGTATCAAGCCGGAACTCTTTCTGGTAATCCCCTAGCCATGACTGCGGGTATTAAGACCCTAGAATTACTACAAAAAGCTGGTACTTACGAGTACTTAGAGCAGATGACCAAGAAACTCGCAAATGGCTTGTTGCAAATTGCCCAAGAAACTGGTCATCCAGCTTGTAGCGATTCCATCAGTGCTATGTTTGGTCTGTTCTTTACTGCTGGTCCTGTTCATAACTACGAAGATGCCAAAAAATCAGATTTGGCTAAATTTGCTCGCTTCCATCGTGGGATGTTAGAACATGGTATTTACTTGGCACCATCACAATTTGAAGCTGGCTTCACTTCTTTTGCTCACACAGAAGAAGATATCGACAGAACGCTAGAAGCAGCTAAAGATGTAATGTCTCAACTTTGACTTTTCTCTGACTGAAGTAACAAAGATTTGAAGTAAATACTAGTAGTCCGCCACACCAACTTTGAGAGGTTTGTAGTGAGGACTTTAGTCCTTTATGAACGCTTAAGCGTACCCTACCCTACAGGAACGCCTTACGGCGTACGGGAAGCCGCTAACGCGTCTACACTACAAACCCAGCAAAGTTGACGGCTAGACCTGTAAAACTGCAAAATGAACCAGCGCGTCTATATTAAAACATAGGGGGAAACTGGCAGTGGAGAACCCAGAAATACCATCTGTGCGGAAAATCGTAGCAAGTCAGATTGTGGCAGTGACGGTGTACTCTGACAAAGCTTTGGTAACAAGAAAAGGTATAGTCTCCTTAACAGGACAAGAAAAAGAATTGGTAATTACTCCACTGCCGGAGATTGTTGAAACAGAGTCTGTTAGGGTTAGTGGTAAGGGAAAGGTAGCAGTACGCTTACTGGAAGTGAAATGCGATCGCATGTTTTCTACTGAACCTGTAGCAGCAAAAGTTGCTCACTTGACTCAGCAAATTCAACAATTAGAAGCAGAATGGCAACATCTACAAGCACAAATTGATGCTTTGGCGTTACAATCTAGCTTTCTTCAAGGTTTGCGCGAGAAAACAGAAGAACAATTTTCCATTAGTCTGGCGCGGAAAAATCTCAATCTGAGCGAGACATTAGATTTTCTGAACTTTATAGGAAGTCAGTATGGTGAGTATGCGATCGCCACAACCGAATGCAAAACTCGTCAGAAAGAATTAGACAAGCAATTACAAGCACTCCGCCAGCAGTTGCAAACTATTCAAACACCCCATCCCAAAGAAAGTTTAAGCTTGAGTGTAGGTATAGAACCTGCGGGTGCAGGCGAATTTGAACTCGAAGTATCTTACCTAGTGAGTCGTGCGAGTTGGACTCCTTTGTATGATCTACGGGTAAGCAGTAACAGCAATGTTGTCAATCTCGGTTATCTTGCAGAAGTAACACAAAGCACGGGTGAAGATTGGCTGGGTGTAGATCTTACCCTTTCTACCGCTAAACCAGGACTAGGTACACTCCCACCTAAACTAAAACCTTGGTATATTGACGCACCTCGTCTTATGCCACAAAGTTACGTAATGACAGCAGCACCAATGCGTGCTAGGAGTCAGATAGGTGCTGGGGAAGCCGATACAGCAATGCCAACTCCAGCACCAGGAAGCGCAGAAGTACAAGCAGACATAGCAGCTGAAACTGTGGTAGCAGAAGTATCTAGGGAAGGTAGTGTAGTTACTTTTAAACTGAGTAGTAGCGGAAATATACCTAGTGATGGCACACCCCATAAAACGACAATCTTTAATGATGATTTTCCATGTAGTTTTAATTACATCGCAATGCCGCGCTTGGTGAGTTTCGCTTATCTGCAAGCAAAGGTAAAAAATAACTCGGAAGGTGCGACTTTGTTAGCAGGTAAAGCAAATATTTATCGTGACAATATTTTTGTGGGTAGCACTCAGCTAGAAAATATTGCGCCAGGACAAGAGTTTAAAGTTAATTTAGGTATTGACGAAGGTTTGAAAATTGAGCGTGAGTTAGTTGAACGGCAAGTTGAGAAAAAATTAATTGGTAGTAACCGCAGAATTAGTTATGCATATCGGTTAATAATTACCAATTTGCTCAATCAACCAGCGAATTTAAAATTAACTGAACAATTACCAGTCAGCCGTAATGAACAAATAAAAGTCCGTCTGAATCGCACTAATCCCCAAATTCAATTAGGTGAAATGGGGATGTTGGAATGGGATTTGATGATTTCTGCTCAGAGAAAACAGGAGATATATTATCAGTTTATGGTTGAGCATCCGCCCCAGTTAACGGTGGTGGGGCTGGATGTATAATGAAAGTTAAAGAGATTATTCTGCCTATGTTCCAGATTTACCTGGGTGTGTAGCAACAGGTTTAACTCTTGAAGAAGTAGAGGAACAGATGAGAGAAGCTATAACTTTTCATTTGGAAAGCTTACGCGAAGACGGTTTACCAATACCTGAACCGACAACTCTGTGCGAATATGTTGAGGCTTAAACAGCGATCGCCCGACCAAAGTACTGGAAACCTTTTGGTTTGCTAGCACCAATCTACTGGCTATGCACAGGTAAAGATGCTCCTCGGATGCGACAGATTTAATGCAGCTAGAAAAGGAGATTATCAAGTTTAACCCTGTTCTTTGTTCCCTATTCCCAACTATAGTTTCTTTTTTGGTATTCCCTTGATCATTTAGTTTTTTCCTTCTTTGGCGAAATGGGTAAATTCAAACTGGGTAAAGGTGTACTCTCACTCTGATTTGGCGTTTCTTGCCATTCTGATAATTCTCGATTAACTGCATTCCCAAAATCTTTAGATACCAGTAGCACATCTACATTACCGTCTGGTTTCGGATTTAGATCAGTTTGAGCATATAAAAAACGATTATTAAAGTCAGATTTACCTAAAAGCAACTGATGATTTTGCTGATTTTTGAGTTTAATATCAATAGTTGCTTGGGGTGCAGTTAAACCGAATTCTCCTAATTGGTTAACAGAACTTGAAATCGTGCGTTCGCTTTCACCTTTGACTAATAAATCTGTTAAATAAGAAACGATAGCATCATTGGCTGGTACTTGTTGGGGAGATGTCATCCGCCATTTTGGACGATCAGAATTATTGTTGCGTTCCAAAATAATAGTGGCACTTTTTGTCTTGACTGCTAAAGACTGTACATCATCCGCCTGAAAAGAGAAAATTTGCTGGTTTTTGTTTTTGATTTCCTCTTGCTGAGTTTTCCAATAAAATTCATGAAAATAAACAAAACCACCCAAACCCAGCATTAACATAACCAAAATTAAAGTTGTTCGCTGTAATTTCATTTTTTAGTCATTGGTCATTTGTTAAGAAAAAGAGGTGTAAGGGAGTAAGGGAGTAAGGGTGTGAGGGTGTAAGAGGAAATAAGAGTTTTTTAAAAGACTCCGAAAAATTTTATCCCTACCCCAAAAAATCTTCCTACACCCCTACACCCTTGTTCCAAAACCTTAACACCAAGCGTATTGGTAACTATTTATCTACGCAACCACCACAAAAGAACTGCTACTGCAAACCCAATCAAAGGTAAAATTAACAGAGAAGATACAGCTAAAATATTTGCTTGTAAGCCTGTTAAATTAATGCGGCGGTTTTTTGCTTCTTTGGGGCGAATCGAAAGGGGTTGACGATCCTGCTGACTAGCCCAATTGACTGAGTTGAGAAATACGTCACCATTTAGCTGTTGTGTAAATGAATTATCTGTAGCAAAGTCTGAATCTCCTATAACTACCATGCGTGATTCAGTAACGGTTGAATTGCTAGGAGTAGGACTAGGAGAAACAGAAGGAGAAACAGAAGTACTGGGAGTGGGAGAGGGTTTAGTTTCTGCTTCTGGTGATATTGTTGGTGTAGGGCTAGGAGTAGCTTTAGTTGAAGCTGGTAGTTTCCGCGTTAAAGCTACACCTAACGTGAGAGGCCCTTTGAGATCTTTTCCTTCATTGAATTCTAAGTTTTCGTTGTTGAGATCGCTTTCTGCCCAAGTGTTAGGATAAGGCTTGGTGATGAGTAATTTTGTGGCTTCAACATCCGGTACTGGAGTAGTATTAACTGGTCGTGCTAAACGATAAAAAGAAATACCGTTACCAAAATCTTTAGTAATCGGATGCTGACCATATTCTGTAACAATGGGAACAGCAGGCCCAAGGCTAACATTCCCAGAGACATCAATTGCCAAACGATTATCTAACTTCACACCCCATTGTGTCAGCAAACTATCAATTTTGGGGTCTGTACCTTGATCAATCATCAGGACTAAATTACCACCTTGATTGAGATAGTTTTGCAAAGCTTTGACTTCAGTATCAAATAATTCTCGCTTTGGGCCAGCCACCACCAAAACATTAGCATCACTAGGAACAGTAGATTGAGAAATCAAATTAAGTGGGGCAGTAGTATAATTTTTGTTGCTTAATGCTTGGGAAGCTTGGAAAATAGCACCTTCACCTGCTGAAAGTTGGTGTTCGCCGTGACCTTGAAGGAAGTAAACTTTAGTTGTGCTGGTACTGCTAATTTGTTGGAGACTATTAGTTAATTTAATTTCCGAAAGGCGATCGCTAACATTCACAACTTGCACTAATTGCTTTTTTTCACCAGATTCTAGATAAACTTCTCCAAAATCCTTCACGCCAAATTTCTCAGTCAACCCTGGTTTGGCCTGCGGATCAGCGTATTCAAATTTAAACTGAGAGTTTTGCTTTTGATAACTTTCCAATAATTCTCGATCTTGAGGATTTTGAGTGACATCAAATACCCAAACTTTGACTGGTTGTTTTAAATTTTGTACCAGTTCTTTTGATTCAGGGGCAAGAGTAAACAACTTAGTTTCTGTTAAATCTGCCCGAAATTCATAGCGACTAGCAAAGAAATTAATTAACCCTAAAATTGCTAACACTGCCAAACTTGCAACTAAAGCATTAGTACCAGCTTGAGTCGAACGGCGTCCCCACCAGTTATTCTCTTGGCTTTGCCATATTAACCATAAACCAATTACTATTACCCCAGAAATAATAAATGCTAGGGGGACTGTTCCCCAACGTTCTGAAATTACACCGATTGTTAAGCCAGCAGCAACTAAAAATAAACCTGGCCAAATCAAATATTTCCAAAGTTTTTTTGTAGAGATAGTTTTCATTCTATTAGTCCTTTGTCCCTTGTCATTTTTAAAAAGTAAAAAGTAAAAAGTAAAAAGTAAAAAGATAATCCCCATAAATAAATTGAGGGGAAATAACCACGGACATATTATTTCTCGTGCTATGCATCTCAAAATAAATGTTTTTATTTTGTTCCATAAACAAATTTAGGGGCTTGTGACCATTTTCTCTTTTCTTTCTTTTGCCTTTTGCCTTTTGACTTTTGCCTTGTTTGGTCATTTGTCATTTGTAAAAAGTAGTAACTATTAATTAATAACTAATAACCAATAATTCCAAGTAGGGTAAAAAAAGCAGATTTATCCGTGGGGTTAATCCAAAATCTAAAATCCAAAATTGTTTGACCAATAACCAATAACAAATGACAAATGACTAATAATTACTGTCGTTGAAAGCGGAGTGCATCAATTGATTGTGCAGTCAGAAATATACCTAAGATAATGTAACTACCAAACAAGATGATGCTGCTACTATCAAAAATCCCTTGAATCAGATTATTGTAGTGTTTGAGTAATGACAAATAACCCAAAGCTTCGCCAATGGGGCCATTGATAGTTTTAGCAATTAAATCTACAAACAGCAGTAATAAAATCACAGCAAAAGTGAGGACAGCAGCTAAAATCGTGCTGTCTGTTAAAGAAGAAATAAACATACCCAAGGATAAAATTGCTGCTGCGAGCAAAATTAATGCTACATGTCCCAACAGAGGAATTGTCGGAGGTATGGGTGGAGTTGATGCACTTAAAGCGATCGCTTCCAACGCCAACATCGGCAATATTAGGGTAATAAAAAATGTAACTACGCCTAATAATTTACCCATAGCTACAGCCCAGTTTGTTAATGGAGATGTTGCTAAAAGTTCTAATGTCCCGCGCTTGCGTTCTTCTGCATAAAGTCCCATCGAAAAAAGCGGCAGTATAAACAGTAACAGCCATCCCATGCGATCTAAAAATGCTCGCACAAATTCATAAGGTACATCTATCGGTGGTACTGGTACTCCATACTGTTGTCCTTGTAAATCTAAGGCCGTGACTGCTGCCAAAATACCATCTGGCCCCATCAAAATTAAGATAAAAAACAACCCAGCTAAAAACCAAAAAACGCCAGCGATCGCATAAGCTAATGGCGAGACAAAATAACTCTGTAATTCTCGGCGATAAATGGCAATAATATTACTCAGTACAACACCCATTAAGCTGCTTCCTCCTCATTGGCTGCTGAGTTTGTCTCTGGTTCGAGAGTCTTTTCTTCTGTAGTTAGTTGTAAGAATACATCTTCGAGTGTGGCACTGACACGCCGCATTTCATATAAATCAAATCCTGTACGCAGTAAAGCTGCGGCGATATCTTTACCTGGTTCTGTACCTGAGTGGGATATAACTCGCAGATAAGCACGATTGTCTTTGGGAGACAAACCATGCATTGTTGCTAAAGGAATTGATTCTATCTGACTCACACTGGGCAAATTTTGCAATACTTGTTTAGCTAAATTTGCTTCACCACCAATTTCTAATTCATAGCCAGCTCCACTTGTCAACTGGGTCATGAGTTGTTCTGGAGTGTTTGTTGCTACAACTTTTCCGCTTTTGATGATGGCAACACGACTACAGGTCATACTAACTTCTGGCAAAATATGGGTAGAAAGAATAATAGTATGGGTTCCAGCCAGGCTTTTAATTAAATTTCGCACCTCAATTATTTGTCGAGGATCGAGTCCGACGGTTGGTTCATCCAGAATTATAGCTGGTGGATCATGAACGATCGCTTGAGCAATACCAACACGTTGTCTATATCCTTTAGAGAGTTTGCGAATAATGACGTGACGTTTGTCTTGCAAGTTGCAACGTTCGATCGCGGCTGTAATTTTAGTTGTGCAATCGCCTGCTGACACTCCTTTGATCCGCGCCACAAAATACAAAAATCCTTCCACCGTCATTTCTGGATATAGCGGTGGTGTTTCTGGTAAATAACCGATTCTTTGGCGCACTAGCAAAGATTGTTCATGAACATCAAAGCCAGCTATTCTAGCTGTACCGCTTGTTGCGGGTAAATAGCCAGCTAAAATTCGCATTGTCGTAGTTTTACCAGCACCATTCGGTCCCAAAAACCCCAGAATTTCTCCTGGTTCGACATTAAAAGTTACATCGCTAATTGCTTGGGTCGAACCGTATGTTTTACTTAGATGATCGACTTCAATCATTGGTTTAGGCAAATTATGCATAAAGAAACCCGGTTTCTAGCTTATGGAAAACCGGGTTTTTACATTTTAAGTGATGAATACAAAAAAGGTGTGGGACCTACGGGCGTAACCTCATAAAGAAAAAGAAAATATTGGGTTTACTTATTCAATCTGCTTTAATATCTGCGGAATGTCGGTTCTAAAAGAGTCGAGTGTTCAATCTCACGCTGCCTTAGTCGCAATTGCCCTTAGCCCCTTGATTTACTTATTGGCGACTCCTGCAAAAGTACCAATTCGCGCCACTTTTAGCACTTCCTGCTCAACTCAAAGCTGAACATATAGCCATAAATAGTCGGGAGAAACTCTGGCGTTTACCTCGACTAGCTCCAACAACTCATCTAGCCTAGAAGGAGACAAACCTAGCTCCTGAGCGCGTTTGCGTAACTTTTCATCTCCTTTTACCTGAAAGAAAAGTTGCTGGATCTTTACACCATTAATTTGAGATAAAGCATCGTTAATTTTGGCTACGAGTTTGGTTTTGAAAAGGAACTCAAATGCATATTTGACTAATTTTTTGTACCACTGATCCTCTTCACCAGAGATATTCAATTTGGTTAGGTTAACACAGATTGTTTCATCAACAACGGTGGCATCAAGTTCTGCTAACCCGACAGCAGTAATCGAAACCCAGGGAGTGTAATGTTTTTTGCGACTTATAGGATTTAAAACAAAAGATTCTCTGAATTGACCGCGAGCTATGCCATTGACCAGAAAACCTCCTGGCTTGAGAAAGGCTTCAAGTTTAAGTCTGATACGCTGCAACTGTGTGTTTTTCTCATTTTCAGCTTCAAACTTGTCAAGTTCAGCATTAAGAGGTTCTAGTACGTAGGCGGCGGGAATACCAACCTCAAACACTTTCCGAGCCAGATCGACGTTAATGGGGAATTGATCGCTAGATAAATATTCATCAGGTATCTGGATTCCTATGGATTTCTTTATGACCTTGGAAACATTATTTTCAGGTTGCTCCGCCGCACAAACCACTTCAGTGCTTGTATCATGTTTGTTGATTGTTTCTGGTACATGTTGCTCAGAAGATTCAGGAGGAACTGACACATCTGCTCCTATGCCACCAGCTTGCTGAATGCAGTTTGCTAGTTCTTTGTGTATTGCTTTGTTCTCAATACCTATAGTATTATACTCGATTACAATTGAAGCACTAGCATAATTAATATGCACATGTGTTACCGCACCCAGAGACTTCACCAATCGCTGTAACTTATCGGCATAGTCGGGATCTATTCGCAGACTAGGAATCTTAATGCGAATCCGTCCAGTGATCGCATGAACAACTTGATAATCTATTCTCTCTGATTGAACTGTCATGATTACAAGCTCTTTTCCACTTTCGGATTAATCTGTTTTTAACTGACTGATTTGCTTTTGTACTCAAAAATTGACTCGGAGTTTAGTTGCTTGTGTAAAAAGATTTTTGCCGCCTATACATGACATTATAATTATTCGGCTTAACTGGTATTAAACCGAATTCTGCTTGACTAAGCTTACAGGACTAACAATAGAAGTGCCGGAGTGATGCCGGCAACCATACCACTAATTACAATCATTAGCCCGTCTTTTTCAATCAAGCCAAGACAGATCATAACGATGATGATCGCCGGCAGCATATTACCAAAAGGAATTGGCAGGGCAATGATGAAGCTGAGAAATAACAAAATCACGCCGACACACCGTTCAGCTTCAGGGCTGGTGAAGAACGGCCAACGGGGTTCAAAAAAGCATTCCAGCTTTTCTAGAAAAGGGATGGCCCCGCAAATAACCTGCTCACAGTGCTCTTGTTTGAAGGGCTGATCTAGTATCCAGTCGGGCAGCCAGGGTTTCTCGAATCCGAGTACTAACTGACCGGAAACCAGCAGTAAGGGCATGGCAAGGAGGGCGGAAATTCCAGGAATTGGCAGAGGTAAGGCTTCAGGCAAAGCGCAGATCAACAGTGTTGAACTAAACGCTCGATCCCCCATCTCGTTAAATAAATCCCGTAGGCGTACCTCATCACCTTGATGCTGCTCCAGAAATCGTTGCAAAAGTTCAGAGATTTGCAGAGTGTTGCCAGAAGTTTCAGGGTTTTGAATAAACGGTATTAGTATGTTCAATTTATATAACCAAGATACAGACTATGGTTTTTGATTGTAACAGTCTTATATGCAGGGTTATTTCATTCTAAAGATTGACTTTAATTGTTTGAGGCTAATACCAATTGGCGTAAAGATGGGACGTGGTTGAAAATTCATGATAGTCTCCGAGACTGAACTCGGATCGAACAGGAGCTTGGATTGTACAAGTAGTTCTACGACCAAAACAAACTAAGGGCTTTGCCATACTCAAAAAACGTTGGGTCGTTGAACGAACTTTTGGTTGGTTGATGGGGTGTCGTCGATTGGTCAGAGACACGCGAGTTATTGCCTGAAACATCAGAGACGTTTATCTACCTTGCTATGATCCGTATTATAATAAAGCGATTGGCATAAGATTTGACTCTTCAAAACTTTTAAAACACCCTCTTAACACCAAGCGTATTGTTTTATAATAAGCATTTTTGCAAGCTTTCAGCTAAGGCTTGGACGTGAGGTTCTAAAACAAATGAATAGTGATTACCGGGTACGTTATGAATTTCAATTTCCTCAGCAGCTAAAACTGAGAATAATTCTACCCAAACTAAAGTAGGATCAGGAGCCATGATATGTTTTTCTCTGGCTCTAAAAATGGTAACTTTCCCAGGATAGGGACGACGTTGATAAAAATAAGTGGCTTTTAATGTTCCTACTAAAACATCTAAAATTCGGCGATTATTGTGACGTTCCACTCCTGGTGGAAAAATTTTGGCTTGGCGTGCTTTTTCGATGATGTAATTTAAGCTTTCTTCGACACTCAAATTTTCGATTTCGGCTAGTAAAATCAGGTTATCTTGACCAAACATTCCACCAAATACACGCGACAATACACCAACTAAGTAAACATCATCAATTTTTTTATTTTTATCTAACAAAATTGGCACGTAGGAATCTAAAATTGCTAGTAATGAAACTTCTTTTCCTTGTTGGTGTAATTGTTGAGCCGTTTCGTAAGCAACTACTCCCCCAAATGACCAACCACCAATTTGATATGGGCCTGTGGGTTGAATTGTTTGTATCGCTTGAGCATAAAGGCTAGCCATTTCTGTAACTGTAGTTAGTGGTTCTTCTTCACCATAAAAACCCTGTGCTTGTAAACCATAAAATGGCTGGTCAGTGCCTAAATAATGCGCCAAACTAAAATAGCAAAGTACATGTCCCCCGGCTGGATGTATGCAGAAGAAGGGACGTTTCGTACCTTTGGGCTGAATTGCTACTATAGGTGAGTTGGAAAAAATATCTGTGGAGTTTTGCAGAATTTCTGCTAGTTTCTCAATTGAACTATTGGTAAGTAAAGTTGACAATGATAACTCTCGACCAAATTTTTGTTCAATGGCATTTGTTAAATGTAATGCTAAAAGAGAATTGCCACCAATTTCAAAAAAGTTATCTCTGATATCAATTTCCGAAATCTGTAAAATTTCTGACCAAATCTGTACTAATTTTCTCTCTAAGTCATTGCGTGGAGGAGTAAAATTTTCATGAGTTATTAAATTAGAAAAATCAGGTTTGGGAAGCGATCGCCTGTCTATTTTTCCACTAGGAGTCAGAGGAAAGGAATTTAAGCATACAAAAGCTGAGGGAACCATGAATTCAGGTAATTTATCCCGAAGGAAATTCCGCAGTTCTGTTGGTGTGGGTGGTTCTTGATGAGAAACAATATAAGCAATTAAATGCTTGTTATTCAAATTATCTGTTTGGGCGACAACCACAACTTGGCTAATCTGGGGATGTTGCGTCAGTGTACTCTCAATTTCTCCCAACTCAATCCGAAAACCCCGAATTTTGACTTGATCGTCGATTCTGCCGACATACTCGATATTACCATCAGGCAAATAACGCGCCAAGTCGCCAGTTTTATACATCTGTCCTGTCGCAAAGGGATTAGCTACAAATCTTTCTGTAGTTAATTCTGGACGACGCCAGTAACCTCTTGCAACTCCCACACCACCAATGTAAAGTTCACCCACGACATCTACAGGCACAGGTTGCAAATGTTGATCTAGGATATATATTTGAGTATTTGCAATGGGACGACCAATCGGTACTGTTTGATATTGACTTTGAGGTTGACACTGCCAAAACGTTACATCGATTGCTGCTTCTGTAGGGCCATAAAGATTGTGTAGTTCACATCCCAAACGTTCAAAAAACCGTTCTTGCAAACTCACAGGTAAAGCTTCACCACTGGTCATTACCCGTTTTAATGACTGAAAATTTTCCATTCCTTTAGCTTGCAAAAATACTTGCAGCATCGAGGGGACAAAATGTAATGTGGTAATTTCTTCTTGGATGATTGTATTAATTAGGTAAGAACTATCCCGGTGTCCACCTGGTTGTGCTATAATCAGCCGCGCCCCGGTAATCAACGGCCAAAAGAATTCCCAGACAGAGACATCGAAGCTAAAGGGAGTTTTTTGCAGAACCTTATCTTGTTCGGTGAGTTGATAAGTGTCTTGCATCCATAACAGACGATTGCAGATACCGCGATGGGTATTCATCGCACCCTTGGGTTTACCAGTGGAACCAGAAGTGTAAATTACATAGGCGAGATTTTCTGGTGTGGTTGTATTCTGGAGATTGCGATCGCTATTTTGAGAAATCTTCTCCCAGTCAGTATCCAAGCAAATTGTGTGGGTTGGACGTGTTGGTAAATTATCAACTAAATGACTTTGAGTCAACAACACCGACACCTGGGAATCTTCCAACATATATGCTAAACGTTCTTGGGGATATCCAGGGTCAATTGGAACATAAGCTGCACCCGCTTTGAGAATTCCCAACAACCCCACAACCATTTCTAAAGAACGTTCCACACAAATCCCAACTAAATCTTCAGTTGCAATTCCCAAAGATTGCAAATAGTGGGCGAGTTGATTCGCTCGACAATTTAACTGATGATAAGTCAATTCTTGATCAGCAAACTTGAGAGCGTTCGCATCTGGTGTTTTCTCTACCTGTGCTGTAAATAATTCATGTAGACAAAATGACAAATCATAATTAGTTTGTGTCTGATTCCATGTAAATAATATGTTTTGCTTTTCTTCTGGACTCAGCAGATAATTTTCAGAAACACTACCTGATTGTCTTTCCGAATAAGTTTCTCGTTCTCCAATTTCTAGAAAATTATGTATAAACTTCATGATTCCCATCTTTAATAAAATAAATAATTAATTATTTTTAGTCAGATAATTAATATTAACAATTATCAGTTATATCAAGTTCAGATAATTAGTTGTAGCGTTTCCCAAGCAACTGAAGTACACCTAAACCTTTGATATCAAAACAAGCAGCTTTAAAAATGTACCTCACGCTTATTGAGAAACGCTATATACTTCCCACAGTCATTGCACCCCACCCCAACCCTCCCCGCAAGCGGGGAGGGTGCGCGTAGCGCGGGTGGGGTTCTTCTGTAACTCACGTTTGTTGAAATATGCTGTATTATCGAACAGCGACTAACTGATAACTGATAACTGTTCACTGAATTTAATCGCCACCAAATTCGACCAATTTCCCAATATTAAAATCTATTCTGAGCCAACCTTTTAGCTGTTGCAAATTTTGTAGCAAAAGTAAAGGAATTTGCCAATGATGAACTGTCAAAAAAGGTAGAGGATCACTAAAACTGTAAATTGCATCTTTCCCACCAAAAAAGTTTTTCAACCAGGTTTGCAACTGTGACCAATGACGAATTCCTGTCAATCGCCAAATTTCGTGATAAATCCAGTAGGTAGGCTTACTATTAAAAAGAGGTTGAATTGGTTCTAATTGTGGAATTTCACTCAGATAAGCATCTGCCACACTCGGATGATTGTAGAACATGGTGATGGCAGAATGGGTGCGCGGATTACATTCAATCGCATAGATTGTGCCATCTTCTGCTTGGATAAAGTCAAAAGATACCTGTCCAGTGATACCTAATTCTTTGACAAAGTGTCGCACCCATTCCAGAATTTGGGGATGATCGACATTCTCATAGTTAACTTGGAATGCCGAAGATTCACAACAGCAATGCATTCTCAACTCCCCATTGCGGACAGTGCTGTGGGTGCAAAATTCTTTTCCAGGAATAAATTCTTGCATAATCCACGGCTTTTGGGGACTGATGGGTAAGCTGTTGACAAAATCTGCTGTTACTTCGGGAGTCTCACAAGGAAGTTTGGTTAAATCTAAGCGACGAACAGAGTCATAAGGAATGCTTTTGAGGATGTATTGACGCTTTTCTTGAGAAAAATCAAAGTTGATCACCTGTTCCGGGTCAGTAATTTTGAAAGACTTGGGAACAGATAACCCCAAACTCCGCGCTTTCTCAGCAAAAGCGTATTTATCATCTAACATTTGGGTGACATCTGCGTCGCAGTGAAAAACCTCGCAGTACTTGGATAGTATGGGTTTGGCTAAAGAGTCGTAGTAACTAGCAACCGGACTGCACACAGGTACATAGACATCGATATTTTCTTTTTGAACAATGTCTAATAAGGCTTGGGTATAAGCTTCAGGGTCGGATTGGGGTGTTGGTAGAGTGTAGAAACTACTTACTGCTTTGGAAAATCGATGTCCCGTTAACCAGTATTTGTGAGTTTCTACTAAAACTACTCGATGTCCGGCGGCGTGAAAACTACGGGCTAATTGTAACGCCTTAGTCATTTTACCGCCACTAATCAAGATGTTTTTGGGTTCGGTGGCGATCGCTTGCGATTGATGACCCAGTAACAGCGATACCAACACAATCACAGCATTGATTGGCAATACCAACAACAGCAGTGCAAGCGTACCTACATTTTTCCACAATGCAGATATGCGAAATCCAAGCGGGACTGACTGCGTTTTTGGCGCAGGAGAAGCAACAGAAATAGATTGTGTCATAAATTCACCCTCAAAAAAACCCATCAGCATCACCCAAACCCTATGTTTTTCAAGACAATCGCCGAATTAAAGTCACACCATCACGAAGCGGTAGTATAACTTGTTCAACACGCGGATCTTGGGTAATAATTTGGTTAAATTGAGCGATCGCTTCGCCATTAGCTGTGCGTTGTTCTGGTGGTAGATAAACTTGTCCCTGCATTAAAGTGTTATCTACACAAATGATGCCGTTAGATGCAAGTAGATTCTTATCCAAGATAATCTGGAAATACTGCACATATTCTTTTTTGTCAGCGTCGATGAAGATCAAATCAAATGATTCACCTGCTGCTGCAAGTTTTTGCAGAGTTTCCAAGGCTGATGCTACTTCCACAGTGATTTTATGACCATGGGGTGAGTTCTGGAAACAAGTTTGAGCAAAGCTAGCAACATAAGAATCCACTTCACATGCTACCACTTGTCCATCATCAGGTAATGCCTCTGCCATTGCCAAAGCCGAATACCCGGTGAACATTCCTACTTCCAAGACACTTTGTGCTTTAGTCATGTGAACAAACATTTTGAGTGTTTGTCCTTCAACGTGTCCAGAAAGCATTTCCTGTTCTAGTTGACGCACTGTTTCACCATCAGTGAAACGTTGTGTCCAGTCTTCTTTGGTAGTTTTTTGTATCAGTGCTGCTAAGGCGTCAGATTCAGGAGTGGTGTGTTCACTAATATAAGGTTCTAAACCCGCCGCTAATTGATACGCCTGTCGCAGCGCAGTGACAACAGTTTCAGGAGTATTTCCTGATTCTGCCAAAGCTAGGGTTTTTTGTAGTTGTTCGACCAATATCCCGTGGGGAGTTACGGGTCTAGGTGTGTTCTTTTTAACAACGTTAGGCACGATTCTAGACTCCTACCATCTCAGATTGTTCTGCACTGATATAGGCGTCAATCCCATCTCCACCACGAGGATATGTTGCACACAAAGATTTATGTGCAATCAAAGCTTGATGTAGTTCTTCACGGGTAAGATCGTTGACAAAGAAACACTCACCAATAGGTTTTGGCATTGCGGCGCGTTGTTTACCGTCTCTTGTCTGGGTGATAGATTGGGTAGCGTACCATAACAAATCGCTATCTAGAAGGGGATGATTGAGGGCTAAACCTATACGACTCATCAATTCAAGAATGCGATCGCGATCGGCTACTGTAATATATCCACGTCGTTCAGCAATAGTTGCTGATAGCGCCATATCTATGTTGACAGCATGACCATGATATAGGGGAACGCGCGGTGCTAATTCCAGTGTCGGACTCCAAGTATGACCATAAGCAATGACGCGATCTAAATCTAGTTCATGCAGATTTGGAGTTTCTAACTCCAGCATGGTTTTAATTGCTTCGTAGTTCACTTTATGAGCAATTTCTTGCAGTTCTGGCGTACCGTTGAGATACCCAAAGTGTGTATGCAGTAAATCTTCTCCGTACTCATATAGCAAGTTAAAAACTTCTGCATTTGCTACCACCGCAATTTTCACCAGTTCCGCCATTCCATTACGGACTTGGGCTGTTGGTAGTGTTTTGAGGAAGGAAAAGTCTAGAATGACTTTCTTTGGTGCATGGTAAGCACCCAGGCGATTTTTCAGCTTTTTATGATTGACTGCTACTTTAATAGCAATCCCAGCATCTATCAAACCAATCAAAGTCGTGGGAATGCGGATATAGTTAGTACTGCGACGATAAGCCGCACAAGCAAAACCTACAACATCAGTAACTAAACCACCGCCAACTACTAAAACAGGTTCTTTACGAATTAAGCCAAAATCAGCAAACGCATCAATTACTTGCTCAAAAGTTGCCATGGTTTTGGCAGTTTCAGTAATAGTAATTGGAAACACAGTTAAGTCAATGTCATAGTAACGAAAATATGACTTAATTTGGTCTCCATACAAACGGTAGACATTATCATCAACAACAGTCAAGCAGCGTCCAAATTTCTGATAACTATCAGCAATTTCTGTATTTTTTATATTGAATACACCATTCACATAAACCAGGCTAAAATCTATCTTTTCGTAGCCAGTCACATGAAATGCTGTCTCAGTAGCTGCAAAAGTAGCGTGAGGTGTACCCATTAGTTTTGCCTTTTGTGTATGAATTTTCGAGTGAATCTGAATCAATATCCATGTTGAATGTTGATTGCTTTTTTACTCAAGGTTACAAGCAAGTCACAACAACCTATAACTAGAAAAATTACTATTTATTCCTGATTCATTTTGGATATTGATCAACAATGAACAATCACAATTTTCAAGCTATCTTTATAAATCCTCACTACATAATACACGGATCTGTAGATAGCGTAGAAAACTCTGTTCAATACCTAATTACAATCAAATAAAGATCACATAAAAACAACATCTATTTTTTACACAGATGCATTATTAATCTATGCTGCCAAAGGCTAACAACTTGAGTTAAACTCCAGTTGTTATAACCATTACCTAATAAAGCTTTTAACCATTCAAAACAAGAAAAGCTCTAAGCCGTTTTTAGTATACATGCAATATCTGATAGTAACAAGGTACGAATATTGAAATGATGTTACTAGTAATGAAAATATGAAATTTTTCCGTTATGGCTGCTCTTCCACTGCTATGATTTGCAGGACTTTTAGTGTGGAAAACCTTTTGTGCTTGTCTCCTAGCTTCCACTTAAGATTACAGCCCTGATTAATATTCAGTTCGCTGTTTTTTAACATTTATCTAGAACCTTAATAGTGGTGTCAAAACTGATACTCTGCCATGCCTAAAAAGGCTGGAAATGTTATTCAAGCTGAAAGCCGAATCAATCGCAATTACTTTGTCATTATTCAAAGCGATAATCAGAGATAAGTGTTTAACTTAACTCCATGGAACAAAAATGAATTAATGAGTATCCTTAACAAAATTTAGCTTAACTCTAATATAGAAAATATCTACCAAAATATATATTAGGATAATTTATTAGAATCTCGAACTTAAATAACCATAAAATATGAATTATCAAGCTGCAAAATATGGTATGTGACGTTCTGAAAATTTTTTTTAGATTCAGTCAATATCTGACAAGAAAATATAGATAGAGCCAAAACCTCCACCAAGTTTACTATTTGGAACTTTAAATTACCGAATATTGTTACTTTCTGAGAAAATATGGGAACTATATATCTAGAGTATGATTTATATTTGTCAATTAAGTAGTAATGTTAGCTTCCTCTCGTCAAAGTATAGGTGCATTTTTTTCAGCTTGTCTGTGTATTTTAGGTGTTTCTTTGTTGCAATTTCCACACATGCAACAACTAATCTCTAGTCATAAAACTGCTTCATTAGCAAGTTTAGAACGAGAAATAAACGCAGAAAAACTTCGGTTGAATTTGCTCAAAAAAATGCCGCATTTTGGTTATAATAATTTGATAGCAAACTGCGTATATCTAGATTTTTTGCAATACTTTGGTGATGACGAAGTCCGCGCGAAAACAGGTTACAGTCTTAGTCCCGAATATTTTGAAGTCATCTTGAAACGCGATCCGCGATTTTTAGAAGCTTACCTGAGTCTTTCTACCAGTACTTCTATGTATGCTGCCATGCCAGAGCGTTCCATAGCATTAATGAAAACTGGCTTAAAGTCTCTTTCCCCTTGGGTTCCCTCCAAGTCCTATTATGTGTGGCGTTATAAAGGCATTGACGAATTATTATTTTTAGGAGATTCTCAGAATGCCAAACAATCTTTTCAACAAGCTGCTAACTGGGCAAATAACCATACAGATGAAGAGAGTAAACAAGTCGCGGAATTTTCCCAAAAAACAGCTGACTTTTTAGAACGTAATCCTGATAGTAAATATGCTCAGATTGCTACCTGGATGATGGTATTAAATAATCAGGTTGACGAAAAAACCCACCAAAGAGCAATTATTGCCATAGAAACATTCGGAGGAAAAGTCATCAAAAATCCTGACGGTTCCACCAGGATTAGATTACCTAAACAAGATTGAGTCAATAGTCATTTGTCATTTGTTATTGTTATTGTTCTTGAATTTTGAATTTTGAATTGATGTGTCTCCCTTATCCCCGATCCCCTTCCACTGGTACAACGGCAAATTAATCCATTCCCAAACCCTAGAGTTACCCATAGACGATCCGGGTTTACTCTACGGGGCAACTGTGTTTACAACTTTGCGGGTTTATAATCAATCTTTGGAGCATCGACTAACTAACTGGCAAGCCCACTACGATCGCCTGAAATTTAGTTTGCAAGCTTTTGACTGGTGCGAACCACAACAAAAGCGATTACGTCAAGGTGCAGAATTGCTCACAATGCATTTCCCCATCCTCAGAATCTCTGTATTTCCTGATGGGCGAGAATGGATTACTGGTAGGGAATTACCAAAAGACTTAACAGAAAAACAAAATCATGGGGTATCTGCTACCTTATCGCTCCCAAAATACTATCGGAGTTTACCCGATCACAAGACTGGCAATTATCTCAGTGCTTGGCTAGCGAAAAATAGCGCTCAAAAACTAGACATCCAAGAAGCAATATTAGTAGATAGTCTAGGAAATTGGCTAGAAACAAGTACAGGTAATCTTTTCGGTTGGTGCGATGGTTGTTGGTGGACACCTCTCCTGACAATGGGAATTTTACCCGGAATAATGCGATCGCAACTTATCAACTATTTGAAACAACAGCAGCCATTACGAGAGGAACCCTGGACACCGGAACTAGTCAAAAAAATGGAAGCGATCGCCTATTGTAACAGTGTGGTCGAAATTGTTCCTATCCACACCGTCATTCAGCCTACAGGATCGCTACAATATAATCCCCACCATACTTGTTTTCAAAAAATACGGAGATTTTTACTAGCATTGTAGGTGTGGAATTTGGTATACCTTAAGATAAGTTAACATAATTCTTAAAATGCCCTCGCACGACAAACTTAGGAGGATTGACCTCAGTGAATAATAAACGATGGAGAAATGCGGGGCTGTACGCACTGCTTTTTATTGTTGTCGTTGCTTTGGGAACAGCTTTCTTTGACAAGCAACCCCAAAGTAGAGAGACATGGCGATACAGTCAATTTATTCAAGAAGTCCGAAACAACAAGGTAGAAAAAGTCAGTATTAGTGCGGATAGGTCTACAGCTATAGTCACGCCCAAATTTGACTCTAAAAAGAAATTGGTGACTTTGGTTAACGACCCCAATCTGATCAACGAACTTAATGAAAAAGGCGTTGATATTATTGTTCTACCTCAAACAGACGAAGGATTCTGGTTTAAGGCACTAAGTAGCTTATTCTTCCCCGTATTACTTCTAGTTGGTTTGTTTTTCTTATTACGCCGCGCCCAAAATGGACCTGGTAGCCAAGCGATGAACTTTGGTAAATCCAAGGCCAGAGTGCAAATGGAACCACAAACCCAAGTTACCTTCGGGGATGTTGCTGGTATTGACCAAGCCAAGCTGGAATTAAACGAAGTCGTAGACTTTTTGAAAAATGCCGATCGCTTCACTGCTGTTGGAGCCAAAATTCCTAAAGGCGTTTTGTTAGTAGGCCCTCCAGGAACAGGTAAAACACTATTGGCTCGTGCTGTAGCAGGCGAAGCAGGTGTCCCCTTCTTCTCTATCTCTGGTTCTGAGTTCGTAGAAATGTTTGTAGGTGTGGGTGCATCCCGCGTTCGCGACTTATTCGAGCAAGCCAAAGCCAATGCGCCTTGTATCGTCTTCATCGATGAAATTGACGCTGTTGGTCGTCAGCGAGGTGCAGGTTTAGGTGGTGGTAACGATGAACGAGAACAAACCCTCAATCAGTTACTCACAGAAATGGACGGTTTCGAAGGTAACACTGGTATTATTATTATCGCTGCTACTAACCGCCCCGACGTTCTAGATGCAGCCTTGTTGCGTCCCGGTCGCTTCGACCGTCAAGTTGTTGTAGACCGCCCAGACTACTCCGGACGTGTGGAAATTCTCAAAGTTCACGCCCGTGGCAAAACTCTGGCAAAAGATGTGGACTTAGATAAAATTGCCCGTCGCAGTCCTGGTTTTACAGGTGCGGATCTATCAAATCTGCTCAACGAAGCTGCGATTCTGGCTGCACGTCGCAACCTGACCGAAATTTCGATGGATGAAATCAACGATGCGATTGATCGCGTTTTGGCAGGTCCAGAAAAGAAAGACCGAGTCATGAGCGAAAAACGCAAGGAATTGGTCGCATATCACGAAGCTGGTCACGCTTTGGTTGGTGCTTTAATGCCAGACTATGACCCAGTGCAAAAAATTAGCATTATTCCTCGTGGTCGTGCTGGTGGTTTAACTTGGTTTACCCCCAGCGAAGACCGTATGGATAGCGGTTTGTATAGCCGTTCCTATCTAGAGAATCAGATGGCTGTGGCCTTAGGTGGTCGTATTGCTGAAGAATTAATCTTTGGTGAAGAAGAAGTCACAACAGGTGCTTCTAACGACCTGCAACAAGTAGCACGTGTTGCTCGCCAAATGGTAACTCGATTTGGTATGAGTGAAAGACTTGGCCCAGTTGCCCTTGGTCGTCAGCAAGGCAATATGTTCTTAGGTCGGGATATCATGTCAGAACGTGATTTTTCCGAAGAAACTGCTGCTGCTGTTGATGAAGAAGTCCGTCAATTAGTAGATTCAGCTTACGCCCGTGCCAAGAAAGTATTGACACAGAACCGCCACGTTCTCGATCAACTTGCAGAAATGTTAGTTGAGAAAGAAACTGTAGACGCTGAGGAGTTGCAAGACTTGTTGGCAAACAACGATGTGAAAACAGCAGCGTTTGCGTAATGATTGAAGATTTAGGAGTTAATATAAATAACTCCTAATTTACTAGTCTAAATTACTCACAATAAGCAGGGAATTCTTGAATTTTATGGAAATTCCCTGTTTTTTTTGACATTACACAATATCGCCCGCTCGATTAAACCCCAGCGATCGCTTGAATTGAGGAAACAAAAATCGTTTGGATGGCATCAATTTTTTTCAACGCAACTACAGCAGAAAGCGTAGCCAAACTGAGAAGAAAGCTGTTAAAATCTAAACCACCTTTAACCAATGCAGACTCCGTTTCAGATAAGTCTGCAAAATAACTTTGTTCCAGAGAAATATCAGATATTGCAATTCTAGTCATGATATGTTTATGCTTTACATTTGTTCACGTTTGTAATTGACATGAACTCAGATTTTCCACCTGGCTAATATCTCATCAGAAAATAAATTTTCTTGGCAATAGCTCAAGAATTCGTTTCCTTGACGTTGTTGAGACTGGTGCAAAATCTAAGTAAATTTTTTCTGTAGCAAATGTTATTCGCTCCAAACTCTGGATAACGAAAATACCCTGATAAATGAGTCTATATTTTGGATGTAGGGTTTTAACTTACTTTCACCCTTACTAAATCAGTATAGTATAAATTACTCAGTATATTGTTAAAAATTTAATAAACTTCTTTGTATTTACTTAGAGCTTGCTTCCCTCAGGGTAATTTCGCGTCTCTACATGTCCAAAATTATGAGGAAAAATTCTTAACCGAACCGTATTGGAGGTGTAAGAGGAGTAAAAATTTATGCTCTCGTTGTGAACAATTGCCTCTGGGATGATTTTGAGCATAGCTGGCTCTAGCTTTGATGCTACGAGTGGAACATTTTTGATTTTTGTAAATTAATCGTTGAGTATGTTTAACTGGATTTTCAGAGTTTCACTGAAGCAGAATTAATTAACTCTAACTATCGTACTCATTTAGTGCAAAGCAAGGCAAATATAGCCATGAAACGCAGATAGATACATAACTAAAAATTTAGATAACGCCAAGAAAAAATTTAATAATGTTAGAATTTAACAGATTTAGATACAGTAAATTACACTCTTTATTTAGTCAGCGTCATTTAATAATCAAAGTGTGAGGAGGATTGAAACTTTATGCGAGTATTACTCGTCTATCCGATATTTCCCAAAACTTTTTGGTCATATGAAAAGATATTAGCATTAGTAAATCGAAAAGTTTTGCTGCCACCATTAGGTTTGGTAACTGTAGCCGCGATTTTGCCCCAGGAATGGGAATTTAAATTAGTGGATCGTAACATTCGTCCAGTGACAGAAGCAGAATGGGCTTGGGCAGATTTAGTAATTTTCTCAGCAATGATTGTCCAAAAACAAGATTTGCTTGATCAAATTCGAGAAGCAAAAAAACGTGGGAAGTTAGTTGCTGTGGGTGGTCCTTATCCTACTTCTACACCAACTGAACCAAAAGCAGCTGGCGCAGATTTTCTGATTTTGGATGAAGGAGAAATTACCCTCCCGATGTTTGTCGAAGCAATTCAACGGGGAGAAACATCTGGTACTTTACGGGCTACAGAAAAGCCAGATGTCACTTCAACTCCGATTCCTCGCTTTGATTTGCTAGATTTTGATGCTTACGACATGATGTCAATTCAATTTTCGCGCGGCTGTCCTTTTCAGTGCGAATTTTGTGACATTATTGTTCTTTATGGTCGCAAACCTCGTACCAAAACACCAGCCCAACTATTATCAGAGTTGGATTATCTCTATGAATTAGGTTGGCGGCGGGGTGTTTTCATGGTGGATGATAACTTTATTGGCAACAAACGTAATGTTAAGTTGTTGCTCAAAGAGTTAAAAGTTTGGATGCAACAACATAATTATCCCTTCCGCTTTGACACCGAAGCATCCGTTGACTTAGCCCAAGATCCAGAATTGATGGAATTAATGGTAGAATGCGGTTTTGCGGCGGTGTTCTTGGGAATTGAAACACCGGATGAAGAAAGTCTGCAAATGACGAAAAAGTTTCAAAATACCCGCAATTCTTTAGTTGAATCTGTGCAAAGCATTATCAAAACAGGTTTGCGTCCTATGGCGGGATTTATTATTGGTTTTGATGGTGAAAAAACAGGCGCAGGCGATCGCATTGTCCGTTTTGCAGAACAAGCAGCAATTCCTTCCACTACTTTTGCCATGTTACAAGCGCTACCAGATACAGCCTTGTGGCATCGCCTCAAAAAAGAAGGACGACTGCGGGAAAACAAAGATGGCAACATCAACCAAACTACTTTGATGAACTTTATTGCCACTCGTCCCCTGGAAGAAATTGCCAGAGAATATGTTGAAGCATTTTGTGATTTATATGACCCAGTTAAATACTTAGACCGCACCTATCGTTGTTTTCTCATGATGGGTACACCAAAATGGAAAGCACCCTTTAAAATGCCAGAGTGGGTAGTTATCAAAGCCTTGTTAATTGTGATTTGGCGCCAAGGAATCAAACGGGAAACTCGTTGGAAATTCTGGCATCATCTCTTTAGCATTATTAAGCATAACCCTGGTGTTGCTGAACATTACCTGGCTACCTGCGCCCACAACGAACATTTCCTAGAGTATCGCCAAATTGTTCGAGATCAAATTGAATCCCAGTTAGCAGAATATCTCGCCCAAGGTGCAGAAAAGCCCTATGTGCCAGAAAAGGAAAAAACACAAGTGTTAGCTGGTTAAGTTGGGAGCATCGCAATTTTTGAAACTCTAAACAAGATCCCCGATTTTTGATAAAAATCGGGGATTTTGATGCGTAGACGCGCAGCGACTTGTCGTCATATCAGGTTCGCTTGATTACTTCTAATTCCCTTTGAACCCCACCCCGGTTTTGTCTAACGCCAAAACCTCCCCTCCCCGCGTGCGGGGAGGGGATTAAGGGGTGGGGTACAATGACTGTGGGAAGTATAACTAATTACCCGAACTTGATATCAGACATCGCGCTTTCAAATTCTCTATTGAGCGATCGCGTTTCAAATGAGAAATTCCAAGCGTGAAGTACCCCTTTTCGCTTCGCTGAAAAAGGGGCGTGTCCTTTTTCATTAAAATGAGACAATTCAGGTTTGAAACAAGAAACTCCGAGCTTGAAACAAGAAACTCCGAGCTTGAAACAAGAAACTCCGAGCTTGAAACAAGAAACTCCGAGCTTGAAACAAGAAACTCCGAGCTTGAAACAAGAAACTCCAAGCTTGAAACAAGAAACTCCGAGCTTGAAACAAGAAACTCCGAGCTTGAAACAAGAAACTCCGAGCTTGAAACAAGAAACTCCGAGCTTGAAACAAGAAACTCCAAGCTTGAAACGTAACTTTTTTATTACGATCGCTCTATTTTTTGGTTTCCGTACTATTCTCAAGCACAACGTGCTTTATCCAATCAACTTGGACAGGTTTTTTCTCTGTTTGTATGAAACCACCCTGCAAGATTTGAATCAATTGATGTTTCTGCACAGTACCCAAAACACGATGAGGTGTAGATAAATCAGTCACTCGTTGTAGAGAGAGCCAAGCATAGCTATAAACTGGTAATTCCGAAATAGTATCTACATCTTCTCCGTGGTGAGGAGTGTAGAAATCAAGTAGGACTCCTGTTTTTCCTCCAGCTTTGACAAAATAGATAGAATGATTCTGCAAAATTTGAGCGATCGCAGGCTGTGCTAAAAAACTTCTCAGATCTGGATTATAATCACTCAAAAAGCCATGACTACCAACAACAGCCAAAGCTAACCAAACCGGAATCAACCAACCAGCCAACCAGTAGTTGGAATTCAGAAACTTTTTACCAAAGCGATAACGACCAATCCACACTAAAGGTAAAATCAAGCAACCACAGCCTAAAGCCAAACCAATAGTTGCATATTTGCGAAGATCACCACTACCCCAAATAAAAACTAAGCTACCTGTCAACAACAATAAAATAGCAATCACACCAAACCCATAGCTGAGATTGCGAGGAACTTTCTTGAGATAAGTTAATCTTGTCTGCTCATCTTTTCCTAATTCTCTAATCGACCTCTTACCATCAAAACCCACACTAGCCAGCCAGTCCAATCCTAAAGCCGCCAGCAATGCAATGAAAGGATATAAACAAAGGCTATAGTGAGGTAAACGAGTCGAGAAAATACTGATTTCAAAAAATAAAATTAATGGCAAACCAACCAATATTAATTGATAGCGATAAATAGGGCGACGACAAGTCAAAAATACACCAATAACAGCAAATAAAAACCAAGGAAAGACCTTGATAGGGACATTCCATAGATAAAATAAAACCCCATTATTGCCACGTTCTTGAGAACCTAGACGAAATACAAATTCTAATAATTCTTCTATAGTATCAATGCCGTAGAGTGAAAAATTTAACCACAGCCAAATTAATGTCGGAATTAAACCCAGCAAAAAACCTAAATACAACATAGGGTTTGTCAGATGACGATGACGGCGATGTTCCCTAATCAGATAAGGAAACAAAGCGATCATTGGCAAAAAAATCATAAAGCTTCTGACTAAAAAACCTAAACCAAAACAAACACCAACAACCAAGCTATAAACAGAGCGATATTGAGGATTTAATTCTGCTTTTAATAAAGCCAAAATTGCCAAAATTACCAAAAAAATCATTGGCACATCAGGTGTACCCAAACGACAGTATTGTAACCACAAAAATTCCACACTCAAAATTACAGCAGCTAACCAAGCAATTTTTTGATTTAATAAAATTTTGCCAATTTCATAGAGAATGAATATACTCAATACACCCAAAATCATACTTGGCAGACGCACACTAGTCTCACTGATACCAAATAGGGTGTAAGAACTGGCAATTAACCAGTAAAGACCTGGGGTTTTATGATGGGGTTGTGACCAAGGATTGATCCAATTACTTGAATCAAACATTTGACGCGATCGCCAAGCATAAAGTCCTTCGTCATGGGCCATCAAGCTACTATGACCAGAATTAGATAACAATAACGGCAGTATCCAAAATAACAAAGTTACGTAAGGAAAGCCTACCCAAGAACGAAAACGCTGCCACGCTAATTGATAATTTGGTAACTTAAATAACATTGAATTTTATTGTTTCGCGATTGGTAGATGTTTGATAGACTCACCTATTTTTTCAGACTGTTTCTAATATACGTATGGTGATACACAAATTTAGGCAAAACTTCTCCTAATCAAAGTCCTATGCTACTTAGACCAGAACAACGTACTAAACTTGACGCAGACGACGACAAGCAATTTTATTCATTTCCCCGCTTCGTCACTCATGTAGACGAAGGCTTTATTCAACAACTAACGGATTTATATCGCGATCGCCTCCAACACAACACACGTATTTTAGATATCATGAGTAGTTGGGTTTCTCATCTACCAGAAGAAATGCAATTTGAGCATGTGGAAGGACACGGACTCAACGCTGAGGAATTAGCACGTAATCCCCGTCTAGATCATTATTTTGTCCAAGATATCAACGAAAATCCTCGTTTACCACTTCCGGATCAAGAATTTGATGCTGTTCTCAACTGCGTCTCTGTGCAATATTTGCAATATCCTGAAGCAGTATTTTCCGAAATTTATCGCGTCCTCAAACCAGATGGGATTGCAATTATTAGCTTTTCTAACCGCATGTTTTTTCAAAAAGCTATCCAAGTTTGGCGAGATGCATCAGAAGGAACCAGAGTTGAATTAGTTAAAGGCTATTTTAACTCTGTACATGGATTTACTACCCCAAAAGTGATTGCTCGGCAATCAAATACACCAATTTTTCTTCAGTGGTTAGGTGCATCAGGAGGAGATCCGTTTTATGCAGTGATCGCTAGACGAGAGAATTAAGGGTGTAAGGGTGTAAGGGTGTAAGGGTGTAAGGGTGTAAGGGTGTAAGGGTGTAAGGGTGTAAGGGTGTAAGGGTGTAGGGGTGTAAGAATTTATGAAACGATGATTATTCAGTAGACCTCTTGCAAAAATATTTTTACCCCACCCTAACCCTCCCCGTTTACGGGGAGGGAACTAAATCTTCCCCCCGTGAACGGGGGGATTGAGGGGGGTTCATTCGACTTTTGCAAGAGGTCTAGTTAGTTTTACAGTCACCACTCATTGCTTTAGTCAGCATACCCTTACACCTCCACACCCTTGTCTCATAAAGTCTGATCAAAAAGTAAATTTTCTGCTACAAGCACTCAGAAGCCGTGATAATTGCCTTGAACGTTGATCATAACGGGAGTTAAACATGAATTTTCCTCGTGTCCGCAGGATTTTAGCTGTTGTGTTGCTGTCAGTTTTGTTACTGACTACAGCCTGTACTCCAAAAGAACCTGGACGTTTTGACCAGGTACAACAAGAAAGCAGTCGTCAAAAAACTGGTCAAGCTGTTGCTAAAAATGCAACCCAAGGTAGTGAATTTAACAAGTTTTTCCCTCCTGCTGGAGATGGGTACGAGCGTGTATATACTCAAGAGAAAAAGGGTTTTGCTGAAGCTAAGTTAAAAAAAGACGGTAAAGAAATAGCAATGCTGGCTATTTCTGATACTAAGAGTACACCCACAGCAGCAGCAAAATTTGCCAGCAGCACCAAGCAAATTGCGGGCTATCCAGCAGTAGAAGTTGGTACTACTCAAACTGCCATACTAGTCAACGATCGCTACCAAGTCAAAGTACTTTCTCGTTCACCATCATTTCAAGCGAGCGATCGTGAAACCTGGATCAAAAAATTCAACTTGGCTGGTCTAGCAAGACTGAAATAAAAGATTGTTATTTGTCTTTTGTTAATGACCAATAACTAAAATAAGGAGATTTTTGTGAGTAAACCGATTTTTGAGTTGGTAGACGAACTACCAACTAGTAACTTGACTGTTTCGATGTTGAACTCCCTGGATTTTGTCGCTCCTGGAGAATGGCAAAATGTAGTTGGTTTTGTCAACACTATTAAAACTGTGACTGGCGAAAGCGATGAAAGTCTTATTCAAGCGATCGGCGAACGAGCCATTTATCTTTACAATGATCGTTCCCAAGGCTACCAACGCGCCATGTGGTTGTATCAAACAGTTGATAGCACAGATAAAGCACTAGGCGCAGCTGCTTTGGCGAATAAAGTAGGAGAGAAAATTCCTCTGTTGGGGTTTCTCAACTCTGTTACTCCCAAAGCTGACAAAGCCCAAACTATTGATCTGTGTTTGAAATTAGTTACAGAGTTAGTGGCTTTTTGTAGCATCAACGGTATTCCTGGTGATAGCATTGGGGATTTTGTCGCGTCTTTAGGTGAGTATAGTGGTGAATCACTAATTCGGATGGTGGCTTTGGTTTGTGTTGATGGTTTGATACCTCTTGGCCCAGACTTCATCACCAAAGCCTTATCTACAATTAATCAAACCAATCCCCAAGAGTTGGAAAAAAATACAACTTTTCAAAATATTCAAGAGGCGATTCCAGGTCAAAGTTCTAGCAGCAAACTGAATTTTATTGGCGAAAGCTTTAACTCAGTTCAAGGTTGGATGAGTAACCTGGTTAATGCCAATAATTTGACGCCTCAAAAAGTAGTTAATAATTTGCAAACTTTTGTCGAAATAGCTGATGACAAATTAGATTATTTAGGAGCATTCCTTGATGTAGCGACAAATTACTACGAACATACAGGCACACAAACCCTTGCACGTCGCTTGATTGAGCGGGCTGTGGCAGAAATTTAGTTTGATAACTTTATGGGTAATTAGTAATTATTTCTATTACTAATTATCCTTTCCAAAATAATAATTCCTAAGAAAAAATATTATCAAAAAAGTAATTAATTAAACTGGAAAATCAGGGGTTGTATTCGATAATTGACACGACTAGCTAGGAGTGTTGTTTGTTGTTTGGATAAATCAACAAACTAACTAGTTGAAAGAGTTAATTAGACAACCCCAATGAATCAGCATCACATTGAAGTCACAGTTTCTGCCAGAAAGTTTAAAGACAATATTCGCTACATCCGAGATTTTGTTGCACCTGCAAAGTTGTGCGTCGTGATGAAAGCAAATGCTTACGGACATGGTTTAAGACAGTTAGCAACAACGGCTGTTGTAGCAGGAACAGATTATATTGGTATTTGCACAAATCCAGAAGCAACAACTATCCGTGATTTGGATTTGGATGTCAAACTCCTGCGTTTACGCATGGCGCTACCACAAGAATTAGAAGAATCCATACACCACCTGAATATAGAAGAACAGGTGGGAACAATGGAAGCAGCAGAGTATTTATCTGACGCAGGGGTGAGACGCAACAAAAAAATCCCCGTGCATATCAATATTGATACGGGGATGGGTAGAAGTGGTTTCTTCTCATCTGAGATTGAAGAATTAAAGAAAGTTTGTACATTGCCAGGTTTGTCTATTGTGGGAATTATGACTCATTTTGCCAGTGCCGACGGTAAACAACTGGCGTTTACAGAAAAGCAGATGGCAGATTTTTATCATGTTCGTACTGCTTTGAATGACTACTTACCGGAAAATGTACTAACTCATACTCACAATAGTGCTGCAACAGTGCGCCTGACTCCTAAATGTAATAGTTTAGTCAGGGTTGGTGCTGCTTGTTACGGGGTACGCACTTCACGAGACTTTGAAAACCCGCTAGAACTTAAACCAGTAATGTCAGTAAAAACCAGAGTAGCGCAAGTAAGGAAAATACCAGCAGGCAAAACTATTGGTTATGGCAGTTTATATACTGCTCAACGCGATAGTTTGATTGCATCTTTACCTGTGGGTTTTGGTGAAGGTTATCCGCGATCGCTCTTTAACAAAGGCATAGTTTTAATTCAGGGTCAGCGTTGTCCAGTGGTGGGACGAGTTTCGCTAAATATCACAACAGTAGATGTTACCGATCTACCAAAAGAAGTAAAATGGGGTGATGAAGTGGTACTCGTTGGTAATCAAGGTAACGAGGAGATTACCTTTGAAGAATTAGCAGATATGTTTCAGAGTGTACACACAGAAATCAACCTGATGGCTGGTTTTATGAACCAGGTAAGTTACTTATATTGATTCAGGTGATGTGCTTTTTCCCATCTTGGCACGGCCAATTAGCCGTGCTTTTATTATATTTAGGGAATAGGGAACAGATTGAAGAATATGTAGTTAATTTTGTTTAGATACCTAATCTACCAAAAAAAATTGCTTGTTAAATCCAATCAGCCAAATTCTTCTTGATACGAAAAAGATACGCAGTCTTTTTACTGGTTCAAAGTATAATTAGCGTATTTGCTTGGATAAAAAAGCTTTAAAAAAAGAAAATAATTACGCAATTAAACTTAAAAATCAAGTATATATTTTACTTTGAAATTCAATTATAAATTTTGCTCTATACATACTTAGAGTTTGGTAAGTTATTAACATACCTTAAAAAAAACTGTATTTAAGTCAATAAGGGGCAAAGTTGAGTTATCATCCACAAGGCATTCCTCCTCATGGTGGGCAGTTAATTAATCGCGTTGCTACACCAGAACAAAAAGAAATATTTCTTTCCAAAGCCGAGTTTCTGCCGCGCGTGCAACTTGATCAAAGAGCAGTTTCTGATTTAGAAATGATTGCGATCGGTGGTTTTAGTCCACTCACTGGTTTTATGAATCAGCAGGACTACGATCGCGTTGTTGCAGAAATGCGATTGGCTAACGGTACTGTGTGGTCAATTCCGATTACACTTTCTGTTAGCGAAGAAGTAGCAGCTTCTCTTACCGAAGATGGTTTGGTGCGTCTGGATAACTCTGAAGGCAGATTTATCGGGGTTTTGGAACTCACTCAAAAATATCGCTACGACAAACAACGGGAAGCAATCAACGTCTACCGCACCGATGAAGAAAAACATCCCGGTGTACAGGTAGTCTACAATCAAAGACCTGTGAATCTTGCAGGTGATGTGTGGTTATTAGAACGCGATCCCCATCCCTACTTCCCCACCTACCAAATTGATCCCGCAGAATCACGGCAATTATTCCAGCAAAAAGGCTGGAAAACTATTGTTGGTTTCCAAACTCGTAACCCCATCCACCGCGCCCATGAATATATCCAAAAATGTGCGCTAGAAACTGTAGATGGTCTATTTTTGCATCCACTCGTAGGCGCAACAAAAGATGATGATATCCCTGCTGACGTACGGATGCGTTGCTATGAAATTCTCCTAGAACATTACTATCCCGAAAATCGGGTAATTTTAGCAATTAACCCCTCAGCCATGCGTTACGCCGGGCCACGTGAGGCAATTTTCCATGCTTTAATTCGCAAGAACTACGGCTGTACTCACTTTATCGTCGGGCGAGATCATGCAGGTGTTGGTGATTACTACGGAACCTATGACGCTCAATATATTTTTGCTGAGTTTAAACCAGAGGAAATTGGTATTACGCCAATGATGTTTGAACACGCCTTCTACTGCACCCGTACCAAGCAGATGGCGACAACCAAAACCAGTCCCAGTAAACCAGAAGAACGTGTTCACCTATCTGGTACAAAAGTACGAGAAATGTTGCGTCGGGGCGAGTTACCCCCACCAGAATTTTCTCGCCCAGAAGTAGCAGCAGAGTTAGCACGGGCGATGAAAGTACCTGTTTAGGGAACGGGGACAAGGGATCGGGGAACAGGGATTGGGGATCGGGGAAAAGATTCTTCATTTTGAATTTTGAATTTTGTAGACGCGGAGCGTCTACTTACACCAAGTCGCTTACGCGCCTACCGAAGGTATTTTGAATTGTTTTGTCTGTCTTGTCCCTTTTTCCCCAATCCCCTTTTCCCTTTCCCCGATCCCCGATCCCTTGTCCCCTTTCCCCGACCCCCAATCTTTACACTACAGCCCTCTGCCCGATAAGCTTAATAAGCTGGTGGACTAAGGGCTGATAGCAATTATGAAGCGGCGAACGTTTTTCCAACGGTTTGGCTCCATATTAGCGGTAATGGGTGTAGCAGAGGCTGAGTGGTTCCAGTTAGGAACTCGTTATCAGCAGGCGTTAGCACAACCCAGTCCGCGTAAACTGGCTTTATTGGTGGGTATTAACCAATATCGCCAAATTCCAGCGCTGAATGGTTGTCTGGTAGATGTAGAATTACAAAAAGAGGTTTTGATTCACCGTTTTGGGTTCAAAGCTTCAGATATTTTGTCTCTGACTGACGAACAAGCCAGCAGAGAATTTATTGAATCTGCTTTTTGGGAGCATTTAATTGGACAAGCAAAACCTGGTGATGTGGTTGTCTTCCACTTTAGCGGCTATGGTAGTCGTGTCCACTTGGGGAACTCACCAGAAGCAGTGCAAAATGCTCTTGTTCCCGCAAATGGAATTGGAACAAATTCACAAGATCCAAAAACTGTCAAGTATTTATTAGAAGAAACCCTACTACTGATGCTGCGATCGCTCCCTACAGATCGAGTCACAGCAGTATTAGATACCAGTTACTATACTCCTGATAGTTTGGTAGCTCCTTTGCGAGTTCGTGTCTGTCAAACGCCACAGGAAGCGGTTTTAATAGATGCAGAACTCGACTTGCAAAAACAACTCCAAAAAAAAGCCACTACAGAACAGCTCGGAGTAGTATTGTCTGCAACTTCTGCTCCCAATCAAGTGGCACGGGAAATACAATATTCTGGTTTTAGTGCAGGATTATTTACCTACGCCCTGACACAATATCTGTGGGAAACAACACCAAAGCTCACAATTCCTGCATTTATCTCCCGTGTGGGGAGTACAATGCAGCAGTTGGGTAGCACACAGCAACCAGGCTTATTGATCGCCAAGAAAAATCAACAACGAGTCCAATTAATCGAGAACTTTTTCCCAGATACAACTAGTGCAGAGGGAGTCATCACTGCAACCGAAGAAGATGGTCAAACAGCACTAGTATGGTTGGCAGGAATTCCACCCCATGTATTGGAATACTATAGTGCAAATTCTCGGTTGACTCTAGTGAAGCCAACAGGTACAACTACAGAATTGATTCTGCGATCGCGTAGTGGTTTGACAGCAAAAACCCAGATTGTTTCTTTTGAAGATAAAACTTTTCCCCAAGTCGGACAACTCGTCCAAGAAGCAGTGCGAGTCTTACCCCGAAACATCGACTTAATAGTAGCTCTTGATGGAGAACTAGAAAGAATCGAACGGGTAGACGCTACTAGCGCCTTTGCTAGCGTCGCTCATGTGACGAGTATAGTTGCAGGAGAACAAACACCAGACTACTTATTTGGTAAACGTCCAGACAGCAAAAATAAAGACTTCATTGCTTCTACCTCATTCATGATCTCTCCTAGTCGCTATGGTTTGTTTTCTCCCAGCAGCGAGAAAATTTCCAGCACCTTTGGCGAAGCAGGAGAAGCAATCAAAGTAGCAATACAGAGGTTAAATCCGAAACTGCAAACCCTTTTAGCAGCAAAATTGTGGCGACTCACAGATAATGAAGGTTCTTCTCGCTTGAGTGTGAAGGCAAGTCTAGAGATAATTAGTGGTATCGCACCTCGCACAGTCATGCATCGCGAAACACTGCGAACGCACACTCAACAATCCACTAGCAAGAAATCAGCTAGTAATGAAATCGGACACATAGCCACTGTACCTCTTGGTAGTCGAGTACAGTATCGTGTGCAAAACATGGGCAACAGCCCAATATACTGTATGCTCTTTGGACTAAATAGCGCTAAGAATGCGATCGCTCTTTATCCGTGGCAAAAAGTTACAGGAAGCGATGAATCGCCAGAACCAAAGCTGACTAATATTACCATAGCTCCCGGCGAGACTTTGACTCTACCACAAACCACATCTGGCTTTGAATGGGTAATCCAAGGGCCACTTTCCTTTAGTGAAACCCAATTAATCTTTAGCACAGCTCCATTTACCCAAACCCTCGACGCCTTAAGAACTGCTAAACATCCCCGCGCCGATCAACAACGTATTCTCCCAATATTAAACCCGTTAGAAGTTGCCTATGCTCTTTTGCAAGACTTGCACAACGCCAGTACAGCAAAAGTTGATTCTAATACTATACCTGCTGACTCCTATGTATTAGATGTGAATCATTGGGCAAGTTTAGGCTTTGGATTACAGGTAGTGTAATTACGGAACACATAGCAAAGCAAAATAGAGACGTTGCAGGTGCAACGTCTCTATTTTTAGCTGACTTTATACCATTTTGGATTTTGGATTACTCTTCCTTGAAACCGCTTACCTTCGGTAGGCGCGTAGCCAATACGGTTAAGTTAAGGATTTTTCGTCATAATTTTGGGATTGTACCAGACGCGATATATCGCGTCTGATACAGGATTTAAATGTTAATCGATTTGTCTTATCCGAACCGTATTGGGCGCGTAGCGACTTCACAGAAGTAGCCACTCCGCGTCTACGTGTCTATAGATTTTGGATTGGGAAACTCTTTGGTGCATAAGAGTTCTTGAAAAGGCTAGTCCTACAGTATTGGATCGCGCTCTGATTTTTTGTCAAATCTTAAATTTAGAATTGCTGGGAATTACGGGGAAAGATTGTATAAAAATTTCATAAAACTTGTATAAAGATATTTTTTATACACTCAAATAATTATTTAGTCAAGGTAGTATCTAGCAAGTAAACTTTTGAGAGTTTTTACTTTGGCAAGTTATGAACCTGGAAAAGTTGTTAAATCTAATTCTCTTAATATAGAGAGGCTTTATATTTATAGCCATTTTCTAATTACATACAGGTAAATAATTCTTTGCTGAAAGTTAAAGCGCATTAATAATTTTTAATTTATTTTTGTAATTTAATTATGCATAAACAATTGTTTCTACGCAATCAAGGTAAACAGCAAAATAATAGCTGGAAATTCGAGGCTATTTTAATCATTGTACTATGCATTTTATTTTTATTGGTTGGCTTAATAGTAGCATCTAGAATAGAACCAGTATGGACAGATGAAGTTATGTTCACAGATCCACCCAATAATCTTTTTTTTGGTAAAGGGTGGATATCTACAGCATGGTATTATCAAACAAAAGAAGAATTTTGGGCAGGTAATCTACCACTCCATGAAATAATTCTTTACCACTGGCTCAAAGTTTTCGGCTTTAGTCTAACAGCAGTCAGATCGATTAATTATTTTCTGATAGTTGGCTCTGTGTTAATGCTCTGGCTATCTGTAATTAGACTCAAATTAATTAATTCACCTTGGAGCAGAATTACCTTAATTTGTCTGATACTTTCAAGTTCTGGTATTAGCTTTAGTTACAGTAGTGGACGTGCAGACTCTATTGCAATTACCGTTGCTTCAGCAGCCTTACTTGCATACACAATCACATCTCCTTGGTTACGTTGCGTTACTTTGGCATGTATTGGTATTTTAATTCCCATTGCAGGACTACAATTGTTTGCTTATGTAATCGTCCTTGGTGGAGTCTTGCTATTTTATTTGAGGAAATTATTAATTAAGGAATTTATCGCCCTGGGAATTGGAGCAGTTATCGGAATCATGTTTCTTTATACTCTCTACTTTACAAATGGAGTTTGGTTTAAATTTATTCTCTCAACCTTTGGTTCACAACATATACTAACAGGTCAAGTTGCTCAGGCAATTGTTCAAGGTGATGATGGAGGTATACTCAAAATTTTAAGCCTACAAAAAGTGTTCATTGTAGATTTTAGTACAGCACTCTTACATTTGCTGACATTAATTCTGGTCATTTATCAAATATTCAAGCGACAATTTAAATTTTACTCACCTATTTCTTTTGGACTTATAGGAGGTTTATTTATTCCTCTAGCAATTGTGATTGCTGGTAAATATCCTCATTACTATACCTGGATGGCGTTTATTCCAATGGCTAAGCTGTTATGCATTTAAATTGTGATGACAGCGTCGCCTTTATTTTTGAGTTTTCGCCCCCATTTAATAATTAACTCTCCTTCATTTAAAAGCTGATGTAATAAATATTCTAGCTCTTCAAT
>JAESGT010000049.1_pt1 | contig 52609 bp, 52 predicted proteins | sample 9266261 | NCBI WGS metagenome assembly JAESGT01 (sample SAMN15741584, study PRJNA653494) | algae metagenome | isolation source: Pelatocladus maniniholoensis HA4357-MV3 and co-occurring heterotrophs from... | place: USA: Maniniholo cave near Haena, Hawaii | collected 2009-07-28 | reverse complement strand
TTGGGATTGAACACTTTTAATTCTCGCGAATTCTTGTGTTGATGTACAGTCCCCTGATTATTCGCGATGAAAAATCGCGAATTTTTTTCCCTTCTCTCCCTCTTTTTGCAAAATTGGGATGCTCCCGTTCCTTTAAGGAGTCGAAGAAAAGCCGCACCGTGCAAAAATTCTAGATCATTAATACTCATGGAACTACTGCCAACAATCATCCATACTAAGTAATATATTTTACAAGTTTTTTAAGTAGTTATCCAATGATAAGTAATCAATTTTTAGTATTAAAAAAAGTAAACGCACCTTGCCATAAAGGCAAAGTGCGATATACACAGCTTTTTATATGTGGAATTGGCTAGTGCAAGATACCAGAAATAAATAGACAGGAAAAACCAGACGAAAAAACAGATTGTCTAAGCATGACAATTTCCTGTCTCTTGCCTTCTGCCTTCTGTTGGATTACACTAAATGTCCTTCTCGCTCAACTCTCTGGTCATGTAGTCAAACGGCTCATCTACAAAACTAGTACTACTGACACCAGCATCTGCTAATTGCAGCTTGACAATATCCTTCATCAGTTGGATACCACGAACTGTAGGGCCAATGGGAACACCCAAAGAATTATAAGTTTCCCGCAAACCTTGCAGCACGCGCTCATCCAACACATCCATACTGCCAGCTACAATGGCATAAGTAGCATAGCGTAGGTAGTAATCCATATCCCGCAGACAAGCCGCATACCGTCGAGTAGTATAAGCATTGCCGCCGGGACGAATCAACTCTGGCTGTTCATCAAATAATTGAGAACCAGCCTGCTTGACAATTGCCGCCGCATTTGCATTAATAGCTCCTGCGGCTTGTACTCGTGCTGTCCCGCTTTCAAAATAGGACTTGAGACTGTCGATCGCATTCCGGTCAAAATACCGCCCAGCAACGTCATAATTCTTAATTAAACTTGTGACTGCATCCCGCATTCCTTTATCTCCCAATCATTGCTATTTATGGTTTGATATTTATTTGACTGCTTTTGCAAGCGGCTAATTTTTGTGCCAATGAATATTAAAAGAAGCTCAAGCACAAAAACAATGTATGCGCTACTTAAAGGATTCTATGCCAAAGTTGACCCCAACAGATGAACTGTCAAGTTTTGTAGAGTTAGTTCGGCAAAAATGAACATAACCTATAAACATGATATTCTGTAACAAAAAATACAAAATATCTCAAATTTATATCATTAGGATATTTCAGGTGTCTTTAATGATTTGGGTTCATCAAGCAAGGTCAGCGTGCATTAACATTGTGGTTTACTGTACTAAATTGGCGGAGAAGGAGTAACCATGACAACCCCACAAGAAGTCCTGAATATGATTCGGGACAACAACATTCAGATGATCGATCTGAAATTCATCGATACGCCAGGGATATGGCAGCACCTGACAGTGTTTCATAACCAAATCGATGAAAGTAGCTTCACAGACGGCGTACCCTTCGATGGTTCCAGTATTCGGGGTTGGAAAGCAATCAACGAGTCAGACATGGCAATGGTACTCGATCCAAACACTGCCTGGATCGACCCATTCATGAAAGAACCAACTCTCAGTATCATTTGTAGTATTAAGGAACCCCGTACGGGCGAATGGTACAGTCGTTGTCCGCGTGTAATTGCTCAAAAAGCATTAGATTATCTCGTTTCCTCCGGTCTTGGTGACACAGCCTTCTTTGGTCCTGAAGCTGAGTTTTTCATCTTTGATGATGTCCGTTTTGACCAAAACTCCCACGAAGGCTACTACCATGTAGACTCAGTTGAAGGGCGTTGGAACTCCGGTAAACAAGAAGGTCCTAACCTGGGTTACAAACCCCGCTACAAAGAGGGTTATTTCCCAGTACCTCCCACTGACACTTTCCAAGATATTCGTACAGAAATGCTGCTAACAATGGCAGAGTGTGGAGTACCTATTGAAAAGCAGCATCACGAAGTAGCTACAGGTGGTCAGTGCGAACTCGGTTTCCGCTTTGGTAAATTAATTGAAGCTGCCGATTGGCTGATGACTTACAAATACGTCATCAAGAACGTTGCCAAGAAATACGGCAAAACCGTTACTTTCATGCCTAAGCCTGTCTTCCAAGACAACGGTTCCGGTATGCACACTCACCAGTCTATTTGGAAAGACGGTCAGCCTTTGTTTGCAGGCGATAAATACGCTGGCTTGAGTGATATGGCATTACATTATATCGGTGGCATCCTCAAGCACGCACCAGCACTGTTGGCTATTACCAACCCCACCACCAACTCTTACAAGCGCCTAGTACCCGGTTACGAAGCACCAGTTAACTTGGCTTACTCCCAAGGTAATCGTTCTGCTTCGATTCGGATTCCTCTGTCTGGTACTAACCCCAAAGCCAAGCGTTTAGAGTTCCGTTGTCCTGATGCGACTTCTAACCCCTACTTGGCATTTGCTGCCATGCTGTGTGCTGGTTTAGATGGCATCAAAAACAAAATTGATCCTGGTGAACCTCTGGATAAAAATATTTATGAACTCTCTCCAGCAGAACTGGCGAAAGTTCCGTCCACTCCTGGATCTCTAGAATTAGCATTGGAAGCACTAGAGAAAGATCATGCTTTCTTGACCGAACCTGGTGTCTTTACCGAAGACTTTATTGAAACTTGGATTTCTTACAAGCTAGACAATGAAGTTAATCCAATGCGTCTACGTCCTCATCCCTACGAATTTGCTCTTTACTACGATTGTTAATTTCAAAGGGTTAGTGGTTGGTAGTTAGTGGTTAATTATAAATAACTACTAGCGATTCTCCATAAAACCAGACGTATTATTTGAAATCATAAATACAGCCACCCAAACTGGGTGGCTTTTTTTTGGGTTTCTCTACCACTGTAGGGGCGTAGACGCGCTTGGCGCGAGTAAGCATTCGCCCCCACTACTTAACTCATCGCAGCATTACTGCGGTCATAATTCATACGAGCATTGTGGTCTATTTTCCCTTGAGTCGGGTTCCAGTAGTGAGATACTTCTCCAGGAAGACCCAATTCTTCCCCTGCACGTTCTAGCATCGATTGTTGCCGATTTTTGATCAGCTGATAATGACGCATCATTAAAGCACGAGCTTTGTCTTGGGTAGACATACCAGAGTCCTCCCTGTAGTTTTAATTTGATTGATTTGTTTGTCTCCATTAATAAGATAGCAGAATAATTCTGTATCAGAAGTTACGAAATGATACATTTTTATAAAACTTAATATTTTATTGACAAGTACCCTGTCACATTGAAAGGTTTGTAGTCAGCACCAAAGCTCAATAGATCATTCTCAAGATTAATGAATTAATAGTTACAATTATTTAAGTTAAATAAATAAAAATAAAGACAAGCCTAGCCATTCACATGTCCGACACATTAACGAAGCTGACTTATCAAACATTTCAGCAGGGTAAAAACTATTTTGGTTTAGCTCATAAAACATTGAGCGTACGGTTGTTGAATTTAATCTCTCCTTTTGAGCAGCAAACCAAACCCGTCCCGACAGAAGTTTTACTCACATTTCAAAAAAAGCTAGATAATTTACTAGAAAGTGATTGGCAAGATGCAGAGCAGGGCGTGTATCCTACGAGCTTGCTGTTTGATAATCCTTGGCAAGAATTTTTCCAGTACTATCCAGTAATATGCCTAGATTTATTCCAAACGTGGGAGCGGGCCAAACAGAAGAATTATCAAGACTTTCCCGCAAATGTGGAAACTTCTGGTTATCCGAGTTATTACGTACAGAACTTCCATCACCAAACTGATGGCTACTTGAGCGACTTGTCAGCCAATCTCTACGATTTACAGGTGGAAATTCTGTTTGGTGGTACAGCCGACCCAATGCGACGGCGAATTCTCGCACCTCTTAAGAAAGGACTAAAAAGTGTATTTGCTGATTTACCACATCGGCAAATACGCATTTTAGATGTAGCTTGTGGAACGGGTCGGACTTTAAAAATGATTCGCGCAGCTTTCCCGCAAGCATCGCTGTTTGGTACGGATTTGTCACCAGCTTATTTGCGAAAAGCAAATGAATTATTAAGCCAAATTCCAGGAGAATTACCACAACTATTGCAGGCTAACGCTGAAGAGTTACCCTACCTGGATAATTATTTTCATGCAGTGACTTCTGTGTTTCTTTTCCATGAATTACCTGCAAAGGTACGCCAGCGAGTTATTGAACAATGCTACCGAGTAACAAAACCCGGAGGAGTGTTCATTATTTGTGACTCTGTGCAAATGAGTGATTCTCCAGAAATGGAACCATTCATGGAAAACTTCCACCAGATGTACCATGAACCCTACTATAAGCATTACATGACTGATGATTTAGTAGAGCGTTTGGAAAAAGCAGGTTTTGAGAATGTTGAAATACAAGTCTATTTGATGAGCAAGTATTTAATTGCTCACAAACCAGTTTGATTAAACCCTTTGGGCGGGTTTAGGGGGATAAGGTATGGGGGTGTAAGGGTAAGAACTACCCTCAAAGAGCAAGGATTGAAGCCCTTGTGATCAAGACCATTGTACTTTTAGAGGTAGAGAAGAAAGTGGTAAGAAGTTTTATAACTTGCATCTTCTACCACATTCTTATCGACCTCTGCCATTTTTGGCATCACAACGCTATTGAGACAAAAATTTTTGGCAAAAAACAAAATAGTTTTGCGAAATGATGGTAGCGGAACCAAGATAACTAGCGCTTGTTGAAATATTTCTGAGCAAGCACAAGCTTTAATTTGGTAAGAGTAATGTTGTTTGCAACCTCAACAAAGTTCTTTTTTCCCGATGCAAGATACCAGTAGCTCAACACAGAAAAAAGCCTGAGTAAGATATCAGGGAGTTGCTTTCTTGCCTATTTCCCTAATAATCGAGATATATCAGCAAACATATGTGCTTATGCTGCACTGGTAGACGAAGTGACACCCTTTTCCTGATTATTTGAGGTTTGCGATCGGGATATGCTTACTTGTTTGAGGAGTGATGCTGTTTGCAATACGGATTTTGATTGATTTTGCCTTCTGTTTGCAAGGGTGGAAGACCCTTTATTTACACGAAGATTACAGAATTGATACAGAGCGATTACCTGACTTAGTCGTGTCTCAACTGTTATATACTTGCTATAGAAGGTGTGTAACGGATGTTTACGTAAAACATCGTGTTGGGGTGTAATCTGAATTCCTTGCTACCAACAAAACTACGAGCCTAAAAGATTGTCTTCAGTATGTTGTTGTTAGGCAACAATATGCTTGTTACCAGGATGCTGCATTAAATCTCTACGCGAACCACCCTTAGCAGGACGGTTCCTGGGAGTAGTTTTTGCAGACAGCAAAAGATAAGACACTCTTTGTCTGTCTCGATCGCGTCCACTACCGCGATAAGGAGAGGACTTTTGAGGTTTAGATTTTGCCGAGATTAATAAGTGAGAACTAAAGTGAGATGTCAACATATCGGATAGGGAACTAGTAACTGTTTGGCTGTTTACAGCGAAACTGCTCAGTAACAGTCCTGTAACTAAAAGTGAAATGGCAGCACGCATAACAAGTGTCTATTTTAGAACTCTTCATTTCCTTGATACTGAGTTTGTTTTACTGCTTCCGGACAATTTCGTCAAAAAGTATTGTTTTTAACTGAAAAAAATATTGGAATCAGTCATGAGTACTTTCCACTAGTAACCAACGACCAGCTTGATTGAGACAACCCCGAAGATTGAGCTGTTGCCCATGGGGTTTAGTTTGCAGCAGTTCATTGATTGGCGATCGCAAAGTCACAAGCTGCCAAATTTGGCCTTTGTATGAAGCTGGGATCATAATTGTGAATCTGTAATCTTGCTGGTTAAGGCGGTGAAAAATACCTTGGAAACAGTTAAAATTTTGTTCTTGACCAGTTTTTTTACTGCCGTGATCGTACTGATAACCAGAATCATCAAGATAATAGCCGTTACATGGATATAGTTCGGGATTATCTAAGTAATATTGTTGCCAATGTAGCCAATTAATACTAGTAGGTGAGGCGTTAAATAATGGAATTACTGCTGTTGGTGCTATTTGATCCAGCAGTAAAGCTGTTTGCAGGACTCTAACGGGTAATTCTCTGGGCTGACAATTCAACTCTACGCAAATAGCAGCAGCCATCCCTGCTGCTTGACCAATACCCATGACTACAGGTTGCAATCTAGTTGCACCATTGGCAATATGAGACACAGAAATATTCTTTTCACACACTAATAAACCATCAGTCTCTACCGGAATCAGACAACGATAAGGAATAGTAAAGGGAGTTCCCGTCCAACGACCTCCCCAACGAATTGATTTTGGTTGTAAGTCAAACTTCACACCAGGATAATGATGGTCGTTGGCGTAGTTACCAATGGCGATCGCATCTATATTTAATGCTGCTACTGTACCCCCTGCTACTGGCAAAATATCCTGTTCTCTAATAGTAGTTAGCCCTACTAGACGGCGACTTTCTCGGTAATAAGGATGTAATGCATAAGCACCTGTGCGATTTTGGATTTGGGGAAAGATACCATCTGCTAAACCATAACGACGACCAAGCTGATTTTGAATAAAATGGGCAAAATTTTGACTATGCCAAAAGCATTCTTGCTCAAATTCTCGCTTTACTGCTTGAGATTGGATCAATCTACCTACACCTTCACCGTAATCATTACCGTGAATCGGCCAATTGATCATGAACCTACTTCCTGGTAAACGTCCGTAATTCAAAAATTTCTCAACACCATAGCCATCCCAAGCACCAGCAAACAGTGACGGGTCGTAGTTTGGTGCAGATGGAATTTCTGGGGCAACGGCTTCACGGTAATCTTGCATCACCACTACCCAGGTTGGGGCTTGCAGAGGATATTTTGCTGTGAGAGAATTAAAATTAGCTGGGGCGCTAGTTTCTCCAAACTCCGACTGCAACTCCCAACCCCAGCGATGAGATATTTCAGCCAAAGCCAATAAATCTCCTAATTCTGTGGCGTCGAGAGTCACCTTGGCTTTAACAGTAAAATCTGCAAACCTAACGCCAGTGATACAATCTCCTTCTCGAAAAACCTCCAAAGGCACATATCCAGGAATCCAAAGCAGATTTAGTAATTTTCGCACCCAATCTGCAAAAATCTCCGCACCTATACGCGGGTCATAACTAAAAAAGCTGACCCAACTATTATTCAACCCTCCTGGTTGTCGCTGCTGCAATTCTTGTAAAAACGCACCCCATAAACCTGTTTGAAAAGCTTCTAATTCATTCCCATCCGGTGCAGATACACCCGCAGACGTCAGCATTCCTCCTAACCAAGGAAATTCGCTGACGAGGATAGTTTTGACTCCCCGTCGCGCTGCTTGGATAGCAGCTGCGGTTCCACCTGTTCCACCACCGACAACTAAGACATCGGCTTGATATGTCTGATTCACCATTTTCTAACCTCCCTGGGTTTCCGAATATATTTTCACCAATTGCTTGGGAATCAGACACTTGCAATATAAACTCATAACGATTATGATTTAATTTAAAGAGCTAGATCAAAAATCCCAGGTATGGAAAACCTTGTTATCGGTGCGATCGCCAGTTTAGGCGCGGGACTTGCGACAGTAGTTGGTGCTTTACCAATTTTTTTACCCATTCATCTGACGCAGCGATTACAAGGAATCATGCTGGGTTTTGGTGCGGGAGTGATGTTAGCGGCGACATCATTCTCATTAATTTTACCTGGAACTGAGGCGGCTATTGCTCAAGGGGCATCCAAACTCAATGCAGCTTTGATTATCCTTGTTGGCGTATTACTAGGCGGAGTGTTTTTGCAATTAGTTCATAAGTTTTTACCCCATGAACATTTTTTTAAGGGGAAAGAAAACTGTAATAGTCAGAATTTGAGGCAAATTTGGCTATTTATTGGCGCAATTACTATTCATAATTTTCCTGAAGGTTTAGCTGTGGGAGTAAATTTTGGCAACAATAATATTACTGATGGAATTCCAGTTGCTTTAGGAATTGGTTTACAGAATATTCCAGAAGGTCTAGTTGTGGCCTTATCTTTAGTTGCTGAAAGCTATTCCAGAAATTATGCTTTAGGAATTTCTTTGTTAACAGGTTTAGTTGAACCAATTGGTGGTTTAATTGGTGCTGGATTAGCGAGTATTGCTAACTTTATCTTACCTTGGGCAATGGCATTTGCTGCGGGAGCAATGTTATTTGTGATTAGTGACGAAATTATACCTGAATCTCATCGCAAAGGCTTAGAAAAAGAAGGAACAATTGGTGTGATGATTGGCTTTGTAGTCATGATGTTTTTGGATATTGCTTTGGGGTAAAAGAGGAACAGGGGATCGGGGAAAGGGGAATGGGCAAATTCATTTAATTTTTGAACATTGCTCAGAAAAATAATAATTATTGATTGCAGCAAAATATTTAGAGACTTAATCAATGATTACCATTACAAAATTAATTAAAAGTTAGTCAACATATTTTTTCTTCCCTATCCCCTATCCCCCAATCTCCACGAATGAATTTAATTTTGCCTAACCACTTATCAAATAACCGGAGTCAAATATGAACTTGATTCGTTTTGAACACATTAATCTTTCTTGTAAAAATATAGACGCCAGCCGGAATTTTTACCAGACTTTATTTCCCGATTGGTATGTACGTGCAGAAGGCGTATTTAATGGTCGGCGTTGGATACATTTTGGCGATCGCCAATTTTATTTAGCATTAAATGACCAGAATGAGCAAGAACGTGTACATCATTCCTACGAAAATATTGGCATTAACCACGTTGGTTTTGTCATTAAAGATGGCGAAATCATGAAAAAATTACTGGAGGATAAAGGTATTGAATATTACACAATGTCAGCACCAGAAACAAAGCATAGAATTTATGTTAATGATCCCGATGGTAACGAAATTGAATTAGTGGAATATAACCAAAACTATGCTTTGAAATAATTGTTTTTAAGTGTGCGTTATCGATAACGCACACTTTAGTTACTGTTGTGGTAATGGTGGATGTTTAGCTGAGTATTGCTTGACTAACCGAGAAATTTCGGGGTTATAAAGTCGCAAATAATTCCAATAATTACCAAAAACTTGACGTACATAATTTTTAGTTTCATCAAATGGTATTTCTTCAACAAATTCATCTGGATCTTGGGTTGGTATAGTTTTCAACCACTTAGCAACGTTACCGGGGCCAGCATTATAACTGGCGATCGCCAGCAACGAGTTATTACCATATTGCTGATGAGTATGATCTAAATACCAAGTACCCAACATGATATTGTCGTTAGGATCTTCAAGGTTAATTTTTTTACTGTCCTCTTTAATTTGAGGAGCAATCCACTTAGCTGTATCTGGTAATACCTGCATTAACCCCGTCGCATTCGCAACAGATTTAATTTTTGGTTGAAATCGTGACTCTTGACGAATCAATGCTGTTACCAATAAAGGATTTAGCTGACGTTGCTGTGACCAATATTCTATTTCTTTGAGATAAGGAAAAGGATAACGAGCTTGCCAGTAAATAATTTGTTTACTTAAATTTTCATATTCAGTTTTTTCTTCTGGTTTTTCTCGGTCTTCCAATTTGGAGATTTTGTCAATTCCACGTAAATTTTCTCCTTGAGTCAGCAGCATCAAACCCTCAGTAAATTGTTGTGCCACCGTAGGTTGAGCTTTGTTGTTAAATTCAGCTTGCCATTGTAACCAAGCATCACGATCTTGACCAAGCAAATATAATTCTTTGAAGGTTTCAGAACCAGCTGTGGGTACAGGGCGCACAAGAGGAACTATTTCTGGTGTTAACTGACGGACATTGTTGAAGTTGCCGACATTTAATCCCAGAGTCACTGCCGAGCGCCACGCATAATAAGATTGGGGAAAACTACTAATTACATACTCATAAGCTTGTGTAGCTTCCTGCATTTTCCCTAAATTTGTTGCCCATCTCCCGATCCAAAAACCTGCTCTCGGAGCCAAAATACTATCAGGGTTAGTGCGAGGAATTGGTTCTGCCCATTGCCATGCAGCTTGGTAATCTTTGGCTTCAGCTTTTTCTAATGCCATTTTCCAACGGTATTGTGCTGCTTCTTCAGTATTTCCGTACTTGCTAACCAGTAATTGCAGTGCTGTATTTGCTCCGTTGGTGTCATTTTGGGCTTGTAAGATTTTGACTTTTGCTAACAATGCTTCTCCTGCCAGATCAGGAAATTTACTGATGATTTGGTCAAGATAAGGTAGAGCATTTTGACGTGGTTTGCTCATTTCTGCTAAACGCAGCAAAGCTGTACCTGTTTCTTGGGCTTCTGGGGAAGCACTAATTAGTTGTTTGTAGATAGCGATCGCTTGATCTCGTTTACCATCTATTTGCAATCCCCGTGCCACACGATAGAGGTTACGGGGTGTCTTGGCTGATTTGGTGTAGACTTCTGCTGCTTTCGCAAATTGATTATTTTCCCAGTAGGCGTTAGCAACAATTTCCCACTCTTCTGGCTTCAAAGTAGTATTTTTAACTAAAGCATCTAAGATGGGTATAATTTCTGGTTGATCATAGGCGTGTTTTGCCAAAATTAGTTGTAATTGTGGCTGATTGGGATTTGTTGCCAAGCGCTTGCGAATGATATCCCAAGTCAGGGGATGGGAAGGAAAAGAGGCGATCGCTTTTTCTTGATATTCAGGTAAAGCTATTAAATAAAGGGCTTTCACACTGGCTGGATGTGTAGGATAATTTTTGACCACAGCCTGTCTATCATCAGAGGCTTTACCCGGTTCTCCTAAAATGTCATACGCCTGGGCCCTTTTGAGCAAAATATAGGGCGCTAGCTGTGGATAGTCTTTATCCAGCCCTTCTAGGAGACTTAACGCCTGTTTACCTTCATTGCGTTCAACTAAATCACTGGCTAGCAAATAACGAGCGCGGTTCCGATCTTGTGATGGAAACCCTTTGGATAATTCCTCAAGTTTTTCTACTCTTTGGCTAGGAGATTGGAGTACCAAAGAGAAAACAGCTGACTCAGCTTTACTTGCTTCTGTCAGTTGTTCTGACTGATTATTAAATTGCTTGAGCCATTGTCCGAGATACCTTCCCATCTGAGGGGCTGAAACCATAGCCCCAGCCAGAAAGGCACATAGTCCTGCACCCACAATCAGAGAAATTTGTTTTTTCTGTAGCTTCTTCAGCATTGAGACCCGCTGAAAGTTTCACATGAATTTCTTGCCACTTTAGCATTACTAATGCTGTAGAGAACCATTTTTGTCTTTCAATTTTTTATTGAACACGAAAAATTTGCAATTAATCGCGATCGCCATTTTTATACTTTTGTTAAGAAAAAATTATCAACCTAATTTTTAAATTCTGCATCATTCAATAGGTATATTTTCATGTTTGAACAGAGATAGATTGACAGTGAAAGTGAGCATGTATTTTGTATGTATATAATTAAAGTCTAAGCTTTTGCTCTTCCAAAATGTAGAGAGTTTAAGCAATACAGAATTGACGTTAATAAGCAAGGTCAAAACGGATTGAACAAACGCTTTGATGTTCTCTATGGATGGGGGAATGTTAATAAGCAAGGTCAAAACGGATTGAACAAACGCTTTGATGTTCTCTATGGATGGGGGAATGTTAATAAGCAAAGTCAAAACGGATTGAACAAACGCTTTGATGTTCTCTATGGATGGGGGAATGTTTGTTATCAACGCTGATTTTGGAAATGCGTAGACACATGGCGTGCTTCTCAGAACGCGATCGCCAATTAATAGACCTCTTGCATAAATCCTCAAAACCCGTATCCCCCGTGTCCCCCGTGTCCCTGATCCCCATTTTCTACCTCTGGTACAGGATCGTAACCACCTGGATGAAACGGATGACAACGTAGGATGCGTCGAATAGCCAACCAAGAACCACGCAGAGGGCCAAATCTTTCAATGGCTTGAATAGCATACATAGAACAAGTAGGCTGGAAGCGACAGGTAGGGAGAAATAAAGGTGAAATAAACATTCGGTAGAACCGAATCAGCCAAATCAATAATAGTTTCATCAGTGTCACATTTTTCTAATAAATTGGTAACAAAGGTCAAGTTTTTTTATTTAAATCTTTGCTGTTGTTAAGTTTGTTTTCCCATCAAGAGTTGATTGCTTCTTTAGGACTGCAAGTTACTAGCGTTGCAGCTTGGTTATCCCTCGTGATGTTAACTGCATGGGGGGTTAGTCGTTTTGCGAAAGCAGATCCAGAAATTGTGCGGAAGATAGTGCATATTGGAACTGGTAATGTGATTTTGCTGGCTTGGTGGCTAAATATTCCCGCGATCGCAGGAATTACAGCCTCAGTTTTAGCCAGTGCTGTGACTTTATTGTCTTACCGTTTTCCTATTCTCCCCGGTATTAATAGTGTAGGACGCCGGAGTTTTGGGACTTTCTTCTATTCTATGAGTATCGGTGTTTTGATTGCTTGGTTTTGGTATCTGCAACAACCCCATTATGCAGCACTAGGTATTTTAACAATGGCTTGGGGAGATGGACTCGCTGCCATAATTGGACAGCGATTTGGTAAACATAAGTATCAACTCTTTGGAGGACAAAAAAGCTGGGAAGGTTCTTTGACAATGGCGATCGTCAGTTTTGTTATCTGTAGCTTGATTTTGTTGAATGTACAAGGTGACTCTTGGCAAGTTTGGATGATATCTGTGATAGTGGCTTTAGTAACTACTGGCTTAGAAACTATTTCTTTTGCTGGGATTGACAATTTGACAGTTCCCTTGGGTAGTGCGACCTTGACTTTTGTATTAACTAAATTGTTGGTTAGTGGCTAGTAGTCTGTCAAACAATTTTGGATTTTAGATTACCCTGCGGGTAGACACAAAGTGGCTACTTGCAGAAGCGTCTATGGATTTTGGATTGACCCCATAGATAAATCTAGGGGCTTCGTCCAAAATATAAAATCGAGGGTAAACGAAGCTCATACCCAGTTAAATAGCTTTGATCGGTGTTGACTAGATATGAGCAGGATTTATGTAACGGTGATACTAATATCTACGATAATAAAAAGTCTTTTGCGGAAAATTTACTCCGTGACGATAGGTTCTACGGTAGCGTACTGCTGGATGGTAATAATAAACCCTTTGATAACGAGGTCTATAGTGATACCGTCTGTTATTACGCTGTCTATAGTAACGCTGCCTATAATGACGACGTCTATAATGAGGATTTCGTCTGTAGTGACGATTTTGTCTATAGTGGCGTGTTCTTCTGTAGCGATAGTGTCTGTGTCGTTGACTAATTTTGTAATCTTGGTTATGTTTTGTTTGTTCTAGTTCTACTGCATCAACTTCTTGTTGTGAAATGATGGGTGTTTGAGTAGGTGACAAGGTGTGCGCTGCGGCTACTTCTAATCCCAAGCTGATAGGCAATACTAAAGTACTGACTACGAACTTCCAAAACATTATTTTACGCTCCTAATTTTTGTGTTTTTGGCTAAACCTTTCTCAATCCTTGATTTACTCTTCATCAACAAGGTTGGAAGGTTAATGTTTATGCTTGGTGGTTCACGCAGTTCTTGTTTACTGCCAACAAATGGCTAGTTTGAGATTCCATCCAGTTTTAAAGACCAAGTTTTTGGTCTAGGAAACGATTATCACCAAATGTTTTTACAAAGATAGTTCATGGTGAACTGACATCTAAAAAAATTTTGTTACTTGTTAAAAATTTACAAAAATATATAAACTGATAGAAGCTATTGAACAATGACAGCAATAAAACTTAAATGACTTTTTTGCCATTATCTCAACCACTCCTACGTGAGAAACAACAAGAGTTAGATATTCAAGATTTACAAGGTTTATTACGCTTTGATTGGAAAGTTGGTAAATTAAGTCTTTGGTCAGGTTTTTATACCCGAATCGATCAAGTATTTATTCTTTGGGGTTTGATTTGTGCTGGTATTTTTCTCACAGCTCAATTTCTACCTGTTAGCTGGTATACACAAGCTATTTTGTGGTCAGTACTTACCTTTGTCGCTAGTATGAGCATGATAGTTTTGACATGGTTTTGGGTAAGTGTAGAAAAGCTACGCTGGCTGTTATATGGTTGGATAATCTTAATGGTTGGAGGTGTTACCCTGACTGATTTGGGCATTTTTTGTGGTTGGGGTACAGTTTTGATGCACCTATGTCCTTTGTGGTTAATAATAAGCGCTGCTGGTTACTTATTAACAGCTTGGGCTGTGCGATCGCGTACCTTTTTATTAATAGCTATAATTCATCTCACTAGTATTGCTGTTTTACCCTTATGCTGTGGTTGGCAATTTTTTGCTACTGGAGTTGTTATGGCAGCAAGTTTATTGATATTAGCAGAATGGCAATGGGATATGCGCCAGCCAATCGAAGATTACGCCATCTTAACTCCAGAACAAAAGTTATTTAATCAACAACAATATGAACTTCGGTTGATTGACAAATAAAAAGTTTAAATTTTCTGTACTTTCGACTACAGATAATAGATTTTATTTCAAAATAAAAATATGCAGCATATATAAAAAACTAGACTGCTTGTAAAAATAACTTTTGCAAGATCTCTAAAAATATATATGTTGCATGATCGGCGCAGGAATTATGCTGTTTGTCCTGTTCATCGCTATCCGAAGGAGAACGGCGTCAGGGTAGCGAGCGATCGCCTATGTTCAAATAAAAATCAATAGTCAACACAACCCTTTTCTTTTATTTGCTGACTTTATACGGTGTGTGGAGAAACAAGTCTAGTTTGTTTATGTGGTGTAGGGTTTTTGCCGTTTCCCTTGCTTTACAGTCACCAGAGGGATGCTAAAACATCCATGAGAACAGTCTGAGGTTTCTGACACTAATAAGAACAAACTTCAAAATAGGGGTGTTGCTTTTTAACATAATTCTTGTAATACCATTTCCATATGAAGATGCATAGAAAGAACCCCACCGCCTTCGGTACCTCCCCTTGGTAAGGGGAGGTTGGGAGGGGTAGCTTCATATTTAATTGGTATAAGTTAATCAAAATTAATCCCGCTTGTGAATCACTCAAGCGGGTTTATTTAATAACATAAAAAATATCGGTGGATTTAATTTTTCCACCGATGTTGAATTGATTGACTCATCTTAATCTTTTATCAACTACTGATTAATTTTTATTTATTCAGAAAAAACATCTCCTGTATATGGTTGGATGCCAATATTTGGATAAGCGTCATCATTCGGGCCAAATATCCGTACTGCTGCTTCAGTAATATAGCGAGTTATACTAGCGATGATATTGGAGATAGCCTTCATAATTAGACTCCCTCTTTTTTCTTATTTTTATGGGAATATTTCTACTCTAATCTAGACTTTCTGATTTGCTCATATATTCAATATATTGACATTGAAGGAAATATTACTTGATAAATATTTTCATAGCTTTAGCTACAGTTAAAGTAATACTTTATTAATTTAACTATTGAGTAAGTCGGCACAAATAAAGTAGGGACACTCCGACCCTACGCCCCTACTTCATTTACGTGAAAAACGCTGTAATTTGTTTTTTGATCATGAACAGCGATCGCATCACTCGGAGGAATAGGAGACAAGGGGGACAAGGGGGACGAATTTAAAGAAAAGCTTGACCACCTCTCACCGAAAATAACTATTAACCGTTGACTATTGACCCTTGATTCTTAGATTAACCACTAATCACTAACCACTGCAATACAATCAATCTCTACCAATACATTTTTAGGTAAACGCGATACCTGTACACATGCTCTTGCTGGTGCTGTCGCTTCGTCAAAATATTTTGCATACACTGCATTCACCGCCACAAAATCATTCATATCAGCTAAAAACACAGTCGTTCTCACCACATCAGCAAAACTAGCTCCCCCAGCTACCAAAATAGCCTCTAAATTTGCCATTACCTGCTCAGTTTGCTTTTTCACATCTTTCTCACCGACAATTGCACCAGTCTTTGGATCAAGCGGAATCTGTCCCGCCACAAATAGCATTTTCCCAGCAGCAGCGATCGCCTGATTATATGGGCCTACTGGTGCTGGTGCGTTCTCAGTACGAATAATCTCTTTACTCATAGTTCTTCTGTTGTTTGTCATTTGTCATTGGTCATTGGTCATTAGACCTCTTGCAAAAATATTTTTACCCCACCCTAACCCTAAGCGTTTACGGGGAGGGAACTAAATCTTCCCCCCGTGAACGGGGGGATTGAGGGGGGTTCATTCGACTTTTGCAAGAGGTCTATTGGTCATTTGTCATTGGTCATTTGTCATTGGTCATTTGTCATTGAGAGAAATTCTCCCTTGTCCCCCTTGTCCCCGATCCCCGATCCCGATCCCCAATCCCCTACCTCGGACGTATTCCATGATGTCGATATCGCCAATAATCTCGCAAAATTGTATCGTGATCGAAACATAAATTATTAGGCACACGCCAAGATTCAAAAATTTCTATTCCTTTAGCATCATCTCCCGCCTGGGGTTCACCTTTTGCCGTTGCTAAAAATACAATGCTGATCGTGTGCTTGCGGCGATCGCGTGCTGGATCAGAATAAACATGAAATTGTTCAATCAACTCCACCTCTAAACCAGTCTCTTCTAAGGCTTCGCGTCGCGCTGCTGCTTCGATAGTTTCTCCATAATCAACAAAACCACCAGGTATGGCCCAACCTAACGGCGGATTATGTCTGTCAATTAACACTATTGGTCGATGAGGACGATCAAGCAATTCGATGATGATATCAACAGTCGGAATCGGATTTTGATAACTCATAAAACACCAATTGTGACATCAAATCTGGTTTTCCAGATAGCTGAAAGTCAACAACTGTTCCGTGTTAAATTCAGTGCATATCTTTGCTCTTTATAGTTCAGGATATTTATGCCTTTTCCCAGAACCAGTGGTATTTTACTACATCCAACCAGTTTCCCCGGTCGCTACGGAATTGGGGATTTGGGTTTGGAGGCTTATCAATTCGTAGATTTTTTGGCTCGCAGTGGCCAGCAGTTGTGGCAGATATTGCCTTTGGGACCCACAGGCTATGGCAATTCACCTTATATGTGTTTCTCTGCTATGGCAGGTAATCCTCTGTTGATTAGCCTGGATGTACTCAAAGATCAAGGCTTTTTGAGCGAAGATGACCTGCGTGATGTGCCAGACTTCCCATTAGATCATATAGATTTTGAGCGAGTGATCGCTTGGAAGATGCCTCTGTTGCGGAAAGCTTGTGAAAATTTCAAGCAAAACGCTAGTAAAATCCAGCACAAAGAATTTGAGGGTTTTTACAGAGGTAAAGCGAATTGGCTAGAAGATTATGCACTGTTTATGGCATTAATAGATACCCAAGAAGCTACAACCTGGACTGACTGGCCTGAAGAACTGCGTCAACGCAAACCAGAAGTACTCGAACACTGGCGTCTGCAATTGACAGACCAGATATTTTTTCACCAATTCCTACAGTTCGAGTTTTTTCGCCAGTGGTCTGAGCTTAAACTCTACGCTAACCAACAAAATATTCAGATTATTGGCGATATTCCCATCTACGTTGCCCACAATAGCGCTGATGTGTGGGCGCATCCGCAGAATTTTATGCTCGACCCCGAAACAGGAAAAGCTACTGAAGTCGCAGGGGTACCACCAGATTATTTCTCAGTCACAGGTCAACTTTGGGGGAATCCGATTTACAACTGGAAATACCTAGAATCAACTCGTTTTCATTGGTGGGTCTGGCGTGTACGTGAAATCCTTGCTCACGCTGATATGATTCGTATTGACCACTTCCGAGGTTTAGAGTCTTATTGGTCGGTTCCAGCAGGAGAAGCAACGGCAGTAAATGGAAGATGGGTAAAGGCTCCAGGTTATGCTCTATTTGAAACAATTCGTGAAGATTTAGGTACCCTACCAATTATTGCTGAAGACTTAGGCTACATCGATCAGCCAGTGTTAGATCTTAGAGACAATTTCGGATTTCCAGGGATGAAGATTCTGCACTTTGCTTTTGGTAGCGATGCTCACAATGCCTACTTGCCGTATAATGTGCTTCCCAACAGCGTGATCTACACCGGAACTCACGACAACAACACGACGATTGGCTGGTATGGTCATGATGCTTCTGATTATGAACGCGATCGCGTCCAAAAATACCTTGGTTGTAATGGTTCTCACGGAATCGCTTGGGATCTGATCCGATTGACGATGAGTTCTGTTGCTAATCAAGCGATTATTCCTCTCCAAGATGTCTTCAATTTGGGAGCTGATGCTCGTATGAACACCCCCAGCAAAGCTGATGGTAATTGGGATTGGCGCTATCGAAGCGAAGCCTTGACGGAGGATTACAGTAATCGTCTCAAGGAGATGGCTATAATTTATGGGCGCTACTAGTACAATAAGGCAAAAGTAAAAAGGCAAAAGTAAAAAGAAAGAATGCTTATTTTATAAGCTTTTCGACTATTTTAAATGGTTGCTTTATTTACGCCGTGCTGTACTATAGCACTTCTGACTCGATTGCAATACAGTCGGAACCCCACCCCGGCTTTGCTGACGCAAAACCTTCCCTAAGCGCAAGCGCTTAGGGGATTAAGGGGTGGGGTACGTATTGGACACAACCGAGAACTGCTATAGTACTTTCCCAACTCAACTTTGACTGATTGGTGTAGGTTGGGGAAACTTTAAAGGGGAAAAACCAAAGGGCAAGGGATAAAATACCTTTGCCCAAATGTATCAAACTTATAGTGAAACGGTATTAGCGCTTAATCCCCTTTAATATGCGAACCATTGCGGAAATTAACGAAAAAATCAGCCGTAAACGTGCGGTGGTTTTGACTGTTGAAGAATTAAAAACCAGAATTGAGGAAGTTGGTGTTACAAAAGTTGCCACGGAAGTTGATGTCATCACCACTGGCACTTTTGAACCAATGGAATCTAGTGGTGCAATTATTAACTTGGGGCATACTGATCCACCAATCAAAATTCGTCGCTGTTGGTTGGATAGTGTTCCAGTATATCCCGGTTTTGGTGCTGTAGATTTATACTTGGGTGCAAGTTCTACTGTAGAGGTAATGGAAGGAGAAGAAGTCCGCGAACGGGGTGGCGGTCATGTGATTGAAGATTTGATTGCTGGTAAGCCAGTACACGTACGCGCTCAAGGACAAGTTACAGATTGCTATCCCAGGGCTACCTTTGAAACAACAATTACTCGTGACACTATTAATCAGTTTTATTTATTTAATCCCAGAAATCTTTATCAAAATTTTATTGTAGGAGTGAACGGAGGCGATCGCCCACTTTTTACTTATTTAGGCCCCTTACAGCCACGTTTGAGTAATGCAGTTTATTCTAACCCTGGTGCTATTTCTCCTCTCCTCAACGACCCCGATCTCCAACTAGTGGGTATTGGTACACGAATTTTCTTAGGTGGGGGTATTGGCTATGTAGCATGGGAAGGGACACAACATTTTCCTTTACAAAAACGTTTGCCTAATCGTACACCCATTGGCCCAGCTGCAACTTTAGCTTTAATTGGTGATGCCAAACAAATGAATGCTAATTGGGTGCGGGGTTGTTACTTTAAAAATTATGGCCCTTCTCTAATGTTGGGTGTGGGTGTACCACTTCCGGTATTAAACGAAGAAGTAGTAGCCAGATGTGCAGTTAGTGATAAAGATTTAGTAGCACCCATCGTAGACTTTTCCATTCCCCGACGTGTGCGTCCCACCTTTGGCTTAGTGAGTTACGCTCAACTAAAGTCTGGACACATCATCATTGAAGGTAAAACAGTAAGAGTTGCACCCGTTGTTAGCATTTTCCTCTCTCGACAAGTTGCCCAAGAGTTAAAACAATGGATTCAAGCAGGTACTTTTACCCTTACTGAACCAGTCGCCCAAATCCCGATGGAACGCTCTTTTCTCCCCCAGGATCGGTGGACGGAGTTTTGAGGACAAGGGGGACACGGGAGACACGGGGGACACGAGAGACACGGGAGACACGGGGGACACGAGAGACAAGGGGGACAAGGGGGATACGGGAGACACTGGGGACAATGAAGAATTGGTTACTTATAATTTAGTCTCCCCACACTTCCCACACTCCCCACACTCCCCAATCCCCTATTCCTCCGGTGGCTTCGGTCGCTTCACCGGCTTGGGAACAGAACCTTTGGGTATAGGTCGTGATGGCGGTGAGGGCGGCGATGATGATGAAGAATCACCCACTTTTTTAGTTGGACGTAGTGGGCCTTCTCCACTTCGTCTGGGGGGATATGGTTTTCTACCACCAGGACCTGGACGACGACCAGAGCCGCCTCCACCTCCACGTTGAAATGGTGGTCTACTGCTGCGTTTTCTGGGCAGTTCAGCGATGACTGTTGCTTTCTCTATGACCAAAAATTCACCTTCTCGCTGGACTTGCAAGTCCCAAAACTTTCCTACTGCTTTGGTTTCTAGCTTGCCCTTGAGTTTCAATTTGAAATACTTAGGTTTATCATTTGGTTTGCGGGCAGATTGCTTAATTTTGATTACCAAGTTCTCTGTATCATATGACTGGTAGACTATTTCGCCACGAACAGAAAAACCGCCATCTACAATTTCTGATGATGGTGCTGGTTCTATTGAGGTGTGTTGGTCTTTTTCCTCTAAATTCTCGGATAAATCAGGATTGAGTGTTTCCTCCTCTGGTGAGGTCAAATCTTGCTGCTGTTCGTTTATGGAACTTTTAGTCAGTTTTTCTGGCTCCCATACCCCCACAATTTGAAGATGCAAATTGTCGTTTTCTTGGCGTGTCCGTGGATAAACAACCCACAGATGCTCTTGCTCTAAGTCGAGATGGTTTTTGACTAAACTCATGATTCGACCAAGTAGCACAGCCTCCAATTTGGTACCATCTGGGGTCAACATTACACCTTGGGTAAATTGTTCGCTGCTAGCAAAGTAACGACCCCGGACTAGACCAATCGCTCGATACTGCATTGGTTCGCTCGGAGGTGGAATCGGTTGCTGTCGATTCACTAAGTTCCCATCATTAGCAGTTTCGCTTGACGTTACAGACGAAGCTTCGCTTTGCGACACTCCGGGTGGTGCTACTACATCAGTAGTTTCTTCTTGATTAAGTTTTGCTTCATCAGAAGCTATTGAATTTGATGATTCAGGGGACGGCATCAGGTCGGAATTCATAGCAACTCCTTGCGGCGGAGACACATCCCAATTGTGGGATTTTATTAACGCAACAGGGAAGAGCGGTTGTGCGGCTGCTCAAAGTATATTTACTTTCAAAACAACCACCATCGTTTGCCCTGTTATGATACTGAAAGACGCTATTTTCGCATACACACTAAATGTGTAATTTAGCGTCTTTCCACTAGTTTCGGAAGCATAGCATAGCTACTATTTAAGCGTCTCCTCTTAAATTCATCTCTTTCTTAAGAATCAAAAATGGCTATTTGTTATAAAGTTCACAGTTAGTTAGCGATATTCCGCAAACTTTTTCAATTTTTTAATTTTCTCAATTTTGTGTAAACGGCAAACAATAGTGTTATTAGAGTTAAGGACGGTTTTGTGTCTCAGCCGCGTAATAGATGGTTAGTTAAAGTAGTGTTAGTGCTGGCAGTGATAGCTTTTGTTGGAGTGTCTATAGCGGTTCTCGCTCAGATGAGGTACATTCTCAAAGTTGAAATGATTTATCTATGAAGTCTAGCTATACTTCATTAGCATAGGAAACGCTATATGGTTCCCATCATAGCCGCATTTAATGATACGCAACAGTCCAGCCCAAATTCCGCTAGCGGCAGAGGAAATTCGTCTTCCTCGGATCTAAAGTCAAAACTGGAAGATGCAGCAAGAGGTTATGAACAAGTTTTGCAGCGAGAACCCGAAAATCAAACAGCCCTGCGAGGTTTGTTAGAAACTCGTTTGCAATTGCTAAGTTTAGGTGTAGGTAATATTCAAGCAGTTATTGAACCTCTAGAAAAATTAACTAAACTCAATCCAGAACAAACTAAATACGGCGTACTTTTGGCACAAGCCAAGCAACAAATGGGTGATAAAGAAGGTGCAGCAGAGGCTTATCGCTCTGTTTTGGAGACTAAACCAGGCGATATTAATGCTTTGCAAGGAATGGTGGCTTTGTTGCTCAACCAAAAGCGCCCGGAAGCAGCAATTGGGTTATTACAAGATACCCTTGCTAAATCAACTCAAGCAAATAAAATTGAACCTGGTAGCGTAGATACTGTTGCTGTGCAAGTGATGCTGGGTAATGTTCATGCTACCCAAAAACGCTATCCACAAGCCTTGTCTGTATACGATCAAGCAATTAATAGCGCTCCTAATGATTTTCGTCCTGTTTTGGCAAAAGCAATGGTTGTCAAAGAGCAGGGAAAAACTGATGAAGCAAAACCTTTGTTTGATAAGGCTGCATCTTTAGCTCCAGCTCAGTACAAAGACGAAATTAATAAAAAAAGTTCTGAGACTGTGACTCCAACTCCTGCTGCAACTCCAGCACCGTAGGGAAGGGACAGGGGATTGGGGATTGGGGAAAGGGAGACAAGGAGGACAAGGGAGCAGGGAGACGCGGGAACACGCGGAGAATAACCAATCCCCGATTCCCACTCCCCGCTACCCAAATTTCATGCTCCTTCCACAGCCGCGACAATACCAAATAAAATAAATAAAAATCCGCCAACAATGGTGAGTGTTTTTTCAGAAATTCTTCCGGCTAACATTCTGCCACCAATTACAGCGATCGCAGCACAAATGGCATGTCCTAAAATAGCACCTATACTCACCCCAACAGGATTATTCCCTGCTGCTAGAGCAATGGTGGCAAATTGTGTGCGATCGCCCCATTCTGCCATGAATGTTAATGCAAAAGCTTCTAGTACAATTGCCCACATTGTTTTTTGCTTTCTCATTTGCTTTTGTGCTTGAGCAACTGCGGTTTTTGCTTCTTCTACAACTTCCGTATCGCAGGTAGCATTGGGCATTTTACTACCTTGGTACAACAGCTTTAAACCGAAGGCAATAAATAAAGCAATCTCGCCGTAATAAATGTAAACTTTTGGCAGTAATGATACTGCTTGTCCTACTACGACAGACAGCACTGTCATCGCCGCTAAAGCTGCTGTTACACCCGCAAATACAAGTCGCCGCGAGTGTTGCATGGACAAAATCACGGCGATAAAAAAGGTTTTGTCACCTAATTCCGAAATTGTAATTAGTAATAAACCTGCGGTGAAAGCTGTTAGCACTCTCTCAAGCTCCAGACGATTCGTTTACTCGTATGTGAAGCTCAATGAGACTAGCGAAACCTCACCGAGCTTCACACTTTACCTTTTGTGTGAACTCAGTGAAGGTCTCGCTTCCAACTAGCTTATTGCTTGATTGTCATCTAAACCAGGCTCATCGCCAGTATGTTGATTTAGATGGACTGGCTGAATTTTTTGCCAGCAGCTACTCCCCTTCTTACATTTATAGGTAATTATACATCTATCTTAAGTTGTAGTAAAAGAATTTTTTCGGGAGAAGACGCTGTAACACGGAAAAAATGTTAACAATATCTCCCTTGTCCCCCTTATCCCCTCCTAGCATTAAACTCACAAAGCTGCTAGTCTGAATTGTCAAAGTTACTATATATATTCTTAGTTATTTATGTCTATTACGATCGCTCTCAATTCTGACTCCATTCACAACTTAGATCTATCTCCTGTAACAACAGTAATTGAGCAATTGCTGCAAGAAGGAGCGATCGCATCCCATGAACAGCAGTTACACTTTGATGTTAACTATTTCCAACAAGAAGGTGATCCGCGAGAACTCTCAGAAATTCCAGAAGTGCGCCTGTGGTTTGTTCGCCTCGATGCTCGTTATCCTTGGTTCCCATTTTTACTTGACTGGAAAATGGGAGAATTTGCTCGCTATACAGCTATGCTAGTACCACATCAATTCAGTTCCAAAGAAGGAATTCAGTACAATCCAGAAGCGTTGGAAATCTTTTTAATGCATAAAATCTTTATTTTGAGTGACTGGTTCAAACAAAATAATATACCTAGCCAATCACGTCTGCAATCGATGGCTCAAATGCTAGGTTATGAATTAGACGATGATTTTTTTGCAATGTTCTAATAATAGCTAATAAATAATTAGTACATAACGGATACTTAGGTCATTTGACATATTAGATCTAAAGCAGCACTAAAGGCGTATTCTACAGCTTTAGATTTGCTGGGTAAGGCTGCTTGCCATAGTCGGTAATCGTTATATTCTATGATTAGATTTGCAATTTCACTAATTCTAATATTTTGAAGTACATCATATTGATGTAATTCAAAATCTTTGATTGTTCCACCTTTTTCTAAAACTTTTCGCCCCAGTTTAATAAAATTATTGATCACAGTTTTCATATATTTTTTACCATCATCTTTGGCAAATAAAGATGAAGAATTAAATGCCTTAACTTCCTCTAAAAGTAAATTAGCTATTGCTCTACCTGTCAGATTATCCCAATCAGCAGGCAGATAAACATCTAAATATTCATTTTCGTAAAATTTATATTTAAGATACTCATGAATACCTATAGCATTTTGAACTATTTTCTGACCAGCTAATAATTTATATAAATAATTGATACTTATATCAATAGATTTGTCTTGGAATACCTTTTCTTCTGTCTCTCCACATTCATACACAAGATAAGTCCAAATACCTGATTTTTCTCCATCGGTACTTAGTGATTGATAAAAAGTAATTGTTCCATCTTCCTCACACTCAAAATAGGCGCTTTCTGTATTCATCACTTTACTCTCGCATCTACTCTTACAGAAGCAGACTATTTTTCTAAAAACGCCCGTGATATGATGGGGCTGGCTTTCTACTTGAATGTAACGTTTACCATTGCTAGTAAAGCCATGTAAATGAATCGCCATTTGTTTTCCCTTTGAAAATTTCATGACATTCTTGGTGGATGTCCTTGCTAATTAGCAAGAATTAGAGTTAAAAAACACACATAATGGCGTGTTAGATCCACCCAAAGTCTAATCACACCAGGTAATTTTTACAACTATCAATCGTTAAATAGATGGAATTTTCTGTTTTGCTGAACTCAATTTGTAGAAACAAATATAGGAATCCAATTTGATTTATGAACTTACTTGTAAAAACGGGGAATTCTTAACAGGAAGTATACTGAGTTTTTTTCCAAAATCAAATAGGAGTCCTGTATTTGTTTTAGCATCAACCTTTTTTAGGATGACTTAATTTCATTAAGATACATCATACAGTATATGATTTGAACAGGTTGTTTATTAAATATTCTTCGGTCAGTAAATATCTAGCTAGTAACAGCAATATCGCCAAAGTTTTTTATCCACGAAGTAATAACAAAACTTTTTTAGTCAGTGATTTATTTTTTTCCATACTGTTATCTGATACTGAAGATGTAACTTTTAGGACACAGAAAAATCTTTAGTAAACGTTGTTACTAACTATCCAAATAGGGAGTTATATAGGAACCCGTGTATTCCATATTTATAGACTGTGGTATATGAGATACACATTCATAAATGCGTCTAAATAAATATTTCCCTAGAATTCATTCAACATATCAGGTTATAGAAAAAAAAAACAGTTGTTTAGGTAACTCTTATTCCGTAAAAACATTAAATTTTTGAGTATTTTATTATACAGTGCAAATGAGTTTTATGCAGTTTTTAGGCTTAAGTATATGTACTACCGTTACAAAAATTACTTTATCAAGTACTTAGACAAAATTAATTACACAAATAGTTTTTCCCTTCCCTGTTCCCTGTTAAAACTTCCTTGTTCCCTTCTTTATGTAAGATAAATAATATGAAACCTCCCTTCCGCTTATAGGAGAAAATCAACTGGTGGAAGGGGGGTTTAAATTAATACAACAGTTCAAGAACAATTCAAGGCAATGGGAATGAAGTGCTAGCCGCCCCAGATTTTTTCCAAAATAATTTTGGGCGAAATATCTGCTATTTTGCCTGTAGGAGATTTGATAGCAATAAATTTATCGCTTTTCGGCAATAATTTAGCTGGATCTGTAGAACCAAACAAGGCAATAGTATAGGTCTGCACAGCAACGGCAAGCTGTACAGTCGCACTATCAGTACATAATAATAAATTTGCTCCTGTAATAATTGCCGCTAACTTGCCCATATTATCTGGGGAAGTGATTTTGATGTCGGGTATAGACTGTTTGAGTCTAGCCACAAACTCTTGTTGACTTGGTTCTTGAACTACCACCACAGGTATATCTGGTTGCTTTTGTTGGCAATCTTGAATGATATGCAACCAATTTTCGGCATGGTATGTTCTATCTTGACTTTTATTTGGTGCTAACTCATTTACACCATCGTGAATCAAAATATAACCAGTTTCTTTAACTCCCAACCTTAATTGCTCTTTGTCTGCCCAATCAATATCTGATTTAGGTACATTCACAGCTAATTCTGGACAGGGAGACTCAATGCCCAACTCTTGCAGCAAAGTGTGATACACATAAGCAGCGTATTGTTCTTGCTTGAGAGGTAGGGTGTTAGTCAGAAAAGCTGCTCCTTTGCCTTTGTAGCCAATACGTATGGGGATTCCAGTCAACCACAATAAAAGACCCATTAACCAGCTTTGCGTTAAGGCAATAGCGGCATCGTATTCGCGATCGCGAAGTATACCTACTAAGTTAGCCCAATCAGCCAAGCTGTTACGGTCTTTATAATCAAATATCAGTACATCATTAACTGACTTACTCACCTGGTAAGCAGCCTTTGACCGGGGTTCCACAACGACATCTATCTGAGCGTCAGGATAATTACGCTTCAGGTCGTCTAGTGTCGGAAAGAATAGAATTTGGTCGCTTATTCCACCAGGGACAAGGGCTACTATTCGCATAATATTAATTTACGCCTACTCGCTCCTTATTTTAGGGGAAGATAGGGACTAGAAAAGTCAAAAGTCAAAAGTCAAAAGTCAAAAGTTAAAAAACCTGTGCATTTATTAATTCCTGCTGCCGGAAGTGGACGAAGGATGGGGAGTAATCGCAATAAACTCCTCTTGCAAGTGCGATCGCGACCAATTATTGCTTGGACGCTCTTAGCTGCACAAGCATCAGATGAGATTAGTTGGATAGGAATTATCTCCCAGCCTATTGACTGGCAAGACTTTAAGCAAATCAGCGATAATTTACAGCTTACTAAACCTCTGGAGTTAATTCAGGGTGGTTCTACTCGGCAAGAATCTGTTTACAATGGGTTGCAATCATTACCAGCCAATGCTAAACAAGTGTTGATTCATGATGGGGCTAGGTGTCTAGCTACACCAGATTTACTCAACAGATGTGCCGAAACGATTCGGCAATGTCCTGGTTTAATAGCAGCTGTGCCAGTTAAAGACACCATCAAGGTCGTAGATGAAAATGGCATAATTCAGAGTACACCAGACCGAAGCCAACTCTGGGCAGCACAAACTCCCCAAGGTTTTGATGTGAACCTACTAAAACAGTGTCACGCTGAAGGTGTAGCTCAGGGTTGGGAAGTGACTGACGATGCTGCTTTATTTGAAAAATGTGGTTATCAAGTGCAAATTGTTCAAGGAGAGGAAACAAACTTAAAGATAACTACCCCACAAGATTTAGCGATCGCAGAATTTATCTTCAAAACCAGATTTGGTGAGGAGTAGGGATTGGCGAAAAAGGGGACAAGGGAGACAAGGGTGACTCTTTACAACAAACAACTTAAACTTGACTTTTAGTTATTATTGTGATACCTGAATCGTTACATATTAAATTATTCTTTCCTTGTTCGGTTGTCAACTGTCAGTAGTCCTTGATTGTTGACAATTGGAAATGCAACAGCAAGGGGTAAATTCATTTTCTACCCTGTGAAGTAAGAATTCCCTGCCTTTTAGGCATGAGGAATGTCAATATAGAACGTCAGGTGCTACAACGGAGAAAACTTCTAAGAACACACTGGCTTCTCTTGACTATTGATTATTGATCGAATGAATGCAGCGACAAAAATAGAAGCAATTCTTTATTTGAAGAGTAAACCTTTATCAATCAGTGAGATTGCTGATTATGCCGCGTGCGATCGCGCTACTGCTGAAGAAGGTATTATCGAGCTGATTGACGATTATGCTCATCGTGATAGCGCCCTAGAAGTCGTAGAAACCCCAAATGGTTACTGCTTGCAATTGCGGTCTGATTTTCAAGATTTAGTACAAACTCTGATACCAGTAGAATTGGGGGTGGGTGCATTGCGGACTTTAGCAGCGATCGCCTTGAATAGTCCCATGCTACAAACTGATTTAATTAACCTGCGTGGCTCCGGAGCATATCAACACGTCCAAGAACTAGTGGAACTTGGTTTTGTCAAGAAACGCCGAGATCATGACTCTCGCTCCTATTCGCTTCAGGTAACACCCAAATTTCATCAATATTTTCAGATCGAACAACTTCCTTCACCATTTTCCTCTCCACAACAGCAACGACAATTAGAGCTAAAACTAGAATCAGCATCGGAAATAGAGTAGATCGGGGATTGGGGATTAGAGATCGCGGACAAGGGGGACAAAACAATTCAAAATACCCTTCAAGAACGCCAAGGGCGTACAAAATACCTTCGGTAGGCGCGTAAGCGACTTCTGTAAGTAGCCGCTTTGCGTCTACAAAATTCAAAATTAAGAATTTGTTGCCCAATCCTTGATCCCCAATCCCTGATCATTAAACCTTACCTAAGATGAATGCTACTCCTAGCTGAGGAAATATGTCTTAACCCCATACTATGGTTTAGAGTAGAATTAGCAACTCCGCTAAACTTAAATTGCCAATGGTGTTTGATCCTGACTTTTTGAATGACAATTTTGAACAACACCCTCGTCAGCATCTGAGTGACGCTTTTGAGGAACCCTCTAATCAGTTGCTCAAATATTTACAGCATCAGTCTCCAGAAGTTTTGGCTAACGTCGCTCAGTCCGTCAGCCCTGAAATTAAGCAAATTATTTCCCAAAATGTCCAAGGGCTAGTCGGGATGTTGCCTGCTGAAAACTTCAATGTTCAGATTACAACCGACCGGGATAATCTTGCTGGTCTTCTAGCATCAGCTATGATGACGGGCTATTTCCTGCGTCAAATGGAACAACGAATGCACTTAGATCATTTGACTAACAATCATTAGTCAAGAGTCAATTGTCAATGTTTCAGTAGTAAATATTCTTGACTTTGGACTCTAGACTATTTGTGGGGATAAGCTCCTGACTGAACCTGAAAAGTTTGAATTTTGCCGTCCCGGTTGACTTCAATTTGTAAAGTGTCTCCAACGCTGCTAGATTCAACCATTTTCTGTACTTGAGCAGCAATTTTAACTGGTTTGCCGTTAAATTTTTGGATGATATCTCCAGGGCGCAGTCCTGCTCGTTGTGCAGGTGATTTGTCTAAAACTCCCTTGATGGCAACACCAGCATTTTGCTGGATGTTAAGATTATTCTCTTGATTGATTTGCTGCTTTTTGGTAGGAGAAAGGTCTACCATTTCAATTCCCAAAAAAGGATGTTCCACGTGTCCTTTAGCAAAAAGTTCGTCAGCAATGCGGGCAGCAATTTCTATGGGAATGGCAAAACCAAGTCCCTGAGCATCAGCACGAATTGCAGTGTTGACTCCAATTACCTCACCTTGAGAATTTAACAAAGGTCCTCCAGAGTTCCCAGGATTAATGGCGGCGTCGGTTTGGATAAAGCTAACCCGTTTATCTGGTACACCAACTTGGGAACTGGTGCGATCTGTAGCGCTGATGATGCCGATAGTGACAGTGTTATCTAAACCCAGAGGATTGCCAATCGCGATCGCCCACTGTCCAGGAATCAAATTTTGTGAATTGCCCAATTTCACAGACGGTAATTGCTTGGCAGGAATTTTTACCACTGCTACATCCGTCATGGGATCAACTCCCATCACCTTTCCTTGAAATGTTCTACCATCTTTGAGGGTAACTTGTACTGTATCTGTGTTTGCTACTACATGAGCGTTGGTGAGAATTTCTCCATTCGTACTGAGGATAAAACCAGAACCCGTACCGCGCTCAATTCTCTGTTGTGGAATTGGTTCTTCATCTTCGCCAAAAAATCGACGCAACAGAGGGTTTTTGAAAGCATCTGAAATAGGATTGGCGACTTTGCGTGTTGCATTAATTCGGACTACTGCTGATCCTGTTTTTTGAACAGCAGTGGCGACAAAATTAACGCTTTCACCCCCAGTTGCTTCGATATTTTTTCCCAAAGGATTAGTAACAACTGTTTCTGATGGCGCACCCATGCTCACATTCTTGAGTTCCTGAAACGTACGCCTCTGTGTCAGGAGATAGGGACTGGCTAGCAACACTGCACTACCACCGAATACGCCGCCGCCCACAACCAATGAAAAATAAACGGCTAGTTGTTTCTTAGATAACTTCATAAAACCTCTCGGTATGCGGGAAACTAGGAGTATGCGCGACCTGAGAGGGAAGCGACACGTAGCTTGCTTCCCGAAGAGTGCGATTTTTTGATCGCCGTGTTCCATTATCGCCTTGGGGTTACTTAATTCTCTGTAGTTTTGCAATCTCTACTTTCGTTCGGGCAATTACGAACTAGAATTGTTCATCCTGTACGTATAATGGTTTTGCTCCGAGGAGCTTCCCAAAAGGGGTAATATTAGCTTAGACAATGTTTAAGTTCGGTACTATCCGCTCATACACTGACTTAACCCTTGGGAATCTGTTTAATCCTTTGGTTCTAAAGCAAGGAACTAGCTACGCATTCCTTGGTAGGACTTTAACTCTTGTCAATAAGGTAGTACGCAAGGCACGCATTGAGCTTGCCAAAATGTACTTAGTCTGGTCAACTGTAGTCAAACTCTTAGGCTGGAAGCCAGCATTTTTAGACCTGGGTCGTTGACCATACTCAAGGACAGCAATGCAGAAGATGCTAATTTCTAAGTTTAGTCAAGCAAAAGACAAGTAGACAGATTAATTTTGTTAATCGTTGTGGTTGTCGTTGGTAGTTAATACCAATCAACTAACAACTAACAACTAACTGCCAAATAAAATATAAAATTCAGCTAGAATCGCAAGAATACTCCCGCCATACATGAACTGTTGACGTTGAGTACTTCAATATTGCTCCATTTAACATACATGACTGTTAGCGATCGCCTACTTCTACTTGTTTTCTCTAGCCTAATCTCTGCTTTGGGACTTGTATCCACATACCCAAATTCTGCACTAGCACAGGCTGCTAAATGTCCAACTCCAGCTCTAGAACGCTTTGTGCGTCATAAAGTTGGGCGTGGCGAAACTTTGCAGAGTATCGCCGCGCTCTACAATTTAGCTCCTGATACTATTATCACCATGAATCCCAGTTTAAAAAACGGTAGGGTGAGTGTAGGTAGTAATATTCTCATCCCTCCCTACAATGGTATTGTAGTAGAAGTAGCTCGTGGTCAAACTTGGCGAGAATTGGCACAAAAATACAAAATTCGTGCTGATGCTCTTTTTGAGTTAAATGGCTGTAAACCACCATCTCAAATTGCATTTATTCCCACATCCAACAAATCACCAATTCGTGCGAGTTCGTCGCCATCCCCAACTCCTAGTGTAAATACCCCTGCTGTGCAAATAACTGGGTATCCCTTAGCATCTATGGCTCAGGTAGGGTTTCCCTATGGTTGGCAACTCAATCCCAAAAACGGAGAAGTTTTCTTTCACAGTGGTATTGATTTGTTAGCTGCGATTGGAACCCCTGTAAATGCGATCGCACCAGGGACAATAGTTTTTGTAGGCGATCGCGGTACTTACGGTAACTTAGTAATTATTAATCACAGTGGTGGATTGCAAAGCCGTTATGCCCAGTTGGAGAGTATCAAAGTTAGCCTTGGTCAACAAGTTAAACAGGGAGAAGTGCTAGGAACAGTTGGTCAGACTGGACAACCAACCATCAGTCAACCTCATCTACATTTTGAAATCCGGTCTAACTCTTCTCTGGGTTGGGTTGCTCAAGATCCAAAAGAGTATATGAAATGAAGTTGATTAATTTCCAGGGTTTGTAGTAAGCACTTTAGTGCTTATTAACAAACGAATTCACTAGATTTGATGACGTGCATTCCAGCATCAGCGAATCGCTGAAACGCCTCATTTGCTGCTTCCGTATAGTCCACCACACCCGGAACAACAACAGCAGAAGTACAATCCTCCAAGAGATAAACTTTTTTCGCTAAATTGCTATCTACCTGCCTAATTTCTGTTAATAAATCATCAATTGTCCAAGCAACACAATGGCTTTTAGCTTGTCCTGCAATAATTACAGCATCAAATTCTAACAGATGCTGAATCAAGCTTGTATTCTTTTGGGCAATAGGATGCTCATCAAAACCTGACAAAACTTCTGGGCGTAAAACAGAATAGTTTTCTGTTAAAGGATTATTACCTTTAATCTCAAATTGCGTTTGACTATGACGTGCAATACAGTGGAAAAAGATTGCTTCTTCCACAGCAGCAACTAAAGCATGACCAATACCACCCAACATAGAATGATAAGGCCATACTGTTAATGGATATTTACCTTCTTGAGTTAATTGTTTAACGTAATGGTAGGCATGTTTTTCTAAAAAATCGTAATCAAGTCCTAGACTAAAAGCAACACTTGGGTTAACTTTCCAAATACCTTGCTCAATATCTGTTGGAATAATATTAGTTGCAGCAGGTTCTGGATGTTCACCTGCGGGATTTACCCAAAAGATAGGATGAAAAATTTGCATCGCTGTATGGGTATCTAAGGTTGGTACAATTTTTGTAATTATTCCCAAATTGCGATAGATAAACTCACACAAACGAAAATTATCATCTACTGCACCAGTACCAGATTTTCCCCCAACAAATAATTCAAATTCAGGGATGCAAAAAGTGTTTTGAACATCAATTAAAAGTAGGCAAATACGAGTTTTATCTTCAGATGCTGGTTTGATGTCGTGTTGTTTTGCCCATGCTTGTGCAGCTGTGGCGCTTTGTTGATAAGGTACGCGCCAGACTTTACCTACTGTTTTGGGGTTGAAGTGTGAGGGAATAGATAGTTGGATTTTTGTTGAGGTATTCATAATACGACATCAGAATAAATAGGATTTTAGATTATCTTCTAGGGTGAGTTGGGTTTTTAGTTGAGTCATAGTTAGTTTTAGGGTGGGGATGAGTCTATTTTGATGGAGTTTTGTGAGATTGTGCGTCTATCGATATCTGATATCAAATTTGAATAATCTTTGGATAATCACTTTAGATTCTGAGTGCAATGCTCCATTACATCAGTTTTCCGCAGAGTAGGAACGGTCTTTGACCATCGCAACTATTTAGCTAATACCCTGACATCTTGCAGCTACTTCATGTCCCGCAAAGAATAAATTCCTTGGGCGGAGAACATATATTTTTAACATTGAGAAAAATAGTTAATATCTGCTTTTCTCTTTGATTCTTGACGTCTATCATTTTTTTTCTAGTTCTTTGCCCAAAACAGCACTAACTGTGGCAATCTGGGAAACAGAACATTTTGAAATCTGATATTTTCGCTACGGCAAAATTACTTAAGAAGTTATGCAAACTCTACCCACACCTATTACTTCAAATACTTTATCCAGTCAACCTACTTTTGATACAACAATTAAACGACGGAAAACACGTCCTGTGAAGGTAGGAAATGTCACCATTGGCGGAGGTCATCCCGTGGTGGTGCAATCTATGATTAACGAGGATACTCTTGATATTAATGGCTCTGTTGCAGCAATTCGACGCTTGCATGAGATAGGCTGCGAAATTGTTCGTGTTACAGTGCCAAGTATGGCTCATGCTAAAGCTTTGGCAGAAATTAAACAAAAATTAATCAAAACCTATCAAGATGTGCCAATCGTTGCTGACGTGCATCATAATGGACTGAAAATTGCCCTAGAAGTTGCTAAACATATAGAGAAAGTTCGGATAAATCCGGGATTGTATGTGTTTGAAAAACCAAACCCAAACAGAACCGAATACAGCAAAGTCGAATTTGACGAAATTGGTGAAAAAATCCGCGAAACTCTAGAACCATTAGTAGTTTCTTTGCGCGATCAAGGTAAAGCCATGCGAATTGGGGTGAATCATGGTTCTCTTGCTGAAAGGATGCTATTTACTTACGGTGATACACCGGAAGGAATGGTGCAATCTGCGATCGAATTTATCCGTATTTGTGAATCTTTAGACTTTCGCAACCTAGTAATTTCCATGAAAGCTTCACGGGTTCCTGTGATGATTGCTGCTTATCGTCTCATGGTACAGCGAATGGACGAGTTGGGTATGGATTACCCCTTGCACTTAGGTGTGACGGAAGCTGGAGATGGTGAATACGGAAGAATAAAATCCACTGCTGGTATTGCTACTTTGTTAGCTGATGGCATTGGCGATACAATTCGAGCGTCACTAACTGAATCTCCAGAAAAAGAGATTCCAGTCTGCTACAGTATTCTGCAAGCTTTGGGATTGCGGAAGACAATGGTAGAGTATGTTGCTTGTCCTTCCTGTGGACGTACTTTATTTAATCTTGAAGAAGTACTGCACAAAGTCCGTGAAGCTACCAATCACCTTACTGGGCTTGACATTGCAGTTATGGGCTGCATTGTTAATGGCCCTGGAGAAATGGCAGATGCTGATTATGGTTATGTTGGTAAGACTCCAGGTTACATTTCTCTGTATCGCGGTAGAGAAGAAATTAAGAAAGTCCCAGAAGAACAAGGTGTAGAGGAGTTAATCAATTTGATTAAGGTAGATGGACGCTGGATAGAACCATGAAGAAATTAGGGATCGGGAATTGGGGAAGATGGGGCCCCTCTGGGGGAGAAGGGGACAGCAGGGTGGTTTCATACGAAAAAATAAAAATATGGAAGTCTGTATTTATCGTTTTGAAGCATAGATTTTTACCCCTCTCCAAACCTCTCCCCTTAATAAGGGGAGAGGCTTTAAAAGAAGATTTTAATTTTTCTCTGCTTGTATGAAACCACCCTGCTCTGGGGAGAAGGGGACAGGGGAGAAGGGGGAGACAAGGGAGAAAATAAACACTAATTCCCATTCCCCATTCCCCATTCCCCATTCCCCAATCCCGTTCCCTATTCCCTCAATTTTTGTACAATTAACCTTAAGCTCGCCGGATTCTTAAATAAGTTTGTCGAAATAACAAGATATGTTCATTCTGTACAGTATTTGCCTGTGTTAGATTGAGCATACTGAGCATATAAAATTTTGTCCCTAGCCACGCAGCTGTCATTATGGTAATTACAAGAAATGGACTTGTTTTGGGTGCTACGGCGGTGACGCTATCCACAATCGCTGTTACTAGCCTTGGTATTCACTCGCAAGGACAAGCTCTTTTTAAAGAAAGTCCAAAGGAATTAATAGATGAAGTTTGGCAAATTATTAATAAACAATACGTAGACGGTACTTTTAATAAGGTAGATTGGAAAGCTGTTCGCAGCGAGTACCTGAATAAGTCTTACAAGAACAACGAAGAAGCTTATAAGTCCATCCGGGAAATGCTGAAAAAACTGGACGATCCATACACCCGGTTTATGGACCCAGAGGAATTCAAAAATATGCAAGTTGATACCTCTGGTGAATTGACAGGTATTGGTATCCAAATTGGTTTGGATGAAAAAACTAAAAAACTTACTGTAATTGCGCCCATTGAGGATACGCCTGCATCTAAGGCTGGTATTCTAGCAAAAGATACCATTATCTACATTAATGGTAAAAGCACAGAGGGCATGGATACTAATGAAGCAGTAGCACTGATCAGAGGTGAGCCAGGTAGCAAAGTTAACTTAACTATCTTGCGTGATAATCAAAAAAAGGAATTTACAATTACACGGGCGCGGATTGAAATTCATCCAGTACAATTTTCTCAAAAGCAAACGCCTGTAGGTAATGTTGGCTACATTCGCCTGAAGCAATTCAGTTCAAATGCTGCCAAAGAAATGCGGGATGCAATTAAGAATTTGGAAAGTAAGCAAGTGTCTGGATACGTATTGGATCTACGTAATAACCCAGGCGGTCTTCTCTACTCCAGTGTGGATATTGCCCGGATGTGGATGGATAGAGGGACGATTGTTTCTACTATTGATCGCCAGGGTGAGACAGAACGAGAAATTGCCAACGGACGCGCTTTAACGAATAAACCCTTGGTAGTATTGGTAGATAAAGGTAGTGCTAGTGCTAGTGAAATTCTCTCAGGCGCATTGCAGGATAACAAGCGTGCTGTTGTAGTGGGTAGTCAAACTTTTGGTAAGGGTCTAGTACAATCTGTGCGCCCCTTAGATGATGGTTCAGGATTAGCAGTAACGATCGCCAAATACCATACCCCCCTTGGTAGAGACATCAACAAACATGGGATTGACCCGAACATAGTAGTGGATTTAAGTGATAAGCAGCGACAAGACTTGTGGCTCAAAGAACGAGACAAAGTTGCTACTTTAGCAGATCCACAATTCGCTAAAGCTGTGGAAGTGCTAGGCAAAGAAATTGCAGCGAAAGGGACAAACGCACAAAAAAATTAATTTTTGTCTTTAGACTTGTTGGTACTTAGCCGCCCTAATCAGTCCAACAAGACGAGCGATCGCTTCTCCTTGTGTTTCAAACAGACCCCACTTCTCCATAATTTCTGGCTTGTCATCCCTAGTAATGAAGTTGCTAGGGATGGTTTTGCAGTTTTTAGCAAGGCGCTTGACAATATACAATCTTTGCGATGTTGTTTACATTATTTTGACTAGGTATTTGCTTGCTAAAGAAATTTTAAAGCTTTGGGGCATCCGGTGAAATTGATGGGTTAATGGTTAATAGTAGTAAGCACTACATTAATTATTTCGACTCATAAACCTGCTTGAATATCAAGGATCTGTACCATGACTTCCCAGCAATTAGCCACCGATAACACAACAGATTTAGATGCAATTAAGCAATCTGGTTTTGAACCATCTGACCAAGTTGTAGGTACTGTTGTCACAAAAGTTGTCACCAAAGATTTAAATGGTATTAAGCTGTGTGAATTTCAACAACCTATCAACTGCTGTAACATTACTTCTATTGCCTATGCACTCACCGCACTAGGGTATCCAACGACAGTGGATGAAATTTTCTATGTTACTAGATTACCGATCGCTACTGTTTTAGATGATGGAATGACTCTCGCTGAAACGTATGACACTTGTGTAAATTATGTAAATGGAGCAAAATTAGACCTGAGTGTCAGACTCGAACATTTTGACAAAGTTTCCATGAGTTTGGACGCTTTTATCAAAGAAATTGAAAACGCTGTGGTGGATGACAAAGACATTCACATTTTAAATTTTAATGTTGGCATTGCCCATGACGTTAGCTTTGCAGGCGGTCATTTCTCACTAGTCGCAGACTACAATCCAACAACACAGGAGATCACTGTAGCTGACACTAATCCCAAAAAATATACACGCTTCTGGAAATGTTCCATAGACAGAATGTACAAAGCTTGCGTAGACAAAGATTTATCTGCTACCCGCTCTCGTGGGATGATAGTAATCCGTAAAAATTCTTAGTTAGGATTTTGGAATTTCGACTACTAAAAGTATGGCTATTTCATTGTTACCATAGCCCGCTCAGAAATAAATTTCCTTGCTCACAGCAAAACTCCATTTAAAATGGACTAAAAGATTTTGTAGTCCTATGAAGACGACTTAGGCTATAAACCAATAATTTTAATTCTTGGTGGGCTAGACGAGAATTAAATCGCCCTAGTAAATACAGTGATGTTTCCTATTTCGTTTCTTGTTGAAGTAAAATTGGTACCGTGCCTTTTTCAGAACCAATCACAATGATTTTAGAGTTGGGAGATTGTGCTAATTTTTCAGTAGCTTCTATGGCTCGCAGTTGGAGTACAGAATTGCTAAGTCCATCAGCAATAATTTTTTGAGAATCAGCTATACCTGTAGCTTCAATGCGTTTGCGTTCTGCTTCTTGACGTTCTTTTTCTAGAACAAAAGATATTTTGCCAGAGTTCAAATAGATAAAAATTGCAATCAGGCTTGTTAAGAGAGAGAATATAAAGCCCATAAGTATTACTTATATTCCACATTCCGCAGGTGCGATCGCAAATTATTGTATTTTTGAAGCATGACAGCTTCACCATTAGATATAAGAGTACAAGATATTGACCACTGCGGCATAGTCGCAGGCATATGTGATGAGATGAACCTAGTAGAACAAATCAACCGACTGCTGGGAAGCCATCCTCAAGAAATAAGTGAATACGGTAATTACTTGTTGTGTGTGCTGTAGACTGTTATGCACTAGTGGAAATTACGGTTGTTGAGTTTTTGCTTGATAGTTAGACTGAGTATTAATGATGGTGAGCGCTTCTACTCACTTTCGGTATCTACAGATTCATCAGGGACATCTACAAGATTAAACTCCTCTGCCCTAGAAGAGCAGAGGATTTTAAATATTGTTAATACTATTTGAAATTTGGGCATTGGGCATTAATCCTTAACCATTGCCAATAATCGATAATCAACAATCAATAAAACTTAAAACCTCACGGGCAATAGTTTCATTACCATCCTTAGCAATGAGTTGTGAAGAAAGTGGTTGTTGGAGTGGTTGTAGTAAGAAATCCCAATTACCATCAAACAATTCTGCTGAGGTGAGGATTTGATGTTGATTATACTGAGAAATTCCTTCTAATAGAAAAGCTGCTTCTGCAAAATCATCACGGGTAACAGATACAATCGGTACACTCAAGCGAGTGGCTTCAGCAAAAGTACTAAAACCAGGCTTAGAAACAACTCGCCCACAAATAGGCATAAAATCTACAGGGCGATATTTATGATCACGAATTTTGATGATATTAGCTAAGTCCGGGGCTGATTGATCAAAAGTAATAAATTGCCAGTCAGGAAATTTTTGTAAACTCTTGTAAGGAATTTGTTGCAAGCCCAAACCACCAAAAGTCAGTAAGATAGTCTTTTGTGTTGGTGCAGTAATTCCCCAAGTTGATCGAATTTGTTCAGGAGAATCACAGGGAGAACCACCTGTTAAGCCAACATCACTGATTATAGTATTACTGAATGCTGACATTGGTTCATAAAAAGGAAGACGAAACAAGCGATCGCATTGGCTGTAACAATCACTAATCCAATCAGCAACCTCTCTAAAGGTATCACCCCAACTCCGGTAAATAAAATCAAAACCAAAATTACTCATCATCCAGCAGGGAATACCAGCAGCCTTACCAAATTTTGTTGCCAAAAAGGGAATATCTGCCAGAATCAACTGCACACGATTTTGACGAATAAAGTTCACTTCTGAAGCAATAATAGAATTTTGATTCTTTTTAATGTCTAGCAACTTTTCTAATGTCGTTGCTTTATCCATAGTCAAGCTATCTTTTTGCACCACACCCACATCAAATCCACGAGGGCGATGAATAAAATCACCTTTAATGTAAGACTCTAGCAACCAACGTGGAGCAGTAGACACAATAATTAGCAAGACTTCTGGACATAATTTTTGGATAGTTGCTGCAACTGCTGCGGTGCGAGTAGCATGACCAAAACCATGATTGGTAATAGCTATGTATATGATTGGACGTTTCATGAGGGATCGGGGATGAGGGATCGGGGATAAGGGGACAAGGAGGAAAAAGGAGCAGAGAACAGGGAGCGCGAGGAAACGGGGGACAAGAGAGAAAAACTAATGACAAATGACTATTAACCAACAACCAACCATTCCTGAATTCCCTCAATTAGTTGGTCAATTTCCAACTCAAGTGTAAAGTAGTGGACGCAAGCACGTACACAACTGGGATCAGCAATTGTGCGAGTGAATATTTTTTTGGATTGTAAAAACTCTACTAGTTGTCGATGGGCTTGGGGAGTATTTTGGCTAAGTTGAAATGAGACTAAACCACCTTCAGGAGGCGAAGTCCGCAAGGGAATCACATTAGATAAGGCTGCTAGGCGTAGCCACAAATATTCGCTGTGATAACAAATTTGCTGATAGCGTTCCTCTGCTGTTCCCCATTGCTGATGAATGGCGATCGCCTCTCTCAAGCCTGCGTAAAGGGGATAATTAGAAGTCGCTACTTCATAACGTTTTCCGTCTGGATGCCAATCTACAAACTTACCTTGACTATTGGTGATAATGCTACGCCAGCCGATGAATGTGGGTTTTAAGCGATCTCTGATTTCTGGTCGTACGTATAAACCGCCCACACCACTAGGTCCACATAACCACTTGTGACCAGTAAAAGCATAAAAATCTACCTCTAGTTCAGTTAAATTCAATGGCATTGAACCAACAGACTGGGCAGCATCTACTAAAAGTCTAGTTTGGTTTTTGATGCAGATTTTTGCTATTTCGTCAAGAGGCAAAAGTTGACCTGTATTCCAGAGGATATGACTCAAAACTACCAAACGGGTATTTGAGCGTAAGTGTTGGTCAATGACTGCGACTGGATTACCCTCGTTTAAAGTTGCTATCAACGGACAGGTGGTAACTTCAACCGCAAATCTGCGCCCGATTTCTTCGGCTATAGCCACAATACCGGGGTGTTCACAGTCAGTTAATAACAGGTGATCTCCTGATTTCCAGTCGATACCCCACATAGCAATATTGCAACCAACAGTCACATCCTCAGTAATTGTGATTGTTTCGGGAGGTACATGTAATTCAGAGGCGATCGCGACTTTAATAGCTTTCGTTTCCTCATCAATCCACCTACCCACCTCAAAACCAAAAGGTCCGATTTCCTGTATGTAAGTTTGGGCTTCAGTAATCGTATCCATCACCACTTGCGGCATTGGGCCTTGACCACCGTAGTTAAAATAAGTTTTATTCTCTAAAGCTGGAAACTGCTGTCGATAAATATGCAATTTGTTCATAGTCAATAGTTAATGATCAATGAGCATTGATGTTTATTCTCTCCCTTGTCCCCGATCCCCAATCCCTGATCCCCGATCTCCCGCAAACGTAACACCCAGAAATTGTGTAGAATTTCTGGGTGTTATACATTAGTCTGTTAAGTTACATTATGTTCTCACAAGCTGACTTTATCCAATACACCCAATGGTCAGGTATTGCCACCTTGGTATTTGCACTGTTGACAGTCTTAGGTTTTATTTTCAAATGGGGCTTGCGCTTTCGGCTAGTGGGTTCGACAGGTTTTATGTTGGTGTTGACGGCTGGTTTATTTACCCTTTCCCTAGCACCTCTGACACGTACAGTTATTCCAGGAGCAGTGCGATACCATTTGGTTTACGACAATGGTTCAACACAAACCGTAATTGCAATCTCTCCTCAAATAACTCCTACTCAATTAGAAGCAACTTTGCGCCAAGCAGCCAATGATTTATATTCCTATGGTCGCTTGGGTAAACCTGGTGACAATCAGTTGACTATCCGCGCCCGTACGATTGTCCATCCCGAACCAGGAGTTTCTACACCACTTTATTTGGGTCAAGTCCAGCGATCGCTTGCTAGTCGTGAAGATTCGCAAATGGCTATTGACATTTACCAAGATAAATTTGCCCAACTACCAAAATCTAACAACACTTCATCATAGGATAGGCAGACAAGGAAGAATAACTAAGAGCATTGACCATTTTATTGACCAACAACCAACAACCAACAACCAAAAAACAACCACTAACTAAATCTATTGCGGAATTTGGCTTAAAGTACACCAAGTAACTTCATCAATAATGCCAGTATCAGGGAGATTATTACGCATTTGCCAGCTTTGGAGGGCTGACTCTGTAACTGGCCCAAACTCCCCGTCAACGTATCCTACATAGTCTTGTGTAGATTTGAGAACACGTTGTACCTTCATCACTAATTCTCCCTGACTGCCTTGTTTCAATTCCGGCAAATTTACGGGTTCACCTTTGTACAGTGCTTGCCAAGTCTCTTCTGTGACAATGCCATCTTCTTGCAGAAAAACTTGGCGCTGAAATGCTTTGACACTTTCTTGTGTCATTTTTGCAAAAATACCATCAATTTTATCAGTATAAAGACCCGACTTAATCAACAGATTTTGTAGCTCTACAACCGCTTCACCATAAGAACCTAATTGCAACTCTGGTTTCTTTAATTCAGACTGTGTTGTTATTGGTATGCTGTCGCCAGTATAACTTATGAATTCCATATTCCTACTCCTTCGGAGCGGTCTTTATTACAGTGTAATTTTTCAAGCACTTAATAGCATCACTCAAGTGGGGTACTTCAAACACGTCATCCAATTTTGGATTAGTGAGGGTTTGTAGCATCAAGGTATAAACATTTATGTACTGAGTATTATATTTAACTTTTATCTTTTCTGTGTCTTAGCCTCTCACTATTAAAAAACTGTATATTTTTTGTGTTTTCTAATACATAATTAATTAATTTTTAGTTAAAATATTAATCTATACTATGAAACTGCTACAAAAACATGTGAATTAAGGACAGGTTGTAAAATTTTCCCTCACACTCATCACAAGCATCGGATTATGAATAGTCGGTTATATTGAGAAGTTTTCCAAAATATCTGGAAATGTTACTGTTAATTTATGAGTTATTATGCCTATTCATTTTTCAGAAAAATTGTCTACTCAAACTCCTAATTTATTAATGCTGTTGACGGTAGCGCCCGCAAAAGTGATGCGTGGCTCTCAAATCTTGACACAGGTATCTGATGAAATTACTCGTCTGGGTACTCGTCCTTTGATTGTGGCAGGAAATCACACCCAAAAAGCCGTTCAACCTCATCTGCAACCACTGTTAGAACAGCAGCAGTTACAATTTGCTTTTGCTTACTACACTCCAGATTGTAGCGAGGCGAGTCTTAAAGCTTTAAGAAAAGCTGCAAAGGAACATCAAGCTGATGTCGTTATCGGTATAGGTGGCGGAAAAGCGCTGGATACAGCAAAATTGCTCGCCCATCAGTTGCAATTGCCAGTGGTAACAATTCCAACTTCAGCAGCTACCTGTGCTGCTTGGACTGCCCTCTCAAACGTGTATTCTGCTCAGGGGGCTTTTTTGTATGACGTCGCGTTGGATCGTTGTCCTGATTTATTGATTCTTGATTATGATTTGATTCAAACTGCACCACCACGTACTCTAGTAGCGGGAATTGGAGATGCGATCGCCAAGTGGTATGAAGCTTCAGTCAGTAGTGGACACTCAGATCAAACTTTAATTATTGCTGCGGTGCAACAAGCACGAGTCTTGCGGGATATTCTCTTCCAAAAATCTGCTACTGCCCTTCAACAACCAGGAAGCGAACTTTGGCAGCAAGTAGTAGATGCCACTGTTTTACTAGCTGGGGTGATTGGTGGTGTTGGTGGCGCTCAATGTCGTACTGTCGCTGCTCATGCCGTACATAATGGTTTAACGCACATTTGCAAAAGTGGCAGTATTCATGGAGAAAAAGTCGCCTATGGAATCTTGGTGCAACTACGTTTAGAAGAAATGATCCAAGGCAATCAACTAGCAGCCACAGCACGACAACAATTATTGAAGTTTTATGGCGAAATTGGACTGCCGCAAACATTCACTGATTTAGGGTTGGACTGTGTGACTTTGGGCGAATTGCAAAAAGCTGCGGAAATTGCCCTTGCTCCCAATTCTGACATTCATCGATTGCCGTTTCAAGTCACATTAGAACAATTAATGGCGGCGATGGTTTCTACTGCTGCACCAGTAGAAAATAAAGACTCTATTCATCGTGTTTCAACAACAGAAATTCATCAACAAGTTGAACAGTGAATTGGGAAGCGTGGGGGATGTGGGGAGTGTGGGGAGTAAACAACTAACAACCAACAACTAACAATCAACAATCAACAATCAACAATCAACAATCAATTAATAAATTAACTGCATCGGGAACTACTATATCAATGAACTTGCATTGGATCACTCCAGCCGAACGTATACAAAAATTACCAGCATATCCATTTGCCCGTTTGGATGAACTCAAAAATAAGGCGAGGGAACAAGGATTAGATTTAATCGATTTGGGCATGGGCAACCCAGATGGTGCAACGCCACAGACAGTCATCGAAGCTGCTGTGAAAGCCATGCACAATCCTAGTAATCATGGCTATCCTCCCTTTGAAGGAACTGTAAATTTTCGCCGCGCCATCACTAATTGGTATGAACGTCGTTATGGAGTGGTTTTAGATCCAGACAGCGAAGCTTTACCACTACTGGGTTCCAAGGAAGGATTGGCACACTTGGCACTAGCATATATCAATCCTGGTGATGTGGTTTTAGTACCTTCACCCTCCTATCCAGTTCATTTTCGTGGTCCAGTAATTGCTGGGGGAAATGTTCATAGTTTGGTTCTCAAACCAGAAAATAACTGGTTAATTGATTTGACAGCAATCCCCGATGCTGTTGCCGAGAAAGCAAAAATACTATATTTTAACTACCCCAGCAACCCCACCGCCGCCACCGCACCCCGCGAATTTTTTGAAGAAATCGTTGCCTTTGCCAGAAAATACGAAATTCTTTTGGTACACGATTTGTGTTATGCAGAGTTAGCTTTTGATGGCTATCAACCAACTAGTTTGTTGGAAATTCCCGGTGCTAAAGATATTGGTGTGGAGTTTCACACTATGTCTAAGACCTATAATATGGCAGGTTGGCGGGTTGGATTTGTGGTTGGCAATCGCCACGTCATTCAAGGTTTGCGGACACTGAAAACTAACCTGGATTACGGTATTTTTGCAGCTTTGCAAGCAGCAGCTGAAACTGCTTTACAACTACCAGATTCTTATTTACAAGAAGTCCAAACTCGTTATCGTACCCGTCGTGATTTTCTTATTCAAGGCTTGACACAATTAGGTTGGAATATCCCCAAAACTAAGGCAACAATGTATTTGTGGGTTCCTTGTTCTGTGGGAATGAGTTCCACAGACTTTGCCTTGTGGGTACTGCAACAAACTGGTGTAGTTGTCACTCCTGGTAATGCCTTTGGGAGTGGCGGTGAGGGATACGTGCGAATTAGTTTAATTGCGGATTGCGATCGCTTGAATGAAGTCTTGCACAGATTCCAACAAGCTAACATCCGTTATCAAGCTGAGGCTGCCGTCTCTAGTTCAAAATAGAGAAAGCATACTCTATAACCCGCTTGTGATTAATGCAAACTCCCTCTGTTATCCCTAATATAATTATTGCTGGCTTTCACGCTTTATCCGAACCTTTACGGATAAAAGTGTTAGAATTGCTGCGAGAACGCGAACTATGCGTATGTGATTTGTGTGATGTTTTGGGGGTCAGTCAATCAAAGCTATCGTTTCACCTCAAGACTCTTAAGGAAGCAGATTTAGTCCTATCTCGTCAGGAAGGACGTTGGATTTATTACAGTCTCAATTTGCCTCAATTTGCTGTTTTAGAAGAGTATTTAGCAAATTATCGCCATTTGTACCAAATATTACCAGCACGTTATTGCGAAGACCAATCTTGAGTAAACACCAGCAGATGACACAGATAGTATAGAGTTTCCTGTTCCCTCATTTTATAAATTGAATATATCAATTTTTTTTGATTTATTTTTGTAAAATGTATTCTAGTTATCACTAATAAATCAACTTTTTTTGAAATGATAGAAAGCGTAACTATCATATAAGCTAAGAGGAAAAACAATGAGCGCGATAGGAGAGAAATTAGCGATCACGCTTGGGATTTTAGTATTGGCTACTAGTTGCACAACAAAATCCCAGACATATACGCAAACTTCTCCATCGTCCAATGTTACTGAAGTTACTAATCCACAAACAGTTGTAGCAGTAACAATAGACGGTTCCAGTACCGTTTATCCAATTACCCAAGCAATAACAAAGCAGTTTCAGGCAGAATCCCAAGATAAAACCCAGGTAAAAGTAGATTTTTCTGGTACTAGCGGTGGGTTTGAGAAATTCTGTGCTGGAACAACAGATATTAATAATGCCTCACGACCAATTCTCACCGCAGAAATGGAAGTATGTAACAAAAATAATGTCAGATTCATAGAACTTCCAGTGGCGTTTGATGCTCTTACTATTGCTGTCAACCCTCAAAATACTTGGGCAAAAGACATTACCACTGCTGAATTAAAAAAGATTTGGGAACCAGAAGCCCAAAAGAAAATTACCAAATGGAACCAAGTACGTGCATCTTGGCCGGATCGTCCACTGAATTTGTATGGTGCTGGTAACAAGTCTGGTACATTTGACTACTTCACAGAAGCAATAGTTGGTAAAGTTGGAGCCAGTCGCAGTGATTATACAGCCAGTGAAGATGATGAAGTCTTAGTAGATGGCATTAGTAAAGATCCGAATGCTTTAGGATACTTTGGCTTTGCCTATCTTGAAAAAAATCAAAGCAAGTTAAAAGCACTAGCTGTTAATAATGGCAAAGGGGCAGTATTGCCTAATCGAGAAACAGTGGAAAAAATTCAATATCAACCTTTGTCTCGACCACTGTTTATTTATGTTAATGCTCAGTCTGCTCAAAAGAAACGAGCAGTCAAAAATTTTGTAGATTTTTATATTCAAAAAGCACCAACAACAGTAGCTTCTGTGGGGTACGTACCTTTACCAGAAGAAGGTTATCACCTTGATGAAGTTCACTTTACCAGAGGTAAGGTCGGAACAGTTTTTGCAGGAGAAGCAGAGGTGAACTTGACAATTGGAGAGTTGTTAAGAAAACAAGCAAAGTTTTAAGGATTTAACATTTTTTTGAGGGTGATACCGATGGGAACAAATCGTTCGCAAACTAGTACAGTTCGCGTACAAGCTGGTAGTAATCTAAGTTTTTTTGAAAAATACCTTACTGTTTGGGTGTTTTTGTGTATCTTCATCGGAATCGCCTTGGGTAGATTATTTCCAGGGATAGCGATCGCATTAGACGCGATGAGTGTGTATCAGGTGTCCATTCCCATTGCAGTCTGTTTATTTTTCATGATGTACCCCATCATGGTGAAGATTGACTTCACTCAAGCTGCGAATGCTGTACGCGCACCAAAACCTGTGATTCTCACCTTGGTGGTGAACTGGTTGATTAAACCATTCACGATGGTGGTATTTGCCCAGTTTTTCTTAGGATGGTTATTTCGTTCTTTGATTGCAGGAACTGAGATCATTCGTGGTAGTGAAGTGACACTAGCAAATTCCTACATTGCTGGCACTATTTTATTAGGAATTGCTCCTTGTACTGCAATGGTGTTGATGTGGGGCTATCTTTCCTACGGTAATCAGGGACACACCTTGGTAATGGTGGCGGTGAATTCCCTAGCGATGTTGTTTCTGTATGCACCGTTGGGTAGGTGGTTGCTAGCAGCAAATGATTTAACAGTACCTTGGCAAACAATAGTTTTGTCTGTGCTGATTTATGTCGGGCTACCCCTCATAGCAGGAATGTACAGCCGTTACTGGATTTTAAAACACAAAGGTAAAGAATGGTTTGAAAGGAAATTTTTAAAGTATTTGACTCCGGTTGCTATTACTGCTCTATTACTTACTTTAGTGTTGCTGTTTGCGTTTAAGGGAGAATTAATTGTTAACAATCCCTTGCATATTTTGTTAATTGCTGTTCCACTGTTTATCCAAACTAATTTTATTTTCCTGATTAGTTATGTAGTGGCGTTAAAACTGAATTTATCTTATGAAGATGCTGCACCTGCTGCATTAATTGGGGCTAGTAATCATTTTGAAGTCGCGATCGCCACTGCTGTGATGTTGTTTGGTTTAAATTCGGGTGCAGCACTGGCTACAGTGGTAGGAGTTTTAATCGAAGTACCAGTTATGTTAATGCTGGTTGAATTGTGTAAGCGCACAGCAGCTTGGTTTCCACGGGAACCAGAAAAGGCTACTTTACCAGATCCGCGCTGTTTTAAGGCTTTTGAATAATGGGTGAATTTATTAAGCGATCGCAATCAGCAAATCATCTAAGAAAATCTGTTGTGTGTAATTGTTATTTTATGATCAACTATGACGAAAAATTTCGATCATCCACCGAGAATATTATTTTTATATGGCTCTTTGCGAGAGCGTTCTTATAGTCGTTTATTAGCAGAAGAATCCGAATCAGTCTTCTGTTGCTAAGGCTTACCAAGAGTTTAACGAAGATGGCACGATGAAAGATTCAGCTTATCGCGATCGCGTAGTTGATGTCATGGAAGAACTCTATAAATTCACACTTTTACTACGTGACAAAGTAGATTACCTGAGCGATCGCTACAGCGAACGCAAGGAAAAAGCCGCTAAAGAAGCTATTCGATTAGCAAATAGTGCGTTACCAATAACCAATGACAAATGACCAATGACAAATGACAAATAACGACTTTATTTGTACCGACTTAGTTACAAGTTTTCTTTGAGTAAACTTATCCGCAACCAAAAAAACATGAAAAAAATAATGTTTGTCTGCAAAAAAAATTCTCGTCGTTCTCAAATGGCAGAAGGATTTACTCGTACATTGGGACAGGGAAAAGTTGCTGTCACAAGTTCAGGCTTAGAAGGTTCTCACGTAGACCCAATTACAGTGCAAGTTATGTCAGAAATGGGTATTGATATTAGCAATCAAACTTCCAAACCTCTAAGTGATTTTAATCCTGAAGATTACGATGCTGTGATTTCTTTGTGTGGCTGTGGAGTAAATTTGCCAGAAGATTGGGTGATAAGAGAAGTGTTTGAAGATTGGCAACTAGAAGATCCAGAAGGAAGAGAAATCGAAACCTTTCGCCGCGTCCGCGATCAAGTAAAAGAACGAGTTGTAAAATTGATTGCAGAACTTAGCTAAATTATAAAAGATAATAATTATTTTAAGTTTGTGGTAAAAGCTAAAATGCTCACTACAAACTTTTTGTTTTCTGTCTCAAGCAAGATGTAAATAACAAAGCTTAAAAATTAATATACTAGTTTATTATGTATTTAAATTTCTTTATTAAGTAACTTGGAGGAAATAAACATACCTAAAATCCTTGACAATGACAAATGACGACCCCAACTGTTAGCTTTATTTGTACCGATTTACTTAACTGTGATTAATCAAAATCAAGAAAATATAATTAACTCTTCAATTGAAGATACTTATACTACTGATGGATATAAATTTAGTTGGTTTGACTGGTTTTGCTTATGGTATCCTCCTGGCTGGCTAATATTATTTAACCGTCACTGGCAGCACTATCATTCAGATCCTGATGGATGGAATTGGCTAGAATACATCTTATTTTTAATTCCTTGTGGCTTCTATTTAGCAATATTTATTCGTTGGTTGCGCTTGGGATGTAGAACACCACGGCAAGAAATCAGTGACTTTGTTCCTAGTTATCAACAGGTTTTTAGCAAAGAAATCCTCGCTCCAATTGTTGAAAAATACTTTCATGGCGAATTGCATCAAATTGAGAATCTACCAAATACAAAACCATTATTAGTAGCCATAAATCATGCAGGAATGTGTTTTCCTTGGGATTTTTTATCCTTATGTTATTTATTAGGAAAAGAGCGAGGATGGATAGTCAGAACCTTAGCTGGGGTAACTTTGTTTGATCATGACTGGATGGTTTGGTGGTTACCACCTGGATGGTCAAAAGTTTTAGGCGGTGTAAGAGCGGAGTTAGACGAATTTACTACAGCTTTGCAAGATAATCCAATTATTTTATATGCACCAGAAGGGTTAAGAGGACCAAGAAAAGGTTGGCAAAAACGTTATCAATTAGAAAAGTTTGATATTAGTTTTATACAGTTAAGCCAACGTTTTCAAATTCCGATTTTACCTGTAATTTGTATTGGTAATGAAAACCTACATCCCTGGACTACTAATCTGCACAAGTTACAGCGATTCTTCAAATTACCATTTTTACCTTTATCACCTTTAATCCTGGTATTTATTATTTTTCCATCCATGGGTGTTTGGGCAGCTAAAAGTCATCTACGTTATTTTATTCAATCTTTAGAAATAATTAACTTAAAACAAAATGAGCAAAATCATTCAGATAATAAACGTGTAGTAGTTTATAAACAAGCACAAGCACTAAGAAAAAAAATGCAAAATCAAACCAATAAACTTATCAAAAAATAAATAAGTGTATTGATAAAAATAAAATATGTGTTTACTATGATAACATAATCAATCAATAAGCAATGTACTTAATTTAATTAATACAGACATTTAAGTTAAAACCTTGAAAGTAAAAATTGTCAGAATTTTGACATAAAAACTTTACGTCTTTAAATAGCATGTATTTTTTATGCCATTATTGCAAAAATTCTACAGACTAGTAATAAGATTGTAGGATTTATGACGAAATCGTAGTACCAAGAAATGCCAAGATTGTAGCAGAAGCATATTTAAATTATTATGCCAGAACTACGCCAATCTTCTATTGCTCAACACTATCACGAACGCACTAAGTATGACCCTCAGACTATTGCTTCTAGAAGTAAGGGGTTAGACTGGGCAAAGCAGCCAGTGCCGTTTAAAGAGTATAAAATAGGTTCTAGTTTTGACCTTAAGCCTTACATTCAAGATAAACCGGAAACTTTTGCTAATCATCCACAAGCGCGATGGTGGCAGAGGTTATCGCGGCTTTTGTTTTGCAGCTATGGATTAACTGCTAAAATCCCTTCGATGGGAAGCGCAGTATATCTCCGTGCTGCGCCCAGTGCTGGTGGATTATACCCAGCAGAAGTGTATCTGATTTCCCGTGGGACATCGGTGTTACCTCCAGGACTTTATAACTACCAGTGTCGGAATCATTCTTTGATGCATTTTTGGGAAAGTGATGTTTGGCAAGCTTTACAAGAAGCTTGTTTGTGGCATCCGGGTTTAGAAAGTACCCAACTGGCTATTATTATTACTGCGGTATTTTATCGCTCCGCATGGCGTTATGAAGATAGAGCATACCGTCGTATTTTTTTAGATACAGGACATTTATTAGGTAATATCGAGTTAGCTAGTGCTATTACTGACTATCGTCCTCATTTAATTGGTGGCTTTGTGGATGAAGCAGTAAATGAGTTGCTTTACATTGATCCTCTACAAGAAGGAGCGATCGCAATTCTGCCTTTAGCAGATATGCTAGATATTCAGCAAAACTTACCAACATGGCGAACTGCTTTACCTTCTGCAACAGAAACTAATTATCCTAAAATTCCTGATGGCGAGTTGCTGAAATACTTCCACAAAGCAACCCACATTCAACCAGGTACTACAGGAAAGCTTAATTTACCTGAGATTAAACAAGAAAAATCTTTAGAGGATAAATATAATTTTCCTTTTTGTCAAAAAATTTCTACTGTTACAGTACCAATTAACTGGGGCGAAAAGCTAATAGATTTAGAAAGTACGATTCTCAAGCGACGTTCTACTCGTGCTTATTCGGGTGAAGATTTAACGTTTGATGAATTAAAAGCTTTACTGAATTTTACTTACCAACCTCATAATTATATCGATCAAGGTTTTGATATTTCCCCAGACTACTTTGACCTAAATTTAATCGAAACATTCATTGCTGTTTCTGGGGTGAATGGATTAGAATCTGGTTGTTATTATTACGCACCCAAAGCCCAAGAATTACGCCAAATCCGCTTTAAAAATTTCCGGCGTGAGTTACACTTTCTTTGTTTAGGACAAGATTTAGGGCGAGATGCAGCAGTAGTCTTATTTCATACAGCCGATTTGAAAGCAGCAATTACCCAGTATGGCGATCGCGTTTATCGTTACTTACACATAGATTCTGGACATTTAGGACAGAGACTGAATTTAGCTGCTATTCACCTTGGCTTAGGCGTTAGTGGAATTGGTGGCTTCTTTGATGATCAAGTCAATGAAGTCTTGGGTATTCCTACAGAAGAAGCTGTTTTGTATGTTACTACTTTGGGGCGTCCAAGATAAGCAAGTTTTGAACTTATTCAGACAGTCCCAATGAAAACTAAGCACGCAAGTCAGTTTGCTATCTCATCATTATTTTGGGCATGTAGAGACTAGGAGGTGCAACGTCTCTACAGATTTAAATGTCAATAGATTTGTCTTATCCGAGCAGTATTGGGCTAGGAAGCATATTCATCATCGGAAACCATTCTATTTTGTCAACATGCTGGTACATTTTAGGAACGTGTTTGCAAAGCACAATCGGGTGAAGTTTCAGCGATTTTATATTTCTTAACTAGTGCTATGTTTATCTTAAACAGCAGTCAAAACAGGTTGAAAAGGTTGCGTCAAAATCCCTAAAATTTTATCAACTTCTTTAATATAGTATTCAACTGAATCTATATAAACAGTCGTTCCTTCTATAAACAAAAACTTCCAATTAGTTCCACTCGTAACCGACCCATAAATCCGTTCCACTTCATTATCTTGATTTTGATTAAATAACTGTGCCGCAATCATCGCCGCCACACACTGACCAAGACCACCAATAATACAGCAGATTGCAGGTAGATAGAGTACACTAAATGCTAGTGTATCAAACGTGACAATGAAAGCTTACTCCATCGACTTTCGAGAGAAAATAATTAACGCTTACGAACAAGGTAATACATCAATT
>JAESGT010000048.1_pt1 | contig 52849 bp, 43 predicted proteins | sample 9266261 | NCBI WGS metagenome assembly JAESGT01 (sample SAMN15741584, study PRJNA653494) | algae metagenome | isolation source: Pelatocladus maniniholoensis HA4357-MV3 and co-occurring heterotrophs from... | place: USA: Maniniholo cave near Haena, Hawaii | collected 2009-07-28 | reverse complement strand
CGCTTGGTTTTCTTGTTCTAACCTCTCGATTTTTCGATCTTTTTCTTCTGGACTCATGTGTGAACACTACCATAATTCTTCTCTCAATGGAATGATCCTTACAGTCCTACCTGGGGAGTTACAAAAATTGACTTTAATCTTTCGTTAGTGATCCCAATACGCTTGGTGTTAGAGACGCGAAATTTCGCGTCTCTACTGCGATTTCAATCGCAGGCGGATTTGAACATTTGGATGCTCTCTCATCTCATAGCATGTTTCCAATTTTTTTCAGTCCTACACTCATTGCTTCTTGATACAGAATCCTATGTAAAGTTTGCAACAGTTCTTTAGTCGTGTATGGTTTTGCGATAAATGCTTTGATTGCTGGGTTTCCTGCTAATTTCTCGTTAGCAGCTAAACCACTGACGGCAATAATTTTGACTAAGGGGTCAATTTTTTGCAAAGTGCGAGATGTCGTTACACCGTCCATTGATGGCATCATCATATCCATTAAGACAGTGCTGATTTGATCTTGATACTGGGCATAAAGTGCGATCGCCTCAATGCCATCTTTAGCTATCATCACCTGGTAGTTGTAGGTTTCTAAAGAGATTTTGGTAGTTTCGAGAATTCTCGCTTCGTCATCTACAACTAAAACTAATTCTCCGTTACCTTTGAGCAGTTCTAAGTCTTCTGATAGCGGTGTTGCTGTTGCTTCGACTGCTGGGAGGAAGACTTTAAATTTAGTTCCTCTGCCTACTGTGCTAAATACATTCACAAAACCGCCAAGCCCTTTAATGATACCTCTGACGGTGGAAAGACCCAGGCCTGTACCTTTGCCAATCTCTTTTGTTGTGAAAAATGGCTCAAACATTCTATCTAGTATTTCTGTTTGCATCCCAATGCCTGTATCGGCAACGGTAATGGCAATATAGGGGCCAACGCAAGCATCAATATTCATGCGGGCATATTGTTCATCAATGAATATATTTTCCGCAGAGATACTCAAAGTCCCGCCGTTGGGCATAGCATCACGGGCGTTGACTACTAGATTCATAATCACCTGATGCAGGTTGGTGGCGTCTCCAATCACAGCCCAAAGATCTGGTGGGATATTTGTAGAAAATTCAATGGATTTGGGAAATGTTTCTTCGACAATCGGTTTAATCTCCGAACACAAATGACCAACTTGCACAATTGTTCGCTTACCTTCAACACCACGAGTAAAATGCAACACCTGCTTGACTAAAGCTGCCCCACGTTTGGCATTAGATTCTATGGTCTTAAACATCTGCTGACTGCGTTCATCGATGTTGGGTTGTTTGAGTTGCAGCAGTTGGGCTGCTGTCAAAATTGGAGTCAGTATATTATTCAGATCGTGGGCAATACCACCAGCCAGTGTCCCTACGCTTTCTAACCGTTGGGCGCGTAGAAACTGACTTTCGAGGAGTTTTTTTTCTGTAATGTCGGTGTTAACTGTCAAAATTGATTTTGGTTGTCCATCTTGATCACGCATCAAAGTCCAACGACTAGCAACAATAATTGCTTTTCCTTCTTTAGTAATCTGATGCAATTCACCTTGCCATGCATCAGATTCAACTAAAGTTTTACGAACATTTTGGAGTTGAGAAACAGTTTCTGGTTTATACAAAAGCTGATTCGCATTTTTACCGATCGCTTCTTGAGTCTTCCATCCGTACAAATGTTCAGCGCCTTGATTCCAAAAACAAATGGTATTGTCCCAATCTCGTAAGAGAATTGCATCTGTTGTGATGTCAAGCAAAGCAGCTTGTTCGCAGATTTTTTGTTCTGCTTGTTTGCGATCGCTAATATCAGCGACAAAGCCAACCATGCGATTCAGATTACCCCTACTATCTAAAAAGAAGTAACCTTTGTCTTCAACGGTGATCCAAGTACCATTTTTTCGACATAAACGATATTCCAAATAAAATGGCTCTTTTGTGGAGAGTACACGGTTTACTTCTTGATTAAATAAATTTCGATCTTCAGGATGAATTAACTCTAAAAAGCGGTTTAAACCACCTGACATTTCTGAGTGAGAGTAACCTAATATCTTTTCTATGTCACCGTCATAGCTAATCTCGTCTGTATCAGAGTTCCAATCGTAAATAAATTGACCACTTGCTTGAATGACTGCTTCACAGCGATTTTTCCATTCTGCTAATTCGGCTGTATGGTGTCGCAGTTCTTCCTCTACTTGCAGACGCTTGGAAATTTCTGTTTCCAGATGCAGATTTTGTTCTTGGAGTGCTTTTGTCAAGTTCTGCAACTTTAGATGTAGTTCGATCCGTGCTAAAACCTCTTCGTGCTGAAGTGGTTTGGTGATGTAATCAACTGCACCTAGATTTAAGCCTTTGACTTTATCAACTGTGTCGGAAAGCGCAGTCATAAAAATGATCGGAATGTCTTTTGTTGATTCATTTGCTTTGAGACAACGGCATGTTTCAAAACCGTCCATTCCGGGCATGATTATATCTAACAGGATCAGATCGGGTGGAGCATATTCTGCTCTGGCGATCGCGCTTTCCCCATCTTCTGCAACTAAAACCGTAAATCCAGAATCCCCTAAAAAATCAAATAGTATTTCGAGGTTGGTGGGAGTGTCATCCACAATTAGGATTACACCCTTTTGGTTTAAATTAGTTTTCATAAATCCTCTTTTTATTAAAATTTTTTGAGAAATTCTAGAATTTTTTTCCCTTTAAAACCTTTGGCAAGTTGACGCAAATGGCTGGCAAAAGGAATTAATTGTTGATCCAATTTCGCTAATTCTGTGGCTTTTTGAGTAATACCTCTAAGATCACCCCTCATTGCTAAATCTAGCAAAATAGCCAGTTCTTGTGCTGGTGGAGCAATTAATTTTAAATTTTGGATTTTAAATTTTGGATTAATATCTTCTTGGTATTGCCAATTGATGACTTCTTCATAAACCCATTCCAATCCCAAGTGAACGCGTAATTTTTCTAAAAGTTCTGCTACTTGGATGGGTTTGGCAAGAAAATCATTACAACCAACTCCTCGACTCTGTTGTTTATCAAACTCAAAAACGCTAGCTGAGACGGCAATTATTACTATTCCCTTCAGTTCTGGTAAACTTCTCAAGCGACGAGTGGCTTCAAAGCCATCCATTACAGTCATCACCAAGTCCATAAAAATCACATCTGGCTTAAATTCCTGTGCTTTGTGCAAAGCATCTAAGCCATTTGTTGCTTCTAGAATTTCAAATCCCAAAGGCTGTAATAAATTAACTAAAACAGAGCGATTTGCTTCTTTATCATCGACAACTAAAACTTTGCGTTTAGAACCAACAAAGCTAATAATATTGCGCTCATCGGCGTTCTGAGCATGGTTTAGTTGACTAGCCTCTGGTAAATCTAAATCTAGCCAAAAAATACTCCCTTTACCTAAAGTACTCTTCACCTTCAGTTCACCGCCCATCATCTGCACTAGTTGACGGCTAATTGCCAATCCTAATCCTGTTCCTTCTATCTTACGACTATCTTCACCCACTTGCTTGAATGGCAAAAATATGTCTTCTAATTGCTCCGATGCAATGCCAACTCCTGTATCTTCAACTTGAAATCGAATTTTGTCATTTGTTATTGGATTAAAATCCTCTGACTCTTGACTAATTACCTCTACTTGGAAAGTTATACTACCTTTTTCTGTAAATTTGATGGCATTGCTAAGTAAATTAATCAAAATTTGACGCAACCGTTTTTCATCAGATCGAACAATGATTGGTAAAGGGGTTAATTCTTTGTAAATTAAATTAATTCCTTTTTGATTAGCACGAATGCTGCACATTTGGACTATACTCTCCAATAATTCTGGTAAATGAAGTTCTTTGGGATAAAGTTCCATTTTCCGAGCTTCAATTTTGGAGACGTCTAAAATATCGTTAATTAATGTGAGTAAGTGTTCACCACATTGATAAATAATATTTACACCCTTTATTTGTTGTTCTGTTAAATTTTTACTCTTCTGGAAAATTTGAGCGTAACCTAAAATACCGTTTAGTGGGGTACGAAGTTCATGGCTCATATTAGCGAGAAATTCGCTTTTAGCACGATTGGCGTCAGCTGCGGTTTCTTCTGCTCGTTGGCGATCGCTAATTTCTTGTTGTAGTTGTAAGTTTTTGGCTTGTAACTCTAGTGTTCGCTTTTCTACTTTTGCTTCCAGCGTCCGATTATATTCTTCTAAATCATTATAAAGACGCGCATTTTCAATTGAGATTGCTGCTTGAGAAGATAAAAGTTGCAAAACTTTTAATCTTTCTGGCGTAAATGCTCCAGCAATCAAGTTATTTTCTAAGTACAAAATTCCAATCAGTTTACCTTGATTGACAATTGACGTACACAATACAGATTTTGGTTTATGGTTAATAATATAACTATCGGGTGTAAAAATTCCCTCAATTGCCGCATCATTTAATACGACATCTTTTTGGGTTCGATGGACGTAATTTATGACAGATATTGGTAGTTCTTGACAAGAAAGTACAGGTGTCGATTGCCGTACAATTATTTCATCTTCACTAAAGTCTCCTGAAGCTTCTATCAGTAAACTTCCTGCTTTTTCTAGGATTAAAAATCCGGTTTCTGCACCAGCATTTTCCATCAAAATATGCATTAATTTAGACAGCAATTTGTCTAGCATAATTTCGCCAGAAAGAGCTTGTGAGGCTTTTGTAACTGCGGCTAAATCAAAATCTCCACTAATATCTGTAGTTGTCGTTTCTAAACTTTGGGTTTTTCGCTCCGAGATTCGTGAAAGAATTTGAGGATATATTGCTTCTAAATCTCTAATTTTTGCTGTTGCTCCCCAATGAATATATCCATAGTAAGCATCAGTTAGATAAGTTTGAGCTACCTTTTCTCTGCCACTTTCAAAATAAAACTTGGCTGCAAGTTCGTTTGCTAGTGCTTCTTCTTGGATGTATCCCTGCTCCTTAGCACCAGTAATGGCTCGATCATAAAATTCCATTGCTTGCCAATATTGCCCTAATACCCGCGCTTTCTCCGCCTCTACTAAGTTATATTTATGCTGAAAATTCATCGGGGCATGATCTGCCCATTTTCGCATTTTCTGCTGATTAATAATTATACTATTTAAGATATATTTTTTGTGTAATTCTGAGGCTGATAAATATATTGCAAGTTGTACCAGAGAATCGTAGAAATGAAAAACTGGCACAGCAAGAAATGCTTTTACTCCATCTAAATACTGCTCGGCTTGAACTGCATTTTCTGATGCTCGCTCATACTCTCCAAATAAATAACAAAGGATAAGTTTGTTGAGATAAAAGTAGTGGAGTCCAGTTCTATCATTAGCTTCCTCAAGAAGCGGTAATGCTTTCTCCTCGTTGTATATTTCACCTAGCAAAAAACAGCAATTTTCGCAAGGTTCAACTAAGTTAAGAACTGATTGTTGAAAGATTTTATTCCAGTTTAAAGCGTTTTCTTGCTTGAGTTGAGCAAGAGCAATACTAGCTGTTGCCATTTCTCGTTCAAGTTTTGGCAGTTCCTGACCAATATAATATGAATATTGACATTTCTGCATAGCAGCATAGCCACCATATTCAAAATGTCCGTTTTCCAATCCACTAGCGTAACCATCCTGTAAAAGTGGCAAAGTTTCTCTAGCATGAACTTTGCCATGAATCGTACATGCTCCTGCGACAAAAAATACACTTGTCTTAAGTTCTAAAGCACTGAAGCGTTCCACTACACTTAATGCCAACTGACCAAATTTATAAGCCGATTCAATATCCTCAACTATACCGTTTAAAATCACACCGTAACAAACATAGCCATAAGCAGAGAAGGGCGAATTCCCATTTTTAATAGATAAATTTACCTGTTCGCATATAACTAACGGAAATAATGCAGGTGCAGATTGATAAGTAGGAGAACCCATACTTGTTAGCATACGTATGGCTGCTAGCTTATCTACCTCCATCATTAATGGGAGATCAATTAAGTCTTCTATATTTTTCCCAGCCAAATTTGTTGCTGTTTGGCTCAGAGTTTGCTGAATCTGTGAAGAACTAGGTGACTCTGGTAAATTTACCCCTAGTAGTTCTAGCGCTTGTAATCCAATCTTGATCGCTTCGAGTTGCTTGACTTGCGCCATACAAGCTTGAATTTTTACCTCATAGACTTTCATTTTGTCAATGGGGGTTTTTGCTTGTTGTAGGACAATTTTTGTCCATTTCTCCATCTGCTCAAAATCACCATTGAGATACGCTGTTTCAACTGCTGACTCATACAGTTTTAGTGTTAATTTATACTGATTATGCCAGCTAAAAGCTGCCAATAACCCCAAACCTTTTTTGAGATAACGAATAGCAGACTCATACGCCGTTGCTGCTTTTGCTTTCTGTCCTGCTATTAAATTAAGTTCAGCCAATTCATATTTTTCTGACTCTGAGGTCAGTAACTCAATTCCGTAATTGAGTTGATTAACTAAAGCAAAAATATTTTCTGTTCGTTCTTCAAGCGTTGTATTTTTTAGCAGGAGTTGACCGATTCGCAGATGAGTTTCTTTTTTCTGATAATCTGGAATCAGAGAATAAGAAGCTTGCTGCACTCGGTCGTGTAAAAATTTATAAGCAACTGTCAATTGTTCATTTTGCTGATGATTGATAACTAGAGGTATTTTGTAAGATTCATCTAAGGGCAAAACTAGACCTGTTTGCAAAGCTTCCCATAAATCTTTTGCTGTTTCAGAAAACTGTTTTTGGTTAACAATGCTCAGAACGTCTAAAGTAAATTTATCCCCAATACAAGCAGCTAACTTTAAAATATTTTGTGTAGTTGGTGATAGCTTTTGAATCTGATTGACCATCAACTCAACAACATTATCAGTGATCTCAACATTTTGCAGCAGTTTAATATCCCACTGCCAAGTACCTTCAGTGAAATTAAATAACAACAGGTTTTCTTGGTAAAGAGATTTCAGCAGTTGAGTCAAGAAAAAAGGATTTCCCTGAGTCTTATTAAAGACTAACTCAGCTAGCGGCTGTGACTTTTTTTGTTGAGTGCGGAGGGTATCACTAACTAATTGGTTAACATGAATAATTTCCAAAGGCTGAAGGACAATATTGTTGATAACTGCACCAGATTTTCTAATTTCCTCTAAAGTCAAAATCAATGGATGCGTCGGATTCACTTCATTATCTCGATAAGCTCCAATTAGTAATAAATATTTGCTATCTGGATCACTGAGCAATATTTGAATTAACTTGAGAGAAGCTAAATCTGTCCACTGTAAGTCATCCAAAAATAGCACTAATGGATGTTCCGGTTGACAAAATACATGAATAAATTGTTGAAAAACTCGATTAAATCGATTTTGTGATTCAGTCAAACCTAATTGAGGAACTACTGGCTGAGGATTAATAATTTGTTCGACTTCAGGAATAACATCAATAATAATTTGACCGTTTGTACCAATAGCTTCTAAAATTTTTGTTTTCCAATTAGCAATTTTTTCAGCAGTTTCTGTTAATAACTGCCGCATCAAATCTTGAAAGGCTTGAATCAGGGAAGCATAAGGGATATTTCGTTTAAATTGGTCAAATTTACCAGAAATAAAATAACCCCGTTGTCGTACTATAGGTTTATGAACTTCATTAACTAAGGAAGATTTGCCAATTCCTGAGTATCCACTTACTAACATCATTTCACTTGCCCCTAAACTAACTCGCTCAAAGGCACCCATCAGCTTATTAACTTCTGTTTCACGACCATAAAGTTTTTGTGGAATCAGAAATTGGCTGTATAAATCAAGCTGACCGATTATGAAATTTTCAATTTTGTTAGTTGTTTGCAATTGTCGTAGACATTCTTCTAAATCAGCTTTTATTCCCAAGGCATTTTGATATCTTTCCTCAGCAGTTTTAGCTAATAATTTCATGACAATCTCAGAAACCGCCTGGGGAATATTTACATTAAGTTCGTGAGGCGGAACTGGAATTTTTGCAATATGACAATGAACTAGTTCCAAAGGATCGCTAACTTGAAAAGGCAACTGTCCTGTTAATATTTCATAAAATGTGATGCCTAAAGAATAAAAGTCACTTCGATAATCAATTGAACGGTTCATCCTACCAGTTTGTTCTGGTGACATATAAGCAAGAGTATTTACTCCTTCAAAGAGCGCCTCGCGAATAACTAAGCTAGGATTAATAACCGTGAAATTTTCTCGCGACAGACACGATGAAATGCTAAAGTCTATCAGTTTGACTTGACCTGTTTTCGGGTTAATTAGAATATTATGAGTTTTGATATTTTTATGAATAATATTATTTTGATGTAACTGAGCCAGAATTGAAGACAACTGAATACCAATTCGCAAAAAATCGCTAATATTAAATTTTTTTTTGCTAATAAACTTTTTTAAAGACTCTCCCTCAAAGTCTGAAAAAATCAATATCAGACCATTGTGATAGCTTTCTAAAGCTAAGGGTTTCACAATTCCTTCTATATCCAAAGATTGAAGTATTTTATATTCGTGTCTTAATCGAGCAAGTTCTTCTATAGTTGGGTACTCACTTTTGAGTGTTTTGATCATCACCGAAGTTTGCTCTGATTCTTTTAAAGCACGATAAACCCAAGTAATATTGTCTTCGTAGAGAACTTCGATGAAGTTGTAATCAGCAATGGAAAGGCTCATGTTTGTCTTTTCGCTGGCGTGAAGTAAATAGGTACTCAACTAATAGCTGTTATATTCAATGCTAAGTTTTGCTCCTAACTTTAAATTTGGTAATATCATTAATTGTTGACACATATACCTACCATATAAGAAACTATTTAATTGAAAGTAAAAATATTTAATTAAAATTTAACTATAGCAATTCTAAATTGATTGTAAAAATTAAGACTTCAGATCCCCGACTTCGCAAGAGTTGTCGCAATACGGTTCTGTTAAGAATTTTTCGTCTAGGGCGATCGCATCAATAAAAAAAAAGAATTTAAAGCGAAATCAAATATCGTGTAAATTCACAAAATCCTTCGCCTTCCGCAGCAGTGGTGATATAAACAGGCTGATACTGCAATTGTTCTGTATATTCCAAAACATTTGCGACACCCACAGAAACAGGAAAACAACGTTCATCAAATAAGCTTTCATCATTGGGACTATCACCAATAGTCACAATTTCTTGGGGTGCGTACTGGGGAAAGTATTTCTGCAACACTTGTAATAACCCAACTGATTTATCTTGTCCCCAGGGTTTGATATGACACTGGACACTGCTGTAAGTAAATCCCCAACCCATTTGCTGACAAAGATTGTTTAAGGTGTGGATTTCGTTTGCACTTAATCCAGCAACACTAAAAGTCCAGTCAGTAATACGAAAACGATTATCTGATGATTCTTGCAGATGGGGAAATTCGGTTTGTAATTTTTCAAAAGCCACAGCTAATTGCTGACGATGGTTAACTAAATCAGCAATAGGCGTCAAGACCATGGGTTTTTCGCTATCGCTTGGATAGAACAAACCACCATTTTCAGCGATCGCCCCGACAACAGGTAAATAAGCTGCCAATCCACTTACCCATCCGGCACTACGTCCGGTAACAATTAACACTTTTATCCCAGCAGATGCTAAATCCTCAAAAGCTTGCAGGAGTTTACTTGTAAACTTCCCACTCACAGTCAAAGTCCCATCCATATCTGTAGCAACTAGACGAATATTACTGAAGCGATCGCCTGATGAAATTTGAGATAAGGGTAGGAATCTGGACATAGGGGAGCGGGGACAAGGGGGACAAGAGGGACAAGAGGGACAAGGGGGACAAGGGGGACAACTAATCAGTTATCAGTGATCAGTGATCAACAGGACTTACGCAACTGGCATATTATTTTAAGTTCGTAGTGAGGACTTTAGTCCTCAAAATAAGCAAAATTTTGAAATTTTTGTGACACTTGCGTAAGTCCTGATCAAATTAAACTAGTCACTGTTAACTGTTAACTGATTCATTCCCAACGCTCAATGCCCGATCTCTGATCCCCTATTCCTTATCCCTAATCCCTAAAAAATACCATCAATACAGCAAAATGATATCAAGAATTTGGGCATCCTAGACATCAAGAGTCAAGTATGTTTGCTTATCATGTCAAATTCTATGTTTATTGCCCAATCCTCTGGGACAAAAACTCAAAAGGTATCTCAACCAATCCCTACTAGTGATCCGCAAATAGCGCCATTGTTAGTAGCTAGCTGTGGAGGATTGGCCTTAGTTGTGATTGCTTTAATTGTCTATAGCAAAATGAAAATGAATCAGCTACACAAAAAGCTCAAGTTTGAAAAATTCCGTACGCGAGAACTAGACAAAAAGTTTAAACTCGCTTTGGACACGATTCGTAAAATGGAAACTAATCCTGATTTGATTAACTCACGGGAATTTAATCTAGACTATCTGCGAATGCGAATGTCAGAAGAGGTTTTTCATTTTGCGATCCTCAATCAAATTAAAATCAAAGTCAAAGATAAAATTTCTCAAGCACTACGACCCAACCAAGCTCAACAAGGAGTAGTGGGAATAGCTAGCAGTACAGGACGCCAAGTCGATGAAATTTTTGATGTTGAGTATGAAACTGGTACTGCACCAAATATTACTAAGCGAGTGCTATTTCGCATTCAAATTCGCCTCATGAAGTTACCAACACAAGCAACTTCTGCCACAATTAGCCAGATTATCGACTGTATTGAAACTTATCTTGGTCCGGTAGATGATGAGGATAACTGGCAACCTACTATTCAAGGTAGAGTTGCTTACATGCATTGGGATCAGAAGGCTAAACCTACGCCTTTACTGGTTCTAGAACAATCCAATGAAGGGGTGAATGTGACTTTCCGCACTAGTCGCCAACCAAATACTTTAAAAAAGTAAATTCTACCCTGTTAACAGTTCCCTGTTAATAAACTTTACCTTTGATCACCGCACCTTGAGATTGACGCACTAAAATACCATCTTCCATTTCAACGATGCGATCAGCTATGTCTAAAATCCGGTTATCGTGAGTCACCAATAAAATAGATGTCCCTTGTTCTTTCGCAAGACGCTGCATTAATTCCACAACGTCACGTCCTGATTGCTTGTCTAAGGCTGCTGTGGGTTCGTCAGCTAAGATTAATGCTGGATTGTTGACCAAAGCACGAGCGATCGCTATTCTTTGTTTTTGTCCTCCAGATAAACTATCTGGATAGTAGTTAATTCTTTGTCCTAAACCAACTGCTCTGAGTATAGTTTCAGCTTTAGCGATCGCTTCTTTTTGAGATATATATTTGTCTAATTCTACCGCCATTTGTACGTTTTGTCTGGCTGTTAAGAATTCTAATAAATTATGGGCTTGAAAAATATAACCAATCTTGCGTCGGATACTGACTAATTTTGTTTGACTAGCTCGATATAACTCTTTACCTAAAAACTTCAAGCTTCCTTCTTGCACCGAACGCAAACCACCAATTAAACTTAGCAATGTCGTTTTACCTGACCCTGATGGTCCAGTCATCAATACAATTTCACCTGGATTAATTTCTAGATTGATGTCAAATAAAATTTGTCTTCTGAGCGCACCTTTCCCATAATAATGATTGATGTGTTGGATAGAGATTACAGGTTCTTGTGTCATAGTAAATAGTTAGTGGTTAATGGTTGTTAAATATGCCCAATGCCCAATTACCAATTACCAATTACCCATTAAAATATATCTGCTGGGTCGGCATATCGTAATTTCCTAACTGCGATCGCACCAGAAATAAAGCACATGACAATCGTCAAAATCAATACTTGAATTGCTCGTGCAGCACTCATATAAACTGGTAATAAAGTTGCTAGTCTAGCTTGTTGATAAAGAAATAAAGAAAAAGCAAATCCTGGTACATATCCTAAAACTGCCAAAATAAAAGCTTCTTGCAGAATTACAACCAGCAAGTATTCTTGTGCATAGCCAATAGCTTTGAGAGTCGCATATTCGACTAAATGATCTGCTACTTCTGTATAAAGGATTTGATAAACAATCACAGTTCCAACGATAAATCCCATGATTGTTCCTAAAGTAAAAATAAAGCCGATGGCTGTACTACTTGCCCAGAAGTTTCTTTCTTTATCAATATATTCTTGCTTCGTTAAAACCCTCACATCTGATGGTAAATAATTGCTTAATTCTTTAGCAACCGCATCTGCACTCGCACCTGGCTTAAGTCTAATTACACCAATATCAATTAACCCTGGCTGTCGATTCAAAAATATCCGCAAAAAATTGACATCACTGGTAATCAAATTACCATCTGCACCAAAAGAAGCACCTAAAGTAAATAATCCTCCTACCTTAATTAACCGTCTTCTCACTTCTGCGGTAACTAATTTGCCTTCTTGAAATTTAGCAGCTATTGGCCCATACTCTTGTCGAGATGATTTATCATATAAAACTACATCTGGTATTTTAAGTTTGTTTAAATTCTCTTCTAGACCCTCTAATTTTAATACGTTAGATTCGGGGTTAAAACCAATAACAAGCAAGTTGCGGGGGATGCCTGTTATCGGATTTTTCCAGCTAGTATAGTCTAAGTAAATAGGATGTACTGATTGTACTGCTTTTAAATCCAAAGCTCTATATAAACGTCTCTGGGAAAAGGGCTTCATTGACAATAAAGCACTGGATTGAGGATTAATTAAAACAATATCGCCCTGTAAGCTAGTATGAAACCTAACGTTACTATAGTACAGAGAATCCCGAAATCCGAGTTGCATAAACATCAAAATATCGGCAAAAGCAATTCCTGCCAAAGCTACAGCTAGGCGTGTTCTTTCACGTTTTAGTTGTAACCAAGCTAGAGGTATTTTGCTGCCAAACATTATGTTTGTCTCCAAGCATTTTATGTAAAAATTATTGAAATAGATTTCCAAGATTTATTGGCGGTATGAAAAGTTGCTGCAAGATATGAAATAATTCATAATTTAAAGATCAATACCCACAACTACCTTGGCATAAGTTAAACCTGCAACTTTAGCACTATCTTCACTAGATAAAGCTATTTTGACTTCCACTACTCTTGCATCTACATCTGCGGCTGGATCTGTATTGAGTACATCTTTCTTACCCACTTTTCTACCAATCTCGGTAACTGTTCCTTTTAATTCACCGTTAAAAGCTCCATTTTCACTACTAATTGTTGCTTCTTGACCAAGACGTACTTTACCAATTGTGTCTTCGGAAACTTCAGCAACAACTATCATTTGATCAGTTTTTCCAATCTCAGCAATACCATCTACACCCATTGTTTCCCCAGCCCTAGTATGAATTTTTAAAACTTCTCCAACCATGGGTGCTTCAACATAGCTTAAGCGTAGTTGTGCTTCTGCTTTTCTAAGATTAGCGATCGCATTCACATATTGAGCTTGTACTATTTGCAAATTAGTCGGACGAGTATCCAAAAGTCTTTGCAATCTGGCTCTTTCTTCATCAATTTGTTGTTGCAAAATTGCTATAGTTTTATCTCTGTTTACTGTCGCTTCTGCAATTTGTTGTTGCAAAGTTGCAATGGTTTGTCTACGTGTAGCTTGGGTTTCAGTTAGTTGCTCACCAAATGTGACTGCACTCAAGCGTCTATTGTCACGCTCTTGCTGAGAAATTGCGCCTTCTGTGTATAACATCTCATAACGTTGAGCATCGACTTGGGCGTTACGTTGTTGGGCTTTAACACGTGCAATACTTGCTCCAAAGACATCTCTTTGTCCCGCTAATTCTGCTTCTATACGGTTAATTAAGGCTCGTTGAGCGATGCTTTCGCCACGCAACTGAGCGTTTAAGCGAGCGATAACTGCTCTTTGAGCTTCGATGTCTTTTGGTAAAGTCGCTCTGATTTGTTCCAAGTTAGCACGGGCTTCTTGGACTCTAGCTCTGGCTTCTTCCAATACAGCTTTGTTATTACCAAAGCTATCCAAAATCGCAACTACTTGACCTTTTCTAACACGTTCTCCTTCTTTTACAAAAAGTTGTTCAACTCGCGAAGTCCCCTGGATTCCTGCGGGAGCAGAAAGTCTGATCACGTCTCCTAGCGGTTGTATACGTCCCACAGCATGAACAGTGGTGACAATTGGTGCGCTCGCTATAGGTTCAGTTTGTTTCACCTGATCCATTTTCGCCATAGTCAGCACTCCAGCCGCAACTGTAACTGGTAGAGCGATCGCGATCGCCCACCAAAGTTGAGGTTGTTCTCTAAATGCTGATTCCTCTGTCATCCGCGTCATTGTAAATTACCCTTATCTTTAAATTTTGCTAATACTAAAGAAAGTAAAAAGTAGCGAATTAAGCATAGTTGTATGAATTAGAAATAGTTTTTGAGAAACAGCAAAATACTAACCATAAATTACACAAATTTAAAGCTGTTCTTCATATTCAATTTTTACTTATCAAGACAATTCAACGCCAATGTTTTTCACAATGGCGCTTGTAGGAACAAAGCATTTCGCTAATTTATCCTGTGTTACATGAAATGATTTTCTTTACATATTTCACTCATGCAATCGTTAGTTGTTTGTTGTTGTTCGGAGGTATTAACAACCAGACACTAACTATCAATTACAAGCCACTTATTTAATAGATAGTTAGGTGAAGGTTTTGTAAAATTGAAAAACTAAAATTGTTACTACTAGATACACCTGGTTATTTGAAGAGATGCAGTGGAGTTTATAGGCGCTATTACAGTTATTTTACTCCATTTTATTCGCTTTGAATAAATTCTACATCAATAAGTTTTTGTGAAACGTAACAAACCTAACAGATGATAGGCAATTGGTAATTAGTAATTGCTAAGTAAGTGGGTCAAATTAAATATAAAACCTCACCCTCAATCCCTCTCCTTACTAAGGACAGGGAAGCCGGAGGCAGGGTGAGGTTTTATTTTATCTTTAATTACACTTACCTACTTAATGGAAAAACATTAATCACAAATAACCAACTACCAACCACCAACCAACTAATAACAAAAAAATAATTAATTTGGTAGGTCAAATAAAACAGTAGTCATATAATTATCTGCCCATTCTGAACCAAAAGCTTTTTCTAGTACACGACGAGTTTTATCGTTTTGCTGTTGTTTGGTACAGTAATTATGTTGTCCTGCAATAATTTGCATCACCTTATCGGATGAAACTTGGTTAGATGCGATCGCATTTTGACAATGAATGTCTAAAAATCCTTCCACACATTTGAGAAACATTGTTTCTTCTTCAGTGGAACTCGGACGCACAAACATACAAAACTCAGAAAAGATATCTCCCCATTCTGGTAAATCACGCGGTTGGGAAAAATCTGGTACTGGTAGCGCCACGAGTGCAGAAGTATAAGCTTCACTCAAAGAATGCTCAGAGTTAACAGGTGAAAGATCAGCGATCGCTGCACTAATTTGACCCCTACCACCAACCAAGTCACAACCAAACATTGGCAAGTCATATTCTGGTCGAGGAAACATCACACAATGCAGAATATCCAGCATGTTTCCCACTATAGCCAATTCTAGATGCATTTTACGAAACTGAGGCGTTTGATAACAGCGATTTTCAATGATCAATTTTTCGCCCTCTAGTCTACCTTCCACATACCCCAACTCCGCAGGTAAATGGTAGGGCGAAAGGTCTAGGTGTTTATGCCAAGCTGCTTCAATACTATCAGCAAGTTGACGAATCAGGGGATGTTGTTGGTCACGCAGTGAGGGAATAGAAGTAGTTGACATTATTTAAACCCACGAATCTCAATCTAGTAGCCAGTGTACAGCCCAGCATACACTGCCCCATCCAGGTTGCAACATATTTCAAGTTTTAGCAATTTCCACTATGTCTCAAATTCAACATTTTCATAGATATCTGCTAAACGAATTTCAAAGGGAATCGATGAGAGTGAAATATACGATTCTGGATCGTCATATTCAGTAAAGATCCATTTGTGGGAGTCTGTTTTGGAGTATTGCTCAACATGAACAGTATATTGATCAATCAATAAATATTCTTGAAATGTGGGAATGGTACGATACGCTGAAAATTTTTCATCCCTATCGTAGCTTTTGGTTGATTTTGAAAGCACTTCGGCGATCATCACCGGGTTAGTAATTGTATCAGTTCGTCCCTGTTGTCGTTCGAGTGGGCGGGGGACAACCATAACATCTGGGTAAGTATAAAGCTTGCGATCGGGAATCCAAAGTCGTTGATCTGCTACAAAAATACTGTACGGTTTCCCTTTCAAACTAACTCTTAAAGCAGCATTAAGAATACTAGCAATTTCATTATGTTCGGGAGTCCCGCCAGTCATAGGGATAATTTGTCCATTAATATACTCATGCCGAATATCTGAATTCACCTCAAAATCGAGATACTCTTCGGGTGTATAAATTTTCTTGGCTTCAGCCTGTATAATCATGTCAATCACTGTAAGACAATCGCCCGTTATACTCCTATCTTTGCAATTTTCTCAGGAGGCTAACAATGCAGTCACAGTTTCATTGGACATAAAGCGTCGAAAGTCTAGTATTTCAACTAGAACTAGCTTGGCATCTTGAGAATAATGCAAAATCACTTGTCCTTCGTCTTCAGCATAAGCAATAGGCTCATTTGAAATTTCAATTAATAGAGCATCAACATCTTTGCTATAGCTAATCTTTTTCATATCTAGACTTCCTGCCAGGATAAAGGGTGACGATCAAAAGGAAAGCATTGAATTCTCGGTAAACGACTCGAAGCACTAAATTTTCGTCTAAACGTTTTTGTGCAATCAGTTGATCCACTTCAGCAATTTCCAGCTTGTCTGGCGATCGCACTGTCTCTATTACAAAGTTCGGATCGATGCTTATTTCATGACTCGCTAAAACCTCCATTTTTAATTGAGCATGATCGCTAAAGCGAATTTCTTTGATCTGTTATTTCAACACCTCAGCTTCATTTAATGCTTTAAGCTGTTGATTTATCCAAGTGATTGCGATCGCTTCATCAGTCTCAATCGCCCTTCTACTCAAACGTTGGAAAAGTCGATATTTTCGTAAAGTTCTGCAATTTGAATTTGAAGCTCAAAGGTACTCAAAGAAAGAGTAACAGCTGGGTCGTCGTATTCTGAAAATAACCACTGATGAGCGCCTGTTTTAACATGATGCTCGACGTGTATACGGTATTGATCGATCAGCAAATATTCTTGGAAGTTGGGAATTGTACGATAGGCAACAAATTTCTCTCCACGGTCATAGTTTTGGGTGGACTTAGACAACACTTCAGCGATAAAGTAGGGATTAACCACGGTATCTTTGCGTCCAGTTTGAAGTTCTAAGGGTTTGGCTAGAACCATCACATCGGGATAGGTATATAGATTTGCATCGGGAATCCAAAGTCGCTGATCCAGGATAAATACACGGTAGGGATTTCCCCGCAATGCTGCTTTAAGGATAGCCACAAGATTGCTGGCAATATCATTATGGTCTGGGGTTCCACCCGTCATGGGAATGATTTCTCCATTGCAATATTCGCTACGTGTTTCTGAGGTGATTTCGAGTTCTAGATATTCATCAATGGTGTAGTGCTTTGTCTCAGGTTGAGCAATCATGTCAGTTTTACCCCCAAGGCTTAAGTTGAATAAAAGGCTGATCAACCATCTTCAAGACCTTCCCAAAGTTGAGCCACTGGGATAGTTTGCCCAGTCATGGCTTGGTGCCAAACACCTTTACAGTAAAGAATCAATCAAGTTCAAAAGTTCTGGCAATTTATTTTCAACAACATCCCATATCAGATCAAAATCAAGCTGATCGTATTCATGGACTATCACATCTGGCATTCCTGCCATTTGTCGCCAGGGAATTTCTTGATGTTGCTGACGGAACGACTGAGAAAGCCTTTTGGTGGCTTCACCAATAATTGTAATTTGGTAGAGGATTGCAGACAATTTCTCGTCATTGGTTTCCAGTTCTGACTTGCTAACCCCATTTGCATAGCGTAACAGCAAAATTTTCAAGCTAATACCTGGGTGAGACTCTTGGAACTTCCCAATCCCTACAGCTTTGATGAAGCACTGCTGCTGTGTCCAATTTTTCAAGACGAATGGATAGCCTGGATACCAGATCATGGAGAAGCAATAGTGACTACCAGGCAATTCAGAAGAATTTAGTTATTTGTCATTTGTCATTTATCATTTGTCATTGGGCATTGGGCATTGGTTATTCTCCATCTTTCCCTGCTCCCTGCACCCTGCTCCCATGTCCCCCTTGTCCCCCCAAATCCCCAATCACGCCACGGAAAGGGGTTCGTCAACTTTGTTTGTGAGTGTCAAAGGGTCGATTGCTTCGAGTTCGCCATGATTGATACTCCAGCAACGGTCAGCGATCGCTAACATATCCCCAGCATCGTGAGTTACTACCAACAATGTCCAATCTTTTTTAAGTTTTGCTAATAAATTGACTAATTGCTGACGCATTGACCAATCTAAGCCGGCGGTGGGTTCATCGAGTAATAATAAGCGTGGTTGACGAATTAATTGGACAGCGAGGGCTAAACGTCGCTGCTGGCCTCCACTCAAAGCCTGGGGTGATGTCGCCAAGGATAAATGCTCTAAACCGACTTCTTGCAAAGCTTCTTTAACTCTTTGTGTTCCTAACTCTGGATGTCCTAAGCGTAATTCTTCTAAAATCGTACCACCACAAAAATGCCGTTCGGGAAACTGGAATACTAAACCTGCTAATTGCTGTAACTCTTCAGCAATCAGGGTTTGTTCGTGCCAACTCACAGAACCGGATGTCGGTTCAGCTAGTCCGGACAAAATTTCGAGTAACGTACTTTTTCCAGAACCACTTGGCCCAATAATCAAACCCAACTGTTGGGATGCCAAGTCTAGATGAATTGATTTGAGAATTGCTGTCGGACAAGCTGTGGGGTGGTAAACTACGTTTCTGAGATAGAGCATTTGTTAAGAATACCAAAGAAAGTTAGGACTTATTTATTAAATACACACTGAGCATATGCCAAGTCCTGAAAAAGTTCACAGGACATTTGCCATGTTTACATGGTAAATATTTAGCGGCTATAGGATATTCGGCTTTTCTTTAAATTTTAAAAGCAACAGCCAAGCAAACTTCACTCACAACTGTTTTTATTGTGGCAAACTTATTTTGGAACAACAGCTAAAACAAAATATGGGAACCCGTTAACATCACCACAGTCAAACTGTATACCAGGATTTACCTGAAATACTCAAAATTATTTTGTTAATTTTTTTGAGCTTTAAGTAACATATACAACAACCTTAACAGTAATAATTCTGAAGGAAACACAACAATGAGTAAATGGTTTCCATCTGTGCAAGCAATTTTATCTGGTAGGCTTGAAACCTTCATTCAAGTCGGTCTGGCAACGACTTTAGTTCTTAATACATGGGTTAATCCTTCTATTGCTGCTGATCCTTTTCGGACAAAAGAAGCACGTAATATAGGTGATAAAACTGAAGCAGCTTTCAAAGCTATTTTTCAACAGGGTGACTACAAAGCAGCAGAAAATTACCTGCAACAGGCATTATCCAGCGAACCAAATGAACCTTTAGCCTATGCAATGAGGGCATCTCTAGCATATACAAATCAAGATTGGGCTGCGCTTGATACCTATAGCCAAAAAACTCTTGAAATTGGGCAAAAATTAATTGCTAGTGACCCCTTGCGTGGTAACATTTACAGTGCTGTCGGTCATTTTTTAGAAGGAGCAGCACAGGTTCGTCGTCAAGGCACAGTCAACGGTGCGGCACAAGCATTAAGCAAGTTGCAGGAAGTTTATAAATATTTAGATAAAGCAGAGGCAATTTCTGCCAACGATCCAGAGCTAAATTTACTCAAAGGCTACATGGATTTGATGCTGGCTGTAAATTTACCCTTTGCTAATCCTCAACAGGCAATTGAACGCTTAGACAAAAGTGCTGGGCCTGAGTACTTGGCAGATCGGGGTATTGCCTATGGATATCGAGACTTAAAGCAGTATAATCAAGCGCTGGAATATGCCAATCGTGCTTTAAAGGGGACATCAAATAATCCAGAAGTGTATTACCTCAAAGCCCAAATTTTGCGAGGAATGGCTGGAAAACAGAAAAATCAACAACTTTTACAGGAGGCGGTCAGCTATTTTGATCAAGCACTGGCGAAAAAATCTCAACTACCAGCAAGTTTGGTAAAACAAATTGAACGCGAACGCCGCAAAACTGCAAAGGATATTGCTCGCGCTCAAAGGTAGTAGATTGTGCTGTGAATTTTGATGGTTTGTAGTAAGCGCTTTAGCGCTTAGATATTTAAGGACTAAAGTCCTTACTACGAACTTTTCTCTTTCCTAGTAGTCCATCAAGAACTAATTGACAGATATTTATATGCGCCTTAGCTTATTTAACGTCCCCTGCGTTAGTGGATGGATAATCGCGCAGTAGATAAAAAAGAACTTTACCAATCACCTATAATTTAGTTTGGTAGTTTTGAGTAAGGTTCTGTTAAGCAAGTTTAAGTAATGAAAATACAGTTTCGTGAATTTGACCCTTTTGATATATGGATTTGGCTGAAGTTCAGTACTGTACCTTCACAACGTGAAAAGGAATATGTAGAAGAACTTTTTGATTCCTGGTTTTACATGGGTAAGTTGGGTGCATATAATGCTGAAAATCTCCAGGTACAGGAAACAGGGTTAGATCTGGGCTATATGAATTATGACGCTGATGCGTATGATAGAAGTTTGTTAGCACTGATGCACAACAAGGGAGACTTTGAGTATCAGGGTCAATGGGGACGTTGCTGGTTTGATTTGGGAACTTCAGATGCGATCGCTTTAGATATTCTCATCAATGCTCTTCAACAACTCGGTGTAGAATACGTCACCATTGATGAAGTTTATATCGGCGGTGAAAACGATGATTGGCCTGTTGAGGACAGCGAGAGTCGTCCTTCGTTTATGTATGATAACTAGTAGCAAAAATTACTAGGTTAACTTGCTCTGATGTGTTCGATCGCAACAAATAGAGCATCAAGCATCACTTCAAAACTCGCATCAGTGGAACGGTTGAGTGTGAGCAATCCTGCTTGTTCGACAGCAATAAAACCGGAAACTGCTGCATTCACTATTCGCATAACATCAATTAATTGATTCTCAGTGAGGTTGTAGGATTCTAAACCGATTCTGAAAAAACCCAGCGCTTCTTGAATAATTGGTGCTGCTTCTGCATCAGTAGGTTGTAGTTGCACTTGCATCATTATCCTGTACAGCGCTGGATGCGATCGCGCAAAATTACGAGTTGCATGTCCACCTGCTTGCAGAAGTGTGCGAGGTTCACTCAATCCGGCGGTTTGTTGCTTGTAATAGGTAAAAAATCTCTGCCAAATGGCAATCACTACAGCTTTTCGCAAGCCTGTATTACCATCAACATGCTTATAGATTGCGGGTGGCTTGATGCCCAATTCCCGCGCAATCCGATTTACACCAAGGGCTGATTCTCCTTCTTGATCAAGACAAGCGATCGCAGCTTCAATCACATCTTTACGGGTTAGAGAGTTTTCTTTTGTAGGGCGACCCATAGAAAAATTAAATTAGTTAATACAATTAACTAAAAGTGAATATAATTAATTTTATTGTGGCGACACAATCAATCCAAAATCCAAAATTTATATGAGCGATCTAGTCTTCACGCCTGCCTATCAGCTTGCTCAAATGATTCGCGATCGCGTTGTTTCATCCCTAGAAGTAGTGGATGCTTATCTTGCTCAGATTGATTGCTATAACGCTGCTTTGAATGCCATCTGTATTCTCAATGCTGAACGAGCAAGAGAACAAGCAAAAAAAGCGGATGCAGCGATCGCAAAAGGAGAAAATTGGGGACTTTTACATGGCGTTCCTGTAACTATCAAAGACTACTTGGAAACGGCTGGACTATCCACAATTGCAGACTATCAGCCATTTCCACATTATATTTCTCTACATGATGCCACCGCAGTTGCTCGTGTTCGTGCAGCTGGGGCGATAATTTTAGGAAAAACAACGGCAACAGCAGATCCTAGTGGAGATTACCAAGCAATCTTTCCTCGTGTTAATAATCCTTGGAACCCAGAGTATACACCAGGTGGGACTTCCAGTGGCAGTGCGACGGCAATTGCAGCAGGTTTTTCACCGTTGGACATTTGTTCTGATAATGGCGGTTCTATTCGTCAGCCTGCTCACTTTTGTGGTGTGTTTGGACTGAAACCAACTGATCGCCGTGTTCCAACTACGGGCCATGTGGGCGATATTCCTGATGTACTGAAAATGCCACGCTGTATTCGCCAAATGTTTACAGTTGGAGTAATTGCTGGCTCTATAGAAGATTTGCGCCTTGGTCTGCGACTAATAGCAGGTTCAGATCCACGCCAACCAGATATTCCACCTGTGCCGCTAGATAATTATATTGAGCAAAACCTGCAAAATTTACGCATTGCTTGGATTGATGAATTGCCTTTGTATCCAGTTGCTTCGGAAATCAAATCTGCTATGCAGACAGTTGCAAGGCGGTTGATAGACATTGGAACTAAAGTTGAATTTTGGTATCCAAAATTTGATTTTGTTACAGCTTGGGAAATTTACTACAAAGTTGGTACTTACAATTTGCTGTACTCTCAACCTATTAACTTTGCAAATGTACAAAAACAAATGCTGTTTTTATGGCGTGAAGCAACCCAGGGCGACCCTGCTTTACGAAGAATTAGTCATGTTCCTAAGATTGCCTTACCACTATTCTTGAACCCGACGTTAAAAGGTTATTTTGCAGCATTGACAGAACGCGATCGCTTCATTGCTCAAATGGACAAAGAACTTGAATCATGGGATGTATGGCTCTGTCCTGTAGCAATGACACCTGCTTTTACCCATCGCGCGAAAGGAGAAGCAGTTGACATCGAAGGTCGAAAAGTCCCATATCAGATGGCATCTGGTGCTTACCTTGTACCCTTCAATCTTACAGGTCATCCGGTTGTAGTCATTCCAATTGGACAAACTCAAAATGGTCTACCAATTGGAATGCAAATTGTCGGAAAGCGCTGGCGAGAAATGGAACTGCTGGCGATCGCTCAAGAAATAAACAAAGTGGTTGGTGATTTCCAACACCCTTCTGGTTACTGAGAAGTATCTTGTTAGTTATCAACCGTCCTTTGCGATATCTTAACAATTCCATGCATTCGGATGGGATCGAGCAATTCGCAGTAAACTACTTTGAGTCACCAGTCCCAATCCTCTACCACCATCCCAAGATATTACTAATCTTCGTACCCGTCGCCTTTGCATCTCTTGATGAGCAGTCCACAAAGAATCTTCTGGATTAAGTAAAAATAGCGGTGTACTCATCACAGTTTCCGCCTGTAATGCAGCCAAATTTAATTGCATTGCTTGAAATTTGACAATATCTCGCTCAGTGACAATCCCCAAGGGTTTGTGAATAAAGCATCCTAAATCTGGTTGTGGTTCTTCTTCGCTAATTACTACACAACTGACTCGATACTCAGCCATGATTTGAGCTAAAGTCAGCACTGACACAATTTTCGGGGTACGGATAACTTGAGTATTCATGACATCAGCCACACGTATGACTTTCAGTAGATGAGCGGGTGTTAAAACACTACGAATACTCTTAGGTGAGACGACACCAATGATTTCTCTATTAGTACCTAAAATTGGCAAGTGACGAATTCGATAGCGTCGAAATAGAAATAACGCTCCGAAAATATCACTAAACTCAGCCTGTGATAAGGTAATCACCGGCTTTGTCATCACTTCACCAATTGTTACTTCTTGAAAATTAATACCACCAGCTGTTAACCGAACGATGTCCCTTTCAGTTAAAATCCCTATTAATTCTTTTGCCTGCACCACTAAAACACAGCTGGAGTGTCTTGGATATTTGCTGAAGTCAATTGATGGTGAATCTACAGAAAGTTTACTGTTAGAGCGTGATTGGTTCATTAAAGCAATGACATCTACCAGTAAAGTTTCCGGTGCAACAATCGGCGGATTTTGCTCAATTGCCGCCTCAATAGATGGTTCACTTAGCAGGAGGTCATTAATTTGCATGTTTATTCAAGCTAGGGAACACTGTCTCAAATTTACTAAATATTTGACAATGCCCTTTAATGTTTTACATGGTGATTTGTATCAAAAATGTTACATTTTGTTTCAGTGAAAAGTTAGGAATCGGGGATCGGGGATAAGGGATCGGGAATCGGGGATTGGGTATGGGGTATGAGACATGAATCAGTTAACAGTTTAATTTGATAACTGATAACTGATAACTGATAACTGATAACTGATAACTGATAACTGATAACTGATAACTGATAACTGATAACTGATAACTGATAACTGATAACTGATAACTGATAACTGATAACTGATAAATTGTCTCCCCTGTCCCCTTTCTCCAATCCCCTTTCCCCTTTAAAATCTATGCCTACTACTGATTGGACTCGTCACCACGTTCTTTCTCTAGCTGATTTCACCTCAGCTGAATACGATACCGTACTGCAAACAGCCGCCAGTTTTCAGGAGGTATTATCAAGGCGGACAAAGAAAGTACCAACTTTGCAGGGACATGTGGTAGCAAATTTATTTTTTGAGCCTTCAACTCGTACTCGTAGCAGTTTTGAACTTGCTGCCAAACGCCTTTCCGCAGATACACTTAACTTTGCCTCAGCCTCTTCTTCGATGACTAAAGGAGAGACGATTCTAGATACAGCCAAAACTTATTTGGCGATGGGAACTGATATTATGGTCATTCGCCATAAGGAAGCAGGAGTTCCAAATGCGATCGCTCAGGAAATGGATCGTCTCGGTGTCAAAGTTAGTGTCCTTAATGCTGGTGATGGTCAACATGAGCATCCTTCCCAAGGTCTGTTAGATTTATTTACAATCTGTACTCTGCTTGATCCAGATTCTCCCCGCCTAGAACTTCTCAAGGATAAAAAGATTGCTATTGTTGGGGATATTCTGCATTCACGTGTCGCGCGATCGAATATTTGGAGTATCACCGCCAGTGGTGCAGAATTACATTTAGCAGCACCACCGACTTTATTACCAAAATTATTTGCAGATTTCGGCAAAGATAGACCAGGTAGGCTGTTTGTACATTGGCAATTAGAACCAGCCCTCAAAGAGGCTGATTTTGTGATGACACTACGCTTACAGAAGGAACGGATGACTGCACATTTGCTGCCTTCTTTGCGAGAATATCACCAAATGTTTGGGATTACACGCTCAAAGCTGCAACTGTGCAAACCCAATGTCAAAGTTTTGCATCCAGGCCCAGTCAACCGTGGTGTCGAAATTAGCTCAGATTTAATGGATGATCCAGAATTTAGTTTGATTCAAACACAAGTTACAAGCGGTGTTGCTGTGCGGATGGCGCTGTTGTATTTGATTGGAACTACTAGGGGATAAGGTTTTCATGCTTAGTCTTACAATTACCTGAAGGAACCCCAGTACTGGGAGCCTCTGACTCCGGATCAGCGCGGAAAATACCACCAGTACCATCAGCAAGTATTGCATAGAAAACAATTTGATTGCTGTTATTTAATCCCTTATTGGAAAAATAAATAGCTTTTACTGTCGAGCCAAACAAAGTATCACCTGCAACAATCACCTTATCAGCGACTGGATCTGCTCCAGTAAAAATACCCAAGCCACCGTCTTTAAGGACACCTTTAAATGCTACTGTTCCAACATCATTGATTGCAGGATTCTCGAAAAATTTAAAGTCTTTGCTGTTGTCGGCAATATTAGTTATTGTGCCGTTGTTAACTATAAATATACCTTCGCCGTCTTCCTTTTTTAAGACTCCCTTAAATGCTACGGTTCCTGGATTATTGATAGCTGGAGGAAAAACAAAACTAAACTTACTAGTACTAGTTGTATCAGCTATAGGGATGGTTACTCCATCTGAGGTGATTGTAAAAATACCACGTTCTCCCGTATCTAGCCTAGCTGAAAAGGCAATGGTATTTGCATCATTAATTGCATATCCATCAAAGTCACTGTAAGAACCACTGGTATCAACAACAACAGTTGTTGCTCCATCAATATTCATGAAGATACCACGGCCATTCTCGATCTCAGATGAGAATGCAACAGCAGCTTTGTTATTGATGACAGGAGAACCAAAGGCTCCTCTAGGCTGGCTGCTTTCGGCTATGGTAGTTGTGATTCCGTGATTCACAGTAAAAATACCACTACCTATCGTATCAATATTGGCATCAAAAGCTATAATACCTGAATCGTTCATTGCAGGTTTATTCCCAAACAAACTAAATATCCCACTAGCGTCGGTGATGGTGGAGGTTGTTTCACCATTTCCAATCAAAATGGTACTACTTGTACTTTCTAAATTGGCTGAGAAAACTATAGTCCCATCATTATTGATTGCAGGATTAGACCCAAGTGTAGTAAAACCATCTTTGGTATCAGCAATTTTCGTGAAAGTGAAAGCTGTAGCTTCACCTATAGCAAGCAAGCTGATAGAAAAACTAATTGCTGTTGCTGTTAAAAACTGTTTGATAGTAGCCATAATCGTCTTGTCCTAAAAAGCCCAAGTAGCATTATTGTGAAATATGATACTAAGAGTACTGGTATAAAATAGCAAGGATATACAAATTAATTAATGATTCTACAAATTTCTTCAGTAATATCACTTAAGTAGAACGACTTGAAAAAGCCAAACTATATTAAGTAATGTAAAAAGACTAGGATTCAGTTTGTAGTAAGGACTTTAGTCCTTTTTTGAGAACTAAAGTTCTCACTACGAGCCTTTAATTATTTAACCTGTTCTACTTATCAACTTTAGTTCCTTCAAAATATTAATGTTGACATTTAGATTATTTCGATTATTCTGGAAATATGACTAAAGAAGAAACGGCTCGGTATGCAGATATCTTTGCTGCACTGGGGTCGGAACCACGCTTGGAAATAATGCGGTTGCTGTTTGCAGCTTATCCAGATGGAATGACTGTGGGGGAAATTCAGGAAAAGCTGAAAATTCCCAACTCGACCCTATCTCATCATTTGGAGAAACTGCGGATTGAGGGTTTAGTTAATAGTCGTAAAGACAAACAATTTCTGTGGTACTCAGCGAATGCTGAGACTATGGAAGATTTATTGACTTTTTTATCGACAGGGAGAACAAGACGAGAATTTTTTGGGAATGTTTCTGGTGTTTCTAGCGATCGCATTCCTAATGCAGTCAATAATACATCAATTCAGGAAGGGTTTATGTTGGAAAGATTTTTTGAATCTATATTTGAAAAACTCTTCGGTTTTATGTCAGGTAGATTTCACCTCAGAGGTTATGAAAGATTCACTCAAAAAGCGATTATAGCGATTAGAATTGCTCAAGGTGAATCTCGTCGCTTGGGACATAATTTTGTTGGAACAGAACAAATTTTACTGGGATTAATTGGTGAAGGTAGTGGTATTGCATCCCAGTTTCTCACCTCCGTAGATGTGAACTTAGAAAATGCTCAAATTGAGGTTGAAAAAATTATCGGGAGAGGTTTAGGAAATACAGCTGTAGATGTTCCTTTTACACCCAGAGCCAAGCGAGTATTAGAATTAGCAGTGGAACAGTCGCAACAACTTGGCGTAAATTACATTGGTACAGAACATTTACTATTAGGTATTCTCCGTGAAGGAGGAGGAGTAGCAATAAGAGTATTGCAAAATCTTGGGGTAGATTTAATTTCTTTAGAACAACGTATACGGAGATCTCTGACGTAATTCAGACATAATTCAAAATTTGCCTAATTGATAATAAATTTCTTCAAACACAAATAATATAGTTGTTGATACAACTAAAAAATATTTATTTGTACTCCAAAATACATTTATTTTGGAGATATTTATTAATGTTGGAATTTAGTACTAAACTTCAAGATTCAATATGACTAAAGTCACATGAAATATAAATTAGCTTTTTTTATATTGACAATATAATTAATATGTGGAGCTTCTTAAAAGCATCGTACATCTCATAGGAAAGTCAAATCATAAGTTATTGTATAGGCGCTACTGACTGTGACAAATTTAGTTTGACTTCCTCTGAATTCTCAATTTCATTTGTCTTCGATTCCTCAATCTTAGACTTGAATATTGATGGTTAAGATTTCTTCGTAAACTATCAAAGCAAAACTAGTTGAGGAATCTATACTTTTAGATTTATGAATACAACACACCAAGCTCAAAGCCAACAAACTGCTCTGATTACTGGCGCATGTAGTGGAATTGGTTATCAATTAGCATGTCTTTTTGCTTCTGATAATTATAATCTCGTGTTAGTAGATAGGTGGGCAGAAAAACTAGCTGAGATCGCAGAAGAATTTCCTAAAAAATATGGTATAGCAATAAAACCTATTGTCAAAGACTTATCTAAATCAACATCTCCAGAAGAAATTTTTACTGAGGTGCAAAACTCACATATTAAAATTGATGTGCTAGTAAATAATGCTGGATTTGGTACTTATGGATTATTCCACGAAATTGATCTAACTACAGAATTGGAAATGATGCAAGTAAATGTGGTGTGTCTCACCCATTTAACGAAATTATTTCTCAAAGAAATGGTTAAACAAGGCAGAGGTAAAATATTAAACGTATCCTCAACTGCTGCGTTTCAACCAGGACCTTTAATGGCAGTTTATTTTGCTACCAAAGCTTATGTATTGTCATTTTCGGAAGCGATCGCCAACGAATTAGAAGGTACAGGTGTGACTGTGACTGTTCTTTGTCCAGGCCCTACAGCATCTGCTTTTCATGAAAGAACAGGCATGGCAGACTCTAAACTAGTTAAGGGTAAAAAAATGATGGATGCTCAAACTGTAGCTCAACTTGGCTACAGTGGGTTATTCGCAAACAAAACTCTTGTGATTCCAGGTGTGAAAAATAAGCTATTAGTTGAAATCGTCAAACTTGCGCCAAGAGAGCAAGTCACAAAAATAGTTAGAAGTATGCAGGAAGTGAAATAGATTATAAGTTATAAGTTATGAATTATGAATTTTGTGTATGATTCATAATTCATAATTCATATCTTGTTATTCTCCCGTAATTGAAAGTCCATCAACCCAAATTTTTGGACAAACTCCTCCAGGAGTCAACTCTGGTTCTTTTTCCACAAAAAGAATAGATTTAAGAACTTGGAGAAAATCACCAGCAACAGTCGCTGATTCAATACTCGTCTTCACACCTTTGTTGACAATCCAACCATCAAAAGGTAGAGAAAACGAACCTTGTAATGATTTTACACCTGCATGGAGAGCTTGTAAATCATCAATAAGAATTACATTTTCAGCAGTTTCCAAGCTCAATTCTTGTTCACCTGGTGCAGCAGCAAAAACATGATAAAAGTTAGGACTGACGGTGACTTTTGCACCAATGTTAGCATTTCCTGTGGGTTTAGCATTCATCCTTTTGGCAGTACCTGCACTATGTATAAAACCAGCTAAAACACCATTTTCAATCAATGAAATTTGGCGAGTCGGAGTTCCTTCGCCATCAAAACTTTCTGCGCCAACATTAGCAGGATGCAAAGCATCATCATACACAGAAAGCAGAGGAGATGCTATTTGTTTGCCTAAATCATCAGGAGTAGATAAACTTTGCTTATCGAGAATATTTTGGGCATTAAATAAATTAGAAAAAGCACTCAAAAGACTTAAAAAAGCATCCGGCGAAAAAACCACTGTATACTTGCCAGACTTGACTTTTTCATAGTTCAAGTGGCTAATAGTCTTCTGTGTTGTTTCTTGAATGCAACCATTAATATCTAAACTTTCTAAACTGCGTTCAACTCTAAAAGCACCAGCACTGCGAGGTTTTTTACCATCTTCCTCTGTTTTGCTGTAGAGATAAATAGATGCTAAAGAGTGAGATTCAGTTCTGATAGCACCATCACTATTGAGATAGAATCTATCAATATCTCTTTGAGCTAAATTGTTATAAGGTACTCCTTGAATTGCCGAATGAGCAGCCAAAACTTCTTTTTCAGCCGTCAACAAAGTTTCTATTAATTGAGAAACTGGTGCTTGTGGTGATTTTTCTTTTTTTGGAGTGGCAATCTTAATAGTAGCTTCTGGACTAAAATCTGGCACGTTTTCTTTGACACCAAAGAAACTAGCTTCATAGGCTGTTTTTAAAGCCAATTCTAATCCTTTGGGATCTACATCTGTGGTGCTGGTGACACCCATTGTATTTTCGTCATTCCAAACTCGAACAGTGACACCAGAAAGATTTGAAGCTTTAACTTGCTTAGGCTCACCTTGATCAACTTGTACACTGGTTGCATCTGCACTTGAGCCATAGATATCGAATTTTTTGATGCCAAGTTTATTTGCACTGTCCTTGGCATAATTTGCAATTTCACTGATATTGGGCATAGTCAATTTTAGATTTTAGATTTTGAGTTTGTAGAAAGTTCATTTTGGATATTAGATATTTAGATTTTGGCTAGAAGAACGTGTTTGCTTGCTTCAACTAAATTAATCACTCTTAATGCAAGTTGTTTAGTTCTAGTTTTAAACTGTTGCTCATTCACAATCCAAAATCCAAAATCTAAAATCCAAAATTCTTTAGCGTCCACCAACGGTAATTGAATCAACTTTGATATGAGGTTGTCCAACTGTGGTGTAAATACTCCCACTGATGGAGCCACAAAAACCAGGTGCTAAAGATAAATCTTGGGAACACATGGAAATTTTATTCATAATTTCCTTAGCTTCACCAATTAAGATCGCTCCTTTTAGTGGCTTGGTAATTTTGCCGTTTTCAATTAAATAAGCTTCGTCTACACCAAAGTTAAATTGACCTGTAGCACCAACACTACCACCACCCATTTTTTTACAGTAAATGCCTTTATCAACGGAGGCAAATAAATCTTCGGTTGTGTATTCTCCAGGTGCAATATAAGTGTTACGCATCCGGCTAGCAGCTGCAAAGGTAAAACTCTGGCGGCGTCCGCTACCTGTTCTGGGGTGTCCGGTGCGCCAGGAACCAGCTCGATCTGCTAAAAAGTTCTTGAGAATGCCTTTTTCAATTAATAGTGTTTTTTGGGCTGGCATACCTTCATCATCCATGTCAATTGTACCGAAGGCTTGTTCGGTACGCCCTTCATCCAAAGCGGTTAGACTTTCGTGGGCAATTTTTTCACCCTTTTTATCGGCGAAGGGAGATGTTTTGCGTTCTATTTGGGTGGTTTCCAGCAAGTGTCCACAAGCTTCGTGGAAGATTACGCCACCAAAGTGATTAGCCATGATGATCGGATAAGTACCTGATTCGACGTAATCTGCGTAGAGCATTTTAAGCGCGGATTCAGAGATATGTTCTGCTGATTCTTGATAATCCCAGGTTTTGAGGAAGTTAGGATCACTGGTATTACCAGCACGTTCACCAATAGAAGTACGATTAGCACCATCTGCACATAGGAGATTAAATCCTACAGATTGAGTGAGGCGAATGTCGCGAGCAAAAGTGCCATCACTAGCAGCAACTAGGACTTCTTGCCAATCACGGAAGTAGGTAGCACGACGGGATTGGATATGGTTAGCTTTACGCTGGAGTTGGGCTGTACCATCAAGCAGAATTTCTCCCATTTCTCGGATGGAACTACACAGAGATAACCAGCTATCTTTAGCTCTTTTGGTGGCGTAGTCTCTGAGTAGTTCTAGGTTGATTTCGGGGATTAAAGCATTGGGAGCAGGTAGCTGCAATCCTAGAATAGAAAGCCCTTTTTCTAAAGCTGCTTTCAAACCTGCAAAAGATATGTCATTAGTGCTGACATAGCAGTCTGCATGTCCTTTAAATACTCTAACTCCTGCACCAGTGGAAAGACGTGGTGTAATGCTGGTGATGGTATCTTCTTCTGCAAGACAACTTATGTAGTTAACACGCTCTAAGAAAAATTCGATAAAATCAGCGCCAGCAGCGCGTCCTAGTCCCAAGAGGGTAGCTAGGGGAGCTTCCCAGGTTTCATCGAATCGTTCTGTAGTCGAGGTGTATTGCAGAGTGGGGAGTTGTTGGGACAGAAGTAGGGTATTTGTTAGCATGAATATTCTCTTAGTGCTGGCTGGTTCGGAGGTTTGACTATGTATGCTGGTGTGTTGACTCTCACAGATGACTTTTGGGAATCATCTGTACTAGCTTCTTAAATAGTAGCTTGCCCACTTTAGTGCTTGTGCGCGATCGCACTAATTCCACTAGTTTTTTACAATTCCTAAAGCAGAAAATCCATCAAAATAATCACATCGTGCGACAATAGAAATAGTGGCGTTGCATAATTGAAGTATAAATTCGAGCGATCGCCATGCAATGTCCAAGGTAGATTCAGCAACGCCCAAAAAACAGATTCTATTTCAGTGCATAGGGAGAGACTAGGGTTGCCTACACTCGGCGTAAATATTGATCATATCGCCACTATCCGACAAGCGCGACGGACGGTGGAACCAGACCCAATCGCAGGGGCGGTACTGGCAGAATTAGGTGGTGCAGATGGTATTACAGCCCATCTGCGAGAAGACAGACGACACATCCAAGAACGGGATGTGCGTTTATTGCGACAGACGCTCAGAACACATTTAAATTTAGAAATGGCTGCTACAGATGAAATGGTAGCGATCGCCCTCGATATCAAACCAGATTATGTGACTTTAGTCCCCGAACGACGAGAAGAAGTGACCACAGAAGGTGGATTAGATATTGCAGGTCAAATTGCTAGAATTGGAGAGGTTGTTGATAAACTACAAAGCGCTGCTATTCCAGTGAGTTTGTTTATTGATGCCGAGCATGCACAAATTGAAGCTTCTGTCAAGGTACAGGCGAAATTCATTGAACTGCACACTGGACGATATGCTGAAGCTAAAGACGAAAAAAGTCGCAAGCAGGAATTAGATATGTTAGCAGGCGGGTGCGAACAGGCGATGAAAGCCGGATTGCGAATCAACGCTGGTCATGGACTCACCTACTGGAATGTCTATCCCGTTGCTTGTCTTCCTGGTATGGAAGAACTGAACATAGGTCACACCATCATCAGTCGGGCTGTGTTAGTAGGTATGGAAAGAGCAGTCCGGGAGATGAAATTAGCTATGCGCGGGAATCAGTGAACAGTTATCAGTAAAAAGTAACTGATAACTGATAACTGTTCACTGATAACTGGGGAAAGTCTCTGCGAAATCTAGAAATTTATTGGTAATTACGGACACTGTAAGTAAAATCTGAAACCAAAAATTCTATGAGCGCACAACAATCTCAAGACCTACCGCTTTGGGTACAAGACCGGGATGAAGTCATTACCCAAAGCAAAGATGCTCAATGGCGCTATGGTGTCCCTCCTGATTATGCCGAATCAAAAGCAGGTCTTGCTCAGGAGAGCAAATGCTGTCATTTAGAAGGTTCTTTAGAAGCGATCGTGCAAAACTTGGTGAGAACCTTTGAGATGGAGGTATCTTTTAAAAGTAATCCTCAACAGTGGTTGTCAGTTGTACAAGATAAGTTTCGTATGAGTAGTAACGGCGGCTCACTCTACACTGCTCAAGATGTATATGCCTCTGGAACTTACAATGCATTTATTGGCGATGTAGAAAATTATAAAGCTTCTGAGGAAACCTTTGAATCTTCAGGTAAACTTTTTCGGACTGCGTTTCCAAAAGGATTTTTGTGGGAAGTACTGGAGGTTTATTCTGGACCACCCAACGTTACATTCAAGTGGCGACATTGGGGAACATTTAATGGGCCATATAAAGACTATGCACCCACAGGACAGACGGTGGAGATAGTTGGGATGAGTCTTGCTCGTGTTACAGATGACTTGAAAATTCTTGCTGTTGAGCATTATTTTGACAATAGCGAATTTTTAAACAAGCTGACAAGTGGCAACAAACAGGCTAATGATCAACAACCAGCAAATGCTTGTCCTTTTGGCTCGTGGTTAAAAAGATTAAAGCTGAGATAATTTGTCAAGGACATAGTAGATAATACTATGTCCCCACTTTGAATTTATTTAGCAAAGAACGAAAATGAAAACATACTATTACGTTTTGGCAAGTCAACGCTTTGTGTTAGAAGAAGAACCAATGGAAGAAGTGTTGCGAGAACGTACCCGTCACTATCACGAACAAGAAAAGGAAATAGATTTTTGGGTAGTGAAGCAACCTGCTTTTCTGGAAGTACCCCAGATGGCACAAGTTAAGGCAAAATGTCCGCAACCAGCAGTAGCAATTATTTCTACTAATCACCAATTTATTACTTGGCTGAAACTGCGATTAGAATACGTAATCACAGGTGAATTTCAAGCACCTTCTGAAAGTATCGCCGATCCTTTGGCATCTCTTGCCACTGTGTCTTGATCGGGGATTGGGGAAAGGGGATTGGGGATTGGAAATAGCCAAAAACCAGCCATTCCCCTATTCCTTATTCCCTATTCCCGATCCCCGACCCCTGATCCCCTATATTCATGTATAAATTTCATAATTTACCAAATATTTTAGTAATTAGTTTGACTCTAGCGATCGCCTCTGTTACTTCTTTCATCTCCTTGATCGCTGTGATGAATACTGCTTTTGCCCAAGAACAAAAAATTCCTGTTTGTCAATCTCCCAAACCGGGCGAATATGTGTTATTGGTGATCAGTCCAACTACAGATAGTAGAAATCAATTACGTCGCGCCTTACCGCCTGAGCTTAAGAGTACAACCTGTAGATATCTTAACGATACAGTGACTAGGATCGGTGGATTTAATAGAATTGATGATGCGAACCGTTGGGCTAGGTATGTCAATAGCATTGCGGGTTTGTCGGCTATTATTACTACTCGACCAGCACAGGTAGCAGTAGCACCGACTCAAACACCAAGCTTTCAACCTCAACGTTTGGGAAGTGGTTTTGCTGTCTTAGTAGATTATTTCAACCGTCCAGAACTGGCAAATCAAGTTAAGCAAGCAGTGGGGGGTGATGTGGGTTTTGCAGCTTATGGGCAACGCCATTACTTGCTAGCGACTTATACAACTAATCAAAAAGACGCATACAGTACATTAAAGAAGCTTTCAGAACGAGGTTTTTTTGCAGTGATTGTTGATAGTAGTAAGGTAACGCTGTTGCGATCGGCAGTAACCATACCACCAAATTAAATTGGTCATTGGTCATTGGTCATTGGTCATTGGTCATTGGTCATTGGTCATTGGTCAATAACCACTAACTAGTAACCATTAACCAATAACAAGTTTTCAATTATAGGCATAACTAGCTAAACAAGAGATGGTGATACCTAATGCCGAGCCAGCTATCACCTGAAATGGCGTGTGTCCTAGCAATTCCTTGAGGCGATCGCCTGTAAATTCTGGGTGTTCGTGAAACAATTCATCAATCATTTGATTGAGGATGCGGGCTTGTTTGCCAGCAGCTTGACGGACTCCAGCTGCATCGTACATGACAATAATCGCAAAAACTGTGGCTAGGGCAAATTCAGCAGATGCCCAGCCATGAGTTTGCCCCACACCAACCGCTAAAGCCGTAACTAAAGCTGAATGGGCGCTGGGCATACCTCCGGTTGTGACTAAAACACTCACATTCAATTTCCGATTTTTGATTATTTCAATGATGAGCTTCAAAGCTTGAGCCATCAAACAAGAGAATAGAGCAACCACCAGCACCCGGTTGTCTAAAATATTGCCTATATCCTGCATGGTATTTTGGTCAGGTTAATAACAATGAGCAGCAGTTGTGTGTGAGCTAGTAATAGATGCAACCAAAAATCTCCAATTAACCCAGTGCTGTGCAGCAGAAACTCAGTGTAGACGCGTAGCGGTTTGCCGCAGGCTACAGTCAACCAATAACCAGTAACTGATAACTGTCTAGTGACTGCGACTGGTGATAAAGTGAGCTAGTGCCACTAATGGTTCTGCCGCTTTCCCAAAAGGTTCTAATTCTGTGCAAGCAGAATCAATAAGCTGTTGGGCTTGTTTTTGAGATTTTTCAATTCCCCAGAGGCTTGGATAAGTTACTTTCTTGGCTTTTTGATCTTTACCCACACTTTTTCCTAGCTGTTCTTGTGTAGAGGTGATATCTAAGATGTCATCAATAATTTGAAAAGCTAGTCCAATATTCTTGGCATATCGAGAGAGCCTTTGTATATTGTCTTCCGATGTCCCTGCCAAAATACCACCACAAACTACACTTGCTTCTAAAAGCGCTCCTGTTTTGTGGTTATGAATAAAATTGAGTGTTTCGGAAGAAATATCTGATTTTCCTTCTGATTCGAGATCAAGTACCTGACCACCCACCAAACCAGCAGATCCGACTGCACGCCCCAGAATAGCAATTACTCGTAATACTCGCTCTGCTGGCACATCTTTGGTGTTTATTACTACATGTTCAAAAGAATAAGCTAACAAGCCGTCTCCAGCCAAAACTGCGATATCTTCGCCGTATACCTTGTGATTGGTAGGTTTACCGCGACGATAATCATCGTTATCCATGGCTGGCAAATCATCGTGAATCAAAGACATGGTATGAATCATCTCTAGCGCACACGCAGTTGGCATAGCCATGGCGATGTTTCCACCAGTCATTTCACAGGTAGCAAGGCAAATAATCGGACGCAGGCGCTTACCTCCAGCTAAAAGAGAGTAGCGCATTGCTTCATAAATTTTTTCAGGATAACTCACGGTAATAGCCTGTTCCAAAGCTACTTCACATAGCTTTTGCCTTTCTTTTACATAGGTAATGAGGTCGAAATGGGCTTTTTCTGGAGTTAGTTTCAGGTTATCCGTTGTTACCATTCTTAATTTCCTTAAATTTCTGTTATTTAAGTAACAATTTTAAGGGAAAGAGTCATCGGTCAATCGTCAATAGTCGATGGTCAATAGTTTTTCACAAATGACATAGACGCGCAAGCGGCTATCTACGGTAGGCGCGTAGCGACTTCTGGTAAGTAGCCACTCCGTGTCTACCCGCAGGGTAGGACAAATGACAATGAGCAATAATCACTCTTTACTCTTTAAGCGTTGGCTATAGCTATCCACCGTATTTTGCAATAACATGGCGACAGTCATAGGGCCAACACCGCCAGGAACTGGGGTGAGGAACTCTACCACATTTGCAACTGATTCAAAGTGGACATCGCCGACTAGGCGACTATTACCACTGGGATCAGTGACACGATTTATCCCCACATCTACCACAACCGCGCCTGGTTTTATCATCTGAGCCGTAATTAGTTCTGGACGGCCAACAGCTGCAATTAAAATATCAGCGTTTTTAGTTATGGCTGCGAGATCTTGCGATCGCGAATGGGCAATTGTCACCGTTGCATCAGCTTCTAAAAGCATCAATGCCAATGGTTTACCCACCAAGATACTACGCCCTACCACCACCGCTTGTTGAGAGCGCAAGGAAATTTCATATTCCTGCAACAGGCGCATTACTCCAGCTGGCGTACAACTGCGTAAACCTGGTTCACCCCGCACTAGTTTTCCCATATTTACTGGGTGCAATCCATCAGCATCTTTGTTGGGATCTATTTGGTGTAATAAAGAAATCGCATCTAGATGAGGGGGTAGGGGCAACTGTACGAGAATACCATCGACTCGTTCATCTTGATTGAGATTGTCAATGACTTCTTCAAGTTCAGCTTGAGTGGTTTGTGTAGGAAAATGCTTACCAAAAGAGGACATACCAATTTTCGCACAGGCTTTTTCTTTACCACGCACATAAGCAGCTGAAGCTGGGTTATCGCCTACCATTAGCACTGCTAAACCAGGCGGTCGTCCCATTTGGGGTTGTAATCTGGTAATAGTAGCAAATAATTCTTGCTGAATTTTTGTTGCTAGGGCTTTACCATCAAGCAGTTTTGCAGTGTTTGTTTCCATCACTATTACCAATTACCAATTACCCATTACCTATTTTCTCAGATATGTAACGGAACTGATTTATTGTAAATAGCGACAAACCAACCATTGATGCCAAAATTCTCTCCCAGGGTATCTTTTATGCTACAGGCACCAAAATTTTACCTTCCTTTCACAGTTTTCCATTTGGGATTGACTTACTTTCTCGTGGCAGGATTAATAAGTTGTAGTAATTTCAGTTTTTCTGGTATCAATGCAATTGGTGCAAATGTGACTCCGATTCGAGAACTGCGATCGCAACCAGATAGTAATACAACAGTATACATCCAAGGCAAGGTTGAAAAAATTGCTCCCCTGTTAAAAAAACAAGCCTATCTGGTAAAGGACGAGACTGGTAAAATTTGGGCTATTACCAATCAAACAAATGTGCAAGTCGGAGATCAAGTAGTAATCAAAGGTCAAATTCGCTACCGCAGTATTCCGATTGCAGGCAAAGAATATGGGGAAGTGTATATCGAAGAGAAGTAATAATAATAACGTCACACTGTCCTCATCAAAAATTTATGAGTAAGCAACTAGTGCATGTAGCGATCGCTATTCTCTACCAAGAAGACAAATTTCTGATGCAACTGCGCGATAACATCCCCAATATTCTCTACCCTGGTTACTGGGGACTATTTGGTGGACACATTGAGTCTGGAGAAACGCCAGATATAGCTGTCAAGCGAGAAGTTTTAGAGGAAATTGGCTATAATCTACCACCAATAGTGTCTGAATTTGGCTGCTATGCTGATGATTCTGTGGTGCGTCACGTCTTTCAAGCACCGTTGTTGGTGGAATTAAACCAACTTGTTCTTAACGAAGGTTGGGATATGGGTTTAGTAACACTAGAAGACATTGACCAAGGACAATGTTATTCCAAAATCGCAGGGGAAATTCGGCCTCTTGGGCCAGTGCATCAGCGAATTTTGTTAGATTTTATGAGACATAAGAATGGTTAGTGGTTAGTGGTTAATATGCAATCTGTAAATCAGCTACCCAGATGGTTAACTTTCGCTTTAGCATTTCCTTTGCTCATCTTAAATGGTTGGGTATTGCTTCAGGTAATTAATTATTTTCAACCTTTAGTAAGCATTGTTATTGCGGCTATTTTATTAGCTTTTATTCTGGATTATCCGATTCGATTTGTGCAAGGAAGAGGCGTGCAACGTAATTTTGCCATATCTGGGGTACTTCTTTTAGCTATACTCATATTAGTAGGTTTAGGTATTACTTTAGTACCGCTCATTATCCAACAACTCAACGAATTAGCTAATATTTTGCCCACATGGATAGATTCTGGAAGACAACAACTACAAGCTTTGCAAAATTGGGCAACAACAGAACAGTTACCTTTTCATTTAAGTGGATTAATCCCCCAACTTCTCGATAGAATCTCCAACCAAATTCAAAATTTTACGGGTAGGATATTGAGCTTTGCTTTAGATACTATTGGTAGCTTAGTTAATGTTTTATTAACAGTAGTATTGACTTTCTATCTAGTCTTAAATGGAGAACGTCTTTGGGATGGGATATTTTTGTGGTTTCCATCTCATATTGGCTTACAAGTGCGTCAGTCATTACGAGAAGACTTTCAAAATTATTTTATTGGACAAATAACATTAGCGACTATCTTAGCATCAGGAATTACCCTAGCTTTTTTGGCGTTACGAGTTCCTTTGAGCTTACTTTTTGGATTAGTAATTGGGTTTTTTGCTTTGTTTCCTTTTGGTACAGGAGTAGGTATTACTATAGTAAGTTCTTTAGTAGCATTAAGTAATTTTTGGTTAGGAGTAGAAGCTTTAAGTGTAGCAGTAGCAATTGACCAATTTAACTACAATTTTGTTGCTCCTCGCATTCTGAGTAATTTAACTGGTTTAAATCCAGTTTGGGTAGTAATCTCTTTATTAATAGGAGCAAAATTAGGAGGACTACTAGGACTTTTAGTTGCGATTCCTTTAGGAAGTTTTATCAAAAGTGTTGGTGATAATTGGCGTGAGGGAAAATTCAGTCCCGCAACTGACGAGGATATTAAATACACTTCCCAAATTCAGACAGCTAAAAATCTTTGAATTATTTCCTGACTAAGTTCATGAGTAGAACCAGAAGCGACAATACCACCTTTTTGCATAGCGTAATAGTAATCAGCTTGTCGGACAAAGTGTAGGTGTTGTTCTACTAATAAAACAGAAATACCAGTGGTAGCAACAATGCGACGAACTGCGGCTTCAATTTCTAAAATAATTGAAGGTTGAATTCCTTCTGTGGGTTCATCTAGTAAAAGTAATTGAGGTTGTCCCATTAAAGCACGAGCGATCGCCAATTGTTGTTGTTGTCCACCACTTAAATCACCACCCATACGCGCAAGCATAGTTTTCAAAACTGGAAATAGTGTCAAAATATCTTCTGGAATCTCTTGATTTTTCGCTGGTTTTCTTCTCGCTTCTAAACCCAATAAAAGATTTTCTTTTACCGTTAAACGTGGTATTATTTCGCGTCCTTGGGGTACATAACCAATTCCCATTTTTGCTCTTTGATCGGGAGATTTGGAATTGATGATAGTCTCAGCCAGAGTAATTGTACCGCCGCGAGGTTTGAGTAACCCCATAATTGTTTTGAGGAGAGTAGTCTTCCCCACACCATTGCGTCCGATGAGACAAACCATTTGTCCATCTGGAACACTCAAATCTACATTCCGAAGAATGTGACTTTCGCCGTAATAAACATCAAGATTAGATATTTGCAACATTATTTTGGTTATTGTTCATTGGTCATTGGTCATTGGACTTTAAGAGTCGTCTTTTGTAAACAAGTATTTGTATTTCGCTGATGAGTGTTTGATACTCGACGACAGGGGAGAGTAAAAGATGAACAGAATCTATCAAAAATATTCTCCCTGTTCCCTTTTAAAGATCAATCTTGCTGTTGTCCCAAATAAACCTCAATCACGCGAGGATCATTTTGCACTGCTTCGATATTACCTTCACACAACACCGAACCTTGATGGAGAACTGTGACTTTTCTAGCTATTTGGCGTACAAATTCCATATCATGTTCAATCACCAAAATTGAATGACTCTGTGCTAACGCCAAAAGTAATTCTCCGACATTATAAGTTTCTTCATCAGTTAACCCAGCCACAGGTTCATCAACGAGTAATAAATCAGGAGACTGCGCTACCAGCATCCCAATTTCTAAACGTTGTTTTTCGCCGTGAGAAAGTAAACCTGCTGGGATATCCGCCTTATCTGTTAAACCTATTGTTTCTAGTAATCCTTTCATACTATTTTTTTCCGCATTACTAGGACTTCCCAACAAAGTAGAAAATACATGCTTATTGCGATTACTAGTAAGTTCCAGATTTTCACGAGGTGTTAAATTGAGATATATTCGAGGAGTTTGGAATTTACGACCAATTCCTAAACGTGCAATTTGATGTTCTTTAAGAAAACGTAGATTTTTACCTTTAAATAAAACTCGTCCTTTTGTTGGTTGGACTTTACCTGTGATCACATCGAGAAATGTTGTTTTACCAGCACCATTCGGGCCAATTACTACTCGTAATTCTCCCACATCCATGCTAAAGTTTAACTGATTTAATGCCTGAAACCCATCAAAAGTAACAGTGAGGTTTTCAGTTTCCAAGATTTTGGCGTTCATGCTGCACTTCGGCGTCTTGTTCTAAACTGGGATAAGTAGCAATTTCAGAAGGACGTTGTAAAAAAGAAATTTTTTGATCACGCAACCATCCAACTATGCCATCTGGTAGGACTGTAACAACTATTAAAAATAGCGCACCCTGGAAAAATAGCCAGTTGTCGGAATATTGTTCGCTCAAGAAAACACGAGCATAATTAACAAGCAAAGTACCTAAAATTGCTCCTACTAACGTGGCGCGTCCACCCACCGCAACCCAAATTACCATTTCAATCGAAAAAGCAATATCCATCGCTCTAGGTGATACAGAACCACTTTGAAGAGTGTAAAATGCTCCAGCAATTCCGGCTATTGCTCCCGAAACAGCAAAAACCAACACTTTAAATTCTGTAGGATTGTAACCCGAAAAACGCACCCGACTTTCATCATCACGAATTGCTATGAGTAACCTGCCAAAACGTCCACTTGTTAACCAGCGACAAAGAGTATAGGTAGTAACTAGAAACAATACCGTGAGAGTATAGAAAATAAACTGCGTTTTGGAATCGCTAACTGTTGCTCCAAAGAAAGTTGTAAAATCTATTAATCCATTCGTACCATTAAAAAGTTTTTGTTGACCATTAAAGAAATTGAAAAAAACAATTGTCGCAGCTTGCGTCAAAATCGAAAAATATACTCCCTTGATGCGATTACGAAATACCAAATATCCTAATATTCCTGCTAAGACTGCGGGGATAACTACCACAGCAACAACCGCAAAAGGAAACGAATAAAAAGGTTTCCAAAACCAAGGTAATTCAGTCACTCCATATAGTCCCATAAACTCAGGTAACTCACCTTGAGGAACTTGCAGCTTTAGGTACATAGCGATCGCATATCCACCCAAACCAAAGAAAATTCCATGTCCCAAACTCAATAACCCAGTAAAACCCCAAATTAAATCTATACCTAAAGCCACAATTGCCAGCGATAAAAATCGTCCCAGCAAATTCAGCCGAAAGCTAGACAAAACAACAGGCATAATTAAAATCAGGATGAGTGCGATCGCCACCACCATCCCCACTTCAAATAAAATTAATCTTCTTCTATTTCTTTTCATATTCTTTTAATCGCCAATCCCCATTTCCTATTCCCCTTTCCCCAATCCCCGTTCCCTTATTCAAACATCAACAGTACGTCCCTTCTGTGGAAAAATACCAGCAGGTTTCCACTGTAAAAACGCAATAATCAACGCAAACACCATCACTCTAGCCATACTTGTCGTCGCAAAAAATGTAAAAAAATCTGCTAAAGGTTGAACAGGAGTCAACAACAAAGCTAGAGTTCCAGAACCAATCAAAAAGTTCACCGTTCCAATCGCCAATGCTGCCACAATACTACCGATCAAGTTGCCTACACCACCAACAACCACAACCATAAAAGTATCGATAATATAATTTTGCCCTGTATTTGGCCCCACAGAACCGAGTAAACTAATTGCACACCCAGCCACACCAGCCAATCCCGAACCCAGCGCAAAAGTCATCGCATCAACTTTTTGTGTCGGGATACCCAAACAAGCGCTCATACTACGATTTTGTGTGACAGCGCGAATTCTTAATCCCCAATTTGAACGTTGTAAAAATAGGTAAATACCCACCACACAAACAACAGTCAAAGCAATAATAAATAACCTCGCAAAAGGTAATTGCACACCACCCAAAGACATACCCCCTCGTAACCAACTAGGTGCAGTCACATCGACATTTTGAGCGCCAAACCAAGGTTGAGTCACTGCTAATTTATAAGTAGCGCTTAAAAAATTGCTGACAGCGATTGTCACCCCTAAAGAAAGTAATAAGATTACTGTCACAATCCAATTACGAACCCGTCCCAAATTTGTGCGAGAATTCAAAACCCATAAACCACCAAAAAACAATAGACAAAACAGAGTGATCGCAATTACCAAAACCCAATTTACACTACGAACAAACTGCTGCAAAATCAAACTCACACCCCAAGTTGCTAACAGAGTTTCTAGAGGACGTTTGTAGAGATAACGCACCACACCTCTTTCTAAAACTAATCCCACAATTGCTGTGAGTAAAAAAGCAAAAATCAGAGCAAAAAATATATAACTCTCAAACCAGATTCCACCGAGTTGCTTACTAACATTTTGCACCACAAATGTAGTGTATGCTCCCAACATCATCAACTCGCCATGTGCCATATTAATGACACCCATCAATCCAAATACAATGGCAAGACCTAATGCTGCAATTAACAATACAGCACCGATACTAATACCATTAAATATGGCATCTAAAAACCCTGCTAACACATTGCCCCCAATAAGTTATTAAATTCAGTTATCAGTTAGAGGTTATTAATAAAGTAAAAGTAAAATCATTGTAGGATGTGTTAGGCGCATTTTTTGATCTCAATTTTCACGAAAAACATGATAAAAGCGCCTAACGCACCCTACTGGCGTGGCACAGCTCAAATAGTGCATTAATAAACCGCAGAGGAAGCAGCGAAAAGTTTGTAGACGCTTTGCGGCGTACCCCTACGGGGAAGCAAGCTACGCGCAAGCGATCGCATACACACATTGTCTTCCTGTTCCCTGTTCCCTTTATCAAAGCGCAATTTCATAATAAGGCAATGGGTTTTGCCCTGCGCCCATCAACCAACGCGCATCGGGTTTCCAAGCACCGTTGAGTTCTTCGCGGCGGCGAGTGTGGACTTTTAGTTGATCATCTGCAAATTTCAGCAGGTTGTATTGCAGGGGATAACCGGGAACCCATTCGCGGATGGGTGCGCCAAATGTGCCAGCACAGATGATATCAAGTTTGCGTCCGCCTGCACTCATATCATATTTATAGAGGCTGGTTTCGGCTTTGTGGATGTGTCCGTGGAGGGCGAAGCGGAAGCCTGCTTTTGCTAATTGTTCCATAAAACCATGATCAATGATCCGGTCTTCAAAAGCGCTGGTGAGGGGATGGTGCCAAACGGCTATTTTCAGACAGTGTTGATATTCTGGATTTTTGCGGATATCGGTAATGGCTTTGTTAATTGCTTGGGCGTTGATGCTGGCGCGGGATTTGTAATGATGATCCAATTGCCAAGCTGAATTTAAAGCCAGGATGAGCAGCTTTTGTGATTGGAAGTGGTGGAGAATGGCTTGCTGTTCGTAGTCGAAAGGATAGGGTTTGTTTTTGATGTCTTGATAGAATTGGCTGAAGTGGGCAAAGCGTTGTTGATATTTTTCTTCGTCTCGAACTTCAATATAGTTACCACCATCAATATAGTTTGCTTCATTGAGTTTGCCCCGATATTCTTCGCGTCGATGTAAGTTATAAGCCTTTTTTGCTAGATCCCAGTTAAGATCATGGTTGCCGGGAACGATGACAATTTGCTCTGGTTGCAGTTGGAATTCTTCGCTAAATTTGTCTAGAAAATCTTTGGCGGCGTTGTATTCTTCTGGGGTTGATTTGTTGGCAATGTCACCGGAAAGGATGAGGACATCGAGACGGAAACAATTGAGTTCTTGATATAAATCTTCAGCGAGTTGGTTATACCAATTGTCGGCGTTTTCGGAAGTGCCAAAGTGTAAGTCGGAGAGGTGGAGAATGTTATACGTCGTCATGCAGATAGAATTGGGTGTTGCTGGTGAGAGAGGTGTTGGAGTAAGGGAATAGTTGTAGAACTTGCAACGTTCTTGAATTGCAGCAATTGTATCTAGCAAACTGATTTTTGTATTTGTTCTCAAAATATTATTCAGTTCAGGCATGAGTTGAGGATCAGCGATATTTCCTAACGCTTCAGCAGCCCTCCAACGCACATCAGAATATTCATCGTTCAAGGCAAGTTTCAAAACCTCAACTGCCTCTGCACCGCCGATTTCTCCTAACGCATCAGCAGCCCTCCAACGCACATGAGAATATTCATCGTTCAAGGCAAGTTTCAAAACCTCAACTGCCTCTGCATCCCCGATTTTTCCTAACGCTTCAGCAGCCTTACAACGCACATGAGAATATTCATCGTTCAAGGCAAGTTTCAAAACCTCAACTGCCTCTGCATCCCCGATTTTTCCTAATGCTTCAGCAGCCCTCCAACGCACATGAGAATATTCATCGTTCAAGGCAAGTTTCAAAACCTCAACTGCCTCTGCATCCCCGATTTTTCCTAACGCTTCAGCAGCCCTAATACGCACAAGAGAATCTTCATCGTTCAAGGCAAGTTTCAAAACCTCAACTGCCTCTGCATCCCCGATTTTTCCTAATGCTTCAGCAGCCCTAATACGCACATGAGAATCTTCATGGTTCAAGGCAAGTTTCAAAACCTCAACTGCCTCTGCATCCCCGATTTTTCCTAACGCTTCAGCAGCACTCCAACGTACATCAGAATATTCATGGTTCAAGGCAAGTTTCAAAACCTCAACTGCCTCTGCATCCCCGATTTTTCCTAACGCATCAGCAGCCCTCCTACGCACATCAGAATATTCATGGTTCAAGGCAAGTTTCAAAACCTCAACTGCCTCTGCATCCCCGATATTTCCTAACGCTTCAGCAGCCCTAATACGCACATGAGAATCTTCATGGTTCAAGGCAAGTTTCAAAACCTCAACTGCCTCTGATGAGCCGATTTTTCCTAACGCTTCAGCAGCCCTAATACGCACATGAGAATCTTCATGGTTCAAGGCAAGTTTCAAAACCTCAACTGCCTCTGCACCGCCGATTTCTCCTAACGCTTCAGCAGCCCTCCAACGCACATCAGAATCTTCATGGTTCAAGGCAAGTTTCAAAACCTCAACTGCCTCTGCACCGCCGATTTCTCCTAACGCTTCAGCAGCCCTCCAACGCACATCAGAATCTTCATGGTTCAAGGCAAGTTTCAAAACCTCAACTGCCTCTGATGAGCCGATTTTTCCTAATGCTTCAGCAGCCCTCCAACGCACAAGAGAATCTTCATGGTTCAAGGCAAGTTTCAAAACCTCAACTGCCTCTGATGAGCCGATTTTTCCTAATGCTTCAGCAGCCCTCCAACGCACAAGAGAATCTTCATGGTTCAAGGCAAGTTTCAAAACCTCAACTGCCTCTGATGAGCCGATTTTTCCTAACGCATCAGCAGCCCTCCAACGCACAAGAGAATCTTCATGGTTCAAGGCAAGTTTCAAAACCTCAACTGCCTCTGATGAGCCGATTTTTCCTAACGCATCAGCAGCACTCCAACGTACATCAGAATATTCATGGTTCAAGGCAAGTTTCAAAACCTCAACTGCCTCTGATGAGCCGATTTTTCCTAACGCATAAGCAGCACTACTACACACATCAGAATCTTCATGGTTCAAGGCAAGTTTCAAAACCTCAACTGCCTCTGCACCGCCGATTTTTCCTAACGCATAAGCAGCCCGACTACGCACATCAGAATCTTCATGGTTCAAGGCAAGTTTCAAAACCTCAACTGCCTCTGCACCGCCGATTTTTCCTAACGCATAAGCAGCCCGACTACGCACATCAGAATCTTCATCGTTCAAGGCTGGCTGTATGTGAGGAATGGCTTTATCAGAACGGGTGATTTCCAAAAGCTGAATCTTAACTATTGTGGGAATTTCTAATTTGGCAATAAATCCAACAGTTTGCGCTTGAAATTCTGATTTTACTGCACCTGCCAACCTTGCCCCTAGCCGCAAATCTACTTCTAAGGCTAACTCCACAATTCGCAGTGCTTGCTTTTCATCCTCCACCAACTCCAACATCAATACTAGAGGTTCCGTCCATTTGAGGTAATTTAAATATTTTCGTATCAGTCTGTCTTCGTTCTTCAGCAAATCTGGTAACTGTTTTAGTAGGCTCTCGGCGGTGTAATATTCCTGTATGAGTTGGTGGCGAAACTCAATTTTGTCTCCTGCTGCCAGTTGAATGAGATGATATTTAAGTAAATCATTTAGCCAGGATATCGCCCTGTCGCGTGGTTTATCAAATTGCTCCTGTTGCAGAAACGCTGTCAGTATCTCCTCTGCTTCTTCCCTGGATATGGCAACTTGCAACTCTGTCTTTTCTTTGCCTTGAGTCATTCGCAACGCTAAATGTTGCAACATTCGTTGCCACCACCGCCGCGAATTATCCGTAACTAGCACACCCTCTAAGCGCTGATTCTCGCAAAATTGAGTAAATTGGCGAAACACCATCCCCAGATTTGGCGGTATATTGTGCGTCTGGTGAAACAGAGAACACAGCATCATCAATAGTAGTGGTGTTTCCCCAAATTCCCGCAATCGATTACCCAACTGTCGTAACATCTGCTCACCCTGTGCTGGCAGATATTTTTTGACAAACTGCTGCATCTGCGCTTCTGTCAAGGGCTGCATTTCCAGCTTTTTGGTAATATTTAAATCACCCCCTACACCTAAATCTCGTGTGGTGAAAATCATTGGTGTGGTTTTCTGGTAGTCTAGCCGAAACTTCAGCAAATCCCGTCGTGCCTCTTCTGACGGTAATTCGTTCACGCCATCAACCAACAGCATTAAGCAACCTTGACGTAAGCAATTTTTAAGTTTGTCATCATCTACATCTAAATTGGGATCATGTCGTTGGATAAATGTTTGTATCAAATCCAGCACTGATTTTTTGTAATAGCGCAGTTCTACCAACACCGGAATTTTGACTTGCTGCTCCTTTCGCGCCCGCTTTGCCTCTTCCAGCAACAACCGGGCTAACGCCGTCGATTTCCCCGAACCAGGACGCCCTACTAGTAATACATGTTTGTCTTGATACTTATTTAATCCCTCTAATACACCCAAGCGCTCAGTTTTCTCTCGCCCTTCCCTGGATTCTTCTTTTTCAGATTGCACCGTCTGCACCATCAAGTCAAATTGCCAAGATGATGCTTTCTGATCAACTCGCTGCCGTCCCGCCACATCCGTCACCGTATAATGTTGCTGCCAGTGGACGTATTTATCATCGTCGCAGAGTGATTCTAAATAGCCAGTCCAGTTGATCATGCTGTGTGGAACAGTTGGTTGCTTGGGAGTTCAGATCCGCCTATGATCGCGATCGCAGTCTCATAGCTAAAGTTTACTTCAGTAAGCTGTTTGGCAGAAATTGCTGCAAGGAACCCGGAAATTGCTCCAGGCTGCGTGGAACACGCAAACGTCTACCCTGAAATTGCTGCAAGGAACCCTGAACCTGCTCCAGGCTGCGTGGAACACGCAAACGTCTACCCTGAAGCTGCTGCAAGGAACCCTGAACCTGCTCCAGGCTGCGTGGAACACGCAAACGTCTACCCTGAAGCTGCTGCAAGGAACCCTGAACCTGCTCCAGGCTGCGCGAAGCACTCAACCTAGATTTGTGTGTAGTCTTTTGTCTCAAAAGTCGCATATTATAAGATAAAGTACGAAATTTTACCAAACAATATCCTATCTTTATATATTAGTCTCAATCTAAATCTCACTGAATCTCTGCCCTGATCAATGTCTAACCCAACCCCGGCCGAACCTCAGCCTAAATCCCTCAACGATTTTGAATTAGACTTGCTGAAACAGGAATACTTTTTTCTGCAAAATACTATCGAAGACTATAACAAGCAGATTTGGGTAATCAAAGCGCTGGGAATTACTGGTACTGGGGCTATTTTAGCGTTGATGTTACAGCAAAAACCAAATGCTAGTAGCATTGCTTTGATCGGTTGTGCGATTCCCATATTTTTCTGGATTTTGGAAAGTCAATGGAAACACTTTCAGCGTGGTTTCTATCCGCGTGCAGAAAAAATTGAATCTATTCTGACTCAAAAGTATGGTTTAAATAGTCCTGCGATCTACAGCAGTTGGACTCATGCTTTCAAGCGCACCCCCACCCCGAAACGTAAAGGTTATCTCTGGGATGGTTTGTTGAATCGCAGCGTTTTTATCAGCTATGTGTTAGAAATTATCTTTCTCGTGTTTATGGCTGCTGTTGCTCCGAGAATATGGAAATAGAATTTCCAAAAAAGCACAAGTTTAAAAACTCGCCTGCGATTCAAATCGCAGAATTTGGTAGGGTGCGTTATGGACGGAACGTCCTAACGCACCGAAAACCACCGGATGGTGCGTTGCGCTGCGCGACAACACACCCTACATAAGATTTATATCAGCTATCAGTTTGATTTTTCACTGATAACTGTTAACTATTAAGCTTTGTATTTACCACCTTTATTTGGGTCTGACCAATCACAAGCAAATCCCTTGGTTTCTTTCACAAATTGATTCCAAGGAACTGGATCAACTGGTGCGGGAGTCGCATAGACAATTTCAAACAAACCATCATCTCTGACTTCACCAATTCGCACAATTTTGGATATGTGATGATTGGCTTCCATTGTGACTTTCCCTTCAGGTGCATTCAGAGTTTGTCCATAGGCTGCGGTGCGGACTTTGGCGATGTCGGTAGAATTGGCTTTTTCTACTGCTTGTTTCCACAAATAAACTCCGATATATGCTGCTTCCATTGGGTCATTTGTGACGCGATCGCTACCATATTCTTTTTTAAAAGCTTCGACAAATTTCTTATTTTCGGGAGTATCAACTGTCATGAAATAATTCCAAGCGGCGTAGTGTCCTTTAAGATAATCAACACCGATGGCTTTGACTTCTTCTTCAGCAATACTTACAGACATGGTGGGATATTTATCTGGTGTCAATCCAGCACCTTGTAATTGTTTGAAGAATGCAACGTTGCTATCACCATTTAGGGTATTGAAAATTACGCCTCCGTTGGGCAATGTTTGTTTAATTTTAGTGATAATCGGCGTAACTTCTGTGTTACCGAGTGGTAAGTAATCTTCGCCGACTGTTTTACCGCTCTTTGCTTGCAATTGCGCTTTAATAATTGTGTTAGCTGTCCGGGGAAAAACGTAGTCGGAACCTACTAAAAAGAATTCTTTGCCTTTATTTTTGAGTAGCCAATCAACAGCAGGTTCAATTTGTTGATTTGGAGCCGCGCCAGTGTAGAAAATGTTATTAGAACATTCTTGACCTTCATACTGCACCGGATACCAAAGCATATGATTTTTGCTTTCAAATACCGGCTTAACATTTTTACGGCTAGCAGAAGTCCAGCAACCAAAAACTACAGCAACTTTATCTTGATCAATTAGTTTGGTGGCTTTTTCTCTAAAAGTATCCCAGTTAGAAGCACCATCTTCGACAATGGGTTCAATTTGCTTACCTAAGACACCGCCAGCAGCGTTGATTTCTTTAATTGCTAATTTTTCGGCATCTACAACGCTTTTTTCGCTGATAGACATTGTACCGCTAAGAGAGTGCAAAATTCCCACTTTAATGGTGTTTCCATTACTCGCAGCACTGACAGGAGAAGCCGCATCAGATGCTACTGGGGCTGGATTTTCTGCGGTATTTGTAGAAGAATTGTTGGCACAAGCCTTTAAGAAAAAAGTTCCTCCAAAAGATGCGGAACCATAGACCAAAAATTTACGCCGATTAAGTTTCATATCTAAATTGTTTTGCTCAAATGAATTAGCTAAAAACTTTTGCAAGCATGTTAGTGTTACATTTAACTAGGAAACAGTCTATTTTGATACTGTTTGTTATCAAAGGTTAATAATAAGTAGTTGTGCAACGCGATCGCATCATAAATCTAGTCAGCGTTACCTTAAAAGACAAAGATCCCCGACTTCGCAAAAGTTGTCGGGGATCTAAGTGTATTTTTGATGAGCGATCGCATTCCCAGAAGCCGCTATACGACTACGTACTCTTCAAATTCACGTTGATCACAAAGATCACAAAAATTGTTTGATTTTTGATCTTTTGATCTATGGAGAACATTGTAATGTTGGTTACAAACATGCAAGGGGAGCATCCCAAAATTTACATGAAACCCTTTTCTCGACTCATTTAAACTTTTTTTGTCCTGTACTTAGATACTCCCTTTGCAAAAAGCCTATTCGCACAGCCAAATCCTGAGAGTTCCGTCAGCACTACTACTGGCAAGAATCTGTCCATTTCGGCTAAATGCTAGAGAATAAACTTCATCTCCATGTCCAGCAAGAGTACAAATTTCCTCTTTTGTTTTTAGATCCCACAGTTTAATAGTTTTGTCGGCACTACCGCTTGCAAGAATCTGTCCATCTCGGCTAAATGCTAGAGAATAAACTTCATCTCCATGTCCAGCAAGAGTACAAATTTCCTCTTTTGTTTTTAGATCCCACAGTTTAATAGTTTTGTCGGCACTACCGCTTGCAAGAATTTGTCCATTTCGGCTAAATGCTACCGCATAAACCAGAGATAAATGTCCTTTGAGAGTAGCAATTGCTTGTTTGGTATTGAGACTCCATAGTTTGATAGTTTTGTCGTGACTACCACTGGCTAAAATTCCTCCTAATTCCTCTTGGCAAGGGAAAAGGGGGCTGATAGTTACAGAATTAACCCAGTCTCCATGTTCCATGACTGGGAGATGTCCACAGGAGGTGCGAACTGCTTTTCCTGTTGTGAGATTCCATAGTTGAACAGATCTACCGCGATCGCCACTGGCAAGAATCTGTCCATCTGGACTAAAGGTAATAGAATTAACACCGTAGGATTTTCCAGTGAATTGCTGAATGATCTTTCCTGTTTCTAAATCCCATAATTCGATAGTCTGACTTAGACCACAACTAGCAAGTGTTTTACAATCAGGGCTGAAAGCAATAGATTTGAGGATGCCTGTATTTCCTTTTAAGGTGCAAACTATTCGTCCTGTTTCTAGATTCCATAGTTTAATAAACGAACTACCGCTTGCAAGCATTTTGCCATCTGGGCTAAGAGCAATAGCTTGTGACTTACATGCAAAAGTATGTATACACCTGAATTTTTTAGATTTTGGTAATGAAGTACTTTGGAATACAGCGCTAGTATCTGTCAGTGTTGGTGCTTCCACATAATGAGAATTTTGTTGCAGAGATGGCAATAGAGCAGAAGCATCAGAACTCCCAGCTACCTTTTCAAGTTCATATTCCAAGCTAGAGGCAGGTGTTTTGGGTAAGGCAGAAAATACATTAGATACATGTGAGAGTGAAAACATGGTTATTTTCTTAAGAAATGTGAAAAAAGTATGTTTTTAAACGCTGATTTCCAAGCCAAAGCAAATACTTGAGCTGGAATATCTAATTATTAAGATATTAACAATACCTTCGCCAAATTTATGAACTGGTAGAACAAGGATCGGCAGGGTGGATGCGTCCTAAATTGGTAACTCTGTGGAAAATATTGGCAAGTAAAATTGGGTCTGGTTTTTCCGGAAGGAGT
>JAESGT010000047.1_pt1 | contig 52911 bp, 42 predicted proteins | sample 9266261 | NCBI WGS metagenome assembly JAESGT01 (sample SAMN15741584, study PRJNA653494) | algae metagenome | isolation source: Pelatocladus maniniholoensis HA4357-MV3 and co-occurring heterotrophs from... | place: USA: Maniniholo cave near Haena, Hawaii | collected 2009-07-28 | reverse complement strand
CCGTATTTCTCAAATTCGAGCAATCCCCTCTCTTGCCCAAGTTATTCGGGAGAAATCTTCTCTCATTCCATTAGGCTGGTCGTGGCAGCTTGAATCACTGCCTACCCCGAATTATTGAGCCGATACTAAATAATTTTATTAATGCTTAATTACTGATTACAGATGCTATGAATGCACTGATGTTGATACCTGTGGACGAACATTTGATAATTGCCACGGTAATTGGTGACGATTAAACCAAAAATCTACACAAACACCTGTAATAAATAGTACTAATAACATAAGTAATTGTGTGCGGGCAAACTTACCGCGTGAGTTCTCACTCAAGCTAGATGAATGTAAATTTAAGTTCTCATCAATTTGATGATGTCTCATATTAAACCTTCACATAATATTAACCCTGTTTTTTTATTTAGAAAATTTGGTGAGAATTTCTACGCTGTTTAGCTATTTGGTTTTACTCTCAATTTACCTAAAAAAAAGTTGAAAAACAGGGGAGAAATCGGGTAAAAATTGGGTAGCAAAAGTTAGAGCATATCTAACGCATCTGATTTACTCGAAACCAGCGATAGCCGTATGCTTCTAATGAGATCGAGGAGGAATCACCATTAAGGGGTTCATATTGGCGATCGCTAAATATCTCAATGAGATGGGTATATTTGTGTGACTTAAATGTCGCTATGCATGGTTGATCTGCTAAATTGTGTAGGGCGATAACTGCTTTACCTTCCCACTCACAGCAGTGAGCCAATACACACGGCTCGTCAGTTTCCAAAATCTGCCATTTACCCCAGCCAAACTCCGGACACTGTTTGCGAATGCGAATGATGTGTTCCATCCAATTCATTAAGGAAGTGCGATCGCGTTGTTCGACTCTTACATTTACTTGTTTGTAGCTGTACTCTCCTTCTTCAATCACAGGTCGAGTCAGGGAAGCAGGTGAGGCGGTGGAAAAGCCGCCGTTGGCTGCATCTGACCATTGCATGACTGTACGAACGCTATCTCTACCTTCAAGTGATAGATCATCACCCATACCGATTTCTTCGCCATAGCGTAGCAGAGGCGTACCAGGTAGACTGAATAATAGACTATAGGTAAGTTCGATCCGATGCCTATTGTTTCCTAACATTGGTGGTAGACGACGGCGAATACCATGTCCGAAAATTTGCATATTCTTTTCGGGAGCAAAGGCCTGGAAGATTTCTTCACACTCAGAATCAATGATCTGATCAAGGGTAAGTTCGTCATGGTGGCGGACAAAGTTAAGCCACTGACAGCTATCAGGAATATGAGGTAATATTTTTAATCCCTCACACAAAGCTGGTGATTCTTGCCTTGCCAGAGCCAAAAACATATATTGATTTAACAGGAAATTAAATAACATTTGGCATCTGTCACCATCGCCAAAGTAAATAGGAATTTCTTCTGGTCGGACATTTGCTTCTGCTAAGAGTAGAGCATCACCCCGACGTGATGATAGAAACTCTTGCATGTCTTTTAAAAAGGTTTGCAAATTCGGACACTTTGACATCCCCAATGGATTAATTAAAAATGGTGCAGCATCGATGCGAAATCCAGACACACCAAGTTGTAGCCAGAAACCCATAATTTTATAGATTTCTTCTCGCACCGCAGGATTAGCAATATTTAAATCTGGTTGTTCTTTATAAAAGTGATGCAGATAGTAAGCTTCTGCTTTTTCGTCGTATTCCCAAATGCTTTCTTGTTCACCAGGAAAAGAAATTTGTTCCGGTTTTGTTTGTGGGCGTTTCTTTGACCATACATAATAATCGCGGTACTTGGAGTTTGGATCTAAACGTGCTTGTTGAAACCAAGGATGCTGATTGGATGTATGATTTACAACTAAATCAACTAGTACTCGAATGCCGCGATCGCTCGCTTGATGGATGAACTCGACAAAATCTCCCAATGTCCCTAGTCGCGGATCAACGTTGTAGTAATCCATAACGTCGTAACCGTTATCTTGGTTGGGAGAAGGATAAAATGGTAACAACCACAAACAGGTAATCCCTAATCCAGAGAAATGATCCAGACACTTGGTCAATCCTGGAAAATCACCAATTCCATCTCCATCTAAGTCCATGAAGGTTTCAACATCCAGAGAGTAAAATATTGCATTTTTATACCAAAGATTTTCCATATGAAACTAGTTAGCTGTTTCCTGCTGTTGTGAATCTTGTTGTCTGTGTCGTTGAGGTTGGGAACTATTGTCGTGAAAATGCAGCCACAGTAATACTCCACCAATCACTGCAAAAATGATGTTTAACCAGAAGGTGTAGTCAATGGCAAATTGCACTAACTCTGTCAGCGCAGTTCTTTCAGTAGGTATAGCATTGAAAAGGGCAAAAATTCCATGTACGGTGATTCCTGCACCAACCATGCAAACATAAAGTAATCCTGAAAGATAGATTGCATATTTCCAACCGTAATATTTTGCTTGTAAATAAACTACAGTCGCCGCCACTAAGTCAGCGCCTAAAAAGCTCATCACACCTGCAAAAGAAGCATTTTTTGACCATAATAAAGCCGCTAAGGGAACATTACCCATAGAGCCAATAAAGGTGAAAAAGGCAATAATCGGTGCTATCAAGGCATTTTCAACAATAGCAAGTAGTGCAGGTGCGTTTTGACCGGATTGTAAAAATAGGGTATTCCAGAAGGTGGTAGGAACAAACACGGAGATAAATCCAGCAATGGTGAAACCAAAGAGAATTTCTTTATACGCCATCTTCCATTCCATAAAGAAAGCATGGGAAATCGCCAGCCAACCTGTTTTGGAAGTTAACTTTTGCCACCAATTTTTGTTTTGCATCTCTGCGTGGTGTTGCATTCCTTCACCTTCTTGACGTTGTTGTGCATGTTGTTTTGCTTGATTAGCAAGATCCCTGGGAAACCAAAAGCGGGTGAGGATGTAGGCGTAGATAATCATCAAAGTGCCAAGTAGAAAGTTACCAACAAAGAATTTCCAACCCAGCAACACCCACAACACGATACCCAATTCAATCACCAAATTGGTAGAAGCAATTAAAAAAGAAACAGCATTGATCGGATGTGCGCCTTTGACGAAGACAGAACGCGAAGCAGCGATCGCAGCAAAGGAACAAGAAGAAGAAATAAAGCCAAACAAACCAGCTAATAATGCTTGTTTCCAACTGCGTTTACCTAAAACTCGCGCCATTTGGGAGCGAGTAACTATCACCTGAATTGCCGCAGAAACTGTATAACCGAACACCAGCGCCCAAAAAGATTTCCATAATATTCCGGCGCTGGTTAATAAAGCTTGTCCTATTTGGTCTAACATGATCGACCCTGATTGATGTTAGTTTACAGTCAGTATTCACTAAGTTTGCGTGATTTACGTTTTGTTTTTACCTTTCCCCAGATAGGATTCTTAAACAAAACCTTCTACAACCCCAATAATTGGGATCAGTTGCAAAAGATAAATAACTGCGAATACTGCGAAAAATATTCCGGCGATCGCAGTACCAGCAAAAATTATTTTTGACGGTTGTAATTCTTTTGGTAACATTCGATAGTTGAGGAAGAGAGTAAGCCCGGTGACAATGGGAATATGAGCAGCTTCAATTCCACCTGCGGTTTGCAGCAAGCCAATAGGTTGACCGAAGAATAGATAAACAGCGATTGGTAAAATAGCTAGTAACACAATAATATAAACACGCTGCAAGAACTTCTCTTTAGTCCAACGTCCCCGCACACCAAATCCTTGCAGAATAATTTGCGTACCATCAGCAAACATTCGCCCAAAACCATCTTCGACTGAAAGGACAGTGCTACAAAAGGTAATAAAAACAATCGCCACCATAAACCAAAAGCCAAAAGGCCCCCAAAGGTCGCCTAGCAAGCTTCCCAGAGTTTCTGCTACCTGATTTTCTTTTGGTACAAGTCCCTGCGGACGCAGCAACTCGCCACCGAGAATCAAGAAAGACAACGCCGCCAATAGCGCACCAACCACAGCTAAGGTGTTGGATATGGTCATCAAATTTATCCAGCCGCGCAGTTTCTTTTTTTCCTGTTGATTGAGTTGCTTGGGGTCTATACTTTCTTTTCCCTTAACACTAGCAGCACCATAACCTCTAGCTTCTACCCAGTAAGAATACCACATTAACCCGGCCGCTCCTGCGAGCATAAAACCTAGCCAAGGTAGTATTTCTTGATACTGCACGTTTTGGGGAATTTGCGGTACTAATCCGGCTGCCAGTTGACGAAGATTTGGAAAAACAAAAATAGCAGCTGTTACCACTGCAATTGTACGGGCAATCCCCACATAAGAGGAAATCTTTTCGACTACGTTGTATTGCCCAAATAAAACAATTGCTGCTGTAACAATTATGATAATTACCGTCCACAGTTGTACACCTCCCCCTGTTACCAAAATTAGTGCAGTAGCGGCGGCTCCTGCAAGTCCAGCAACAGTAGAGATTGCTACCACTAATTGTGGTAGTAATATCAGCCATATAGCCCAGTTTTTCGGTCCAGGAAGTTGTTTAAAACCTTCGAGAATAGTTGCGCCCGTGCAAACCGAAAAGCGACCCACCTCACCGTTAATAAACCATTTCAGAATCACAGCAGCAAGTAGCGCCCATAGCAAAGAGTAACCATAAAGAGCGGCAATACGAGGTGTAAATAGTAACTCTCCTGAACCCGCAGCCGAAAGCATCCACAAAAAACTTGGCCCGAGCCACTTCAAGTTTTCCCAACCACGGGGAGACTCTGGTATATTTATATTCTGTATAGATGAATGGCGATCGCTTTGATTGCTCATTTGGTAGTATTCCGTTAATAAATACCGTAACTTTCTAGATCCCCCTAAATCCTCCTTTTGAAGGGGGATTTAGGGGGATCTAGAATATTTTGCTACTGACAAGAGGATTTTTCAAACATCCTCTTACTGCGGAATTGCTGAGGGATATACTTCATCGGCAATTAGCACAGGTTTGTTGCTATATTCTGCTTCTAGCTGGCGCTTCAAATCTAAATTCCAAGTAAGCTTGTATTCTCGTTCCAAGTCAGCAACAACAAACTGACGTAATACACCCGTAACTGCTACTTTTTCATTCTCAGTCACCTTTGGCTGGGCATTCTGATACAAGACTAGCAAATCTTGTCCACCAAACAACTTGTCTTCATCCAGTGTAAATGAATTGGCATCTGTAATATTTTCCACTTCACCTGTCACCGCCAGTCTTTTACCGTAGTATTGCTGGGGATCTGTAGTAATTTCACCAGGTTTTGGTGCTTGGGCTAGTGACTGTGCAATAATTGCAGGTTTATTTTCATAATCCGTGTACAAGTTTGGATCTAAGTCCAACTTATATTCTCGCTCAATATCTGCAACTACAAATTTGCTCACCTGACCTGTTGCTTGAATGAGTGTGTTTGGATCTGCTGGAAAAGTAAAAGGTTTACCTGTTGCATTCACAACCAAGATGGGTTCACTACCAAAAAATTGCTTATCGCTGATTGTGAAGGTTGATGCACTCAATTTTTGGATGGGTTTGCTTCTAATAGTCACTGTTTTACCGAGAAGTTGGTTTGTATTATCGGCAACTTCTTCAGTAGTAACATTATTCTCTGGGACTGCTGATTGTTGCTCTAAGTTGTTGGTACAAGATCCAAGCAAGAAAGTAAAGAGTGCCAGAGTAAAAACCCCTGTAAACCTCTGATTTATCATTAGCAAAATCTCCTTAATTCGTTGTCTATCAAGTTTAAATTCATGGAGAAAAAGTTCGTAGCAAGCAATGCGCGTGTTTATTTTTTAAGCACGCGCATTGCTTACTACAAACTGTTAATTCAGAAATACTTGACCATTGCTTTGAATTCTCAACACAGTATCACTGTTAGAGAAGTTAGCTGTTTCATCCAATGAAAGAGTTAGTGTTCCATTTTTAGATGTAGATATAGGCATAGCATGAATAAAACCTGCATCTTCTCGTATCATTGTGATAGTCACAGGTGTTGGTAGATTTCGCAGAACAATTTCTTGTCCACCTGAAAGAATTCGAGGTTGGGTATAACCGATCGCTTGGTAAGAGACAGAAGCGTTAGTGTTATTTTGTAATTTCACATTTACCCTACCTGCTGTTGGTGTAATAGTAGCGATTCCCCTTCGGGGACGCTTCACGAACGGACTCTGTCTTGTTGCTGGTAAAGGTGGCTGTATAGGATTTACACCTCTGACATTAGGATTAATGGGAACAACCACGCCGTTTTGTCCGCCAGACATTTGACCTTGCTGTCTAAGAGTTGCAGCATTCGGTGGACATCCCTGGGGAACCAAAACTTGATTATTATGTGGTTCTTCGTAAAAAATGCTAGGACAGGGATTGACCGCAGAAAAAGGGGCTGCTGATGCAGCCAGAGGAATAGCTGGCAGACCTATTAATAAACTGCTAAAAATACCTCCCAATAGCCCAGCTTTGTTTTTGCTGTTCTGATTTGGTAGATTCATAGATGCCTCCACTAAATGTAATATAAATTTTTCAAAAATTTGAATTAAGTATGATTTTTCTCATCATCAAATAATTTATTTATTAATTAATATTAAAAATCAATATATTGTTTTGTTGTTCTAAAACAATGGCGAATATGAATTTGAATTAACTTAAAAAAAGTTGAGCCGCTCAACTATCAGAGGAGTCTTTCAAAACGTCTTTGATTTAAGCGTAATTTGTAATTGTGGAAAACTCGTGAATATTCTCAGCGTGTTTTTCAAATTACTACTTACGAAATAGAGTTGATTCGATCATTAGATTTTATCTTCTTCTTTTGATGGATAAGTAACTAAATCTATAGACTGATGAATATATATGTTTTAAGAGAGAAGCTAAATAAAAATCTACCTAAACAAAACAAAGTTGTAATTTGTTGAGGAGACAAAAATGGTAATCCAACAACATAAGCGTGCAGTTGGTACATTCCCCAATCGCCGAACAGCAGAAGACGCGCTGAATAAACTCAGAGACTCAGGTTTCTCTATGAATCGAGTTTCTGTATTGGCAAAAGACACAGATCGCAATGAACAAATAGGTGGAGCTGCTGTCAGAGATAAATCTGACATGAGCGATCGCGGTGACAACGAGGCTCAAGAAGGAGCTGGAGTTGGTGCAGTCACTGGGACTATTTTGGGTGGTATTGGTGGTTTACTTGTCGGTTTGGAAGCTTTAATCGTTCCGGGAGTAGGGCCTTTTCTGGCTGCTGGAACAATAGCAACAACCTTAGCTGGTGCGGGTATTGGTGCAGCAGCAGGTGGTTTAGTAGGAGCGCTGACTGGTTTGGGTATTCCTGAAGAAGACGCTAGAGCTTATAGCGAAAGAGTATCCCAAGGTGAATTTTTGGTAATTGTAGATGGTAATCAGCATGAAATTGAGCGTGCTGCATCAATTTTGAGAAATCAAGATATTCGCAATTGGGCTGTATACGATGTATCTAGTGATGTAGCTTCTGCTGATATGTCTGGTATGAATAACATGGATCGGACTACACAGAGGTATACAGGAAGTACTACTGATGAGGGTGTAGTGGAAATTGTTGATAAGCGGGATGAGCAATCTCGCTAAGTATGATCGAGCGATCGCCTCAAATCATGCGATCGCACTCCCTACAATGGCAAATCTATTTTACTTTTTGCCATTGCCATCACCTTTTGGGGAATTTTCACCATAAAAGTTGTTCCGACGCCTACCTTACTTTCGACAGAAATTTCTCCCTGATGTAGTTCCAGGCATTTTTTCACTACAGCCAATCCAAGTCCAGTGCCAACAATCTTACCTACATTATTACCACGATAAAAAGGCTCAAATAAATCCTGCTGAGATTCTACAGGAATACCGATTCCAGAGTCTTGAACTTGGAAAATAATCATCTCTGGAGTACAACTGAGAATTAACGAAATTATTCCTTTTTCAGGTGAATACTTAATCGCGTTTGAAAGTAAATTGCTGAGAATTGAATACAGCAAATTTTCATCCAATTTGGCATGAGTACAGTTACTTTGACTGGCAAATTTAATACTATGTTGTGGTTGAGTAGAAAACTGAAGATCCTCAATTAAATTAATACAAAATGCCTCTAAATCTATGAGTTCTGGACGAAATTCTAATTTGCCTGCTTCTGCTCTCGTTAATGTGAGAATATCCGTCAGTAATTGATTCATGGATCGAGCTGAAGATTGAATCCGAAGTAGATTTTTGAGCTTCTTTTCTTTTGTCCACTGCTGTTCACTTTGAGCCAACAATTGAGCCGATCCTAAGATAATACTCAAAGGCGTACGAAATTCATGAGACACCATAGAAAAAAAGCGCAGTTTTAGTTCGCTGAGTTCTTTTTCTTGAGCTAATGTGCGTTGAATCGCTTCCGCTTGCTGACGTTTAACTAATTGTTGATAAAGCAAAGCATAAACACCTAACAAAATACTAAAACTCAGGAAAGTGCCGAGAAATTCAATCAACATCCGGTTACGGATATTGTCCTGGGAATGTCTGACTGAAATTTCCAGTAACTGTTCTTCCCTAGTTTGCATTTGGGTTAGTGTTTCGCGAATTTCGCTACGGTTTTGGTTACTTTGATTCACTAGGGATGCTTGAACAGCAAAAGTCGATTTACCTTGCTGTAAAATGTCAATCGATTGCTGGGATAGTTCAACTCTTTGAGCGATTAAAAATTTTAACCTCTTCATCTGCTGTTCTTGAGAAGGATCATCAGCAAGTTGTTGTTGCAATTTTTTGACTTTAGCATTCAAGCTTTGCATTGCTTGATTGTAACGTTTGAGTTCTGAACGCTCTCCATAAAGAATATAGCCCCTACGTCCTGCTTCTGCATCGGTTAGTGTAGCGAAGACATCAATTAAGCTTTTCATTGCTTCATGGGTGTGCTTGACTTTATCACCACTCTTAATTAACTGAGTAGCGTTTTGATAAGAAATGAGGCTGACAATACCCATCAATAACAAAGACAAACCAAAGCCAGAGGCGATCCATTTTCCTTCCAGCGACCATTTCATAAGAAAATAATTTTAGTTAAAACTTTGAAGTCAGCACCTTTTGTTATCAAAAAACCTTACATTAAAGTTAATTCAAAAATGTTCAGATCATGCGTATCTTGGTAGTTGAAGATGATGTCCAGCTAGCAGAGATGCTGATGGAAGCCCTCAGCGATCGCCAATATGTGGTGGATGTAGCCCAAGATGGAGAAGAAGCATGGGATTTTGTTAATGCGTTGGAATATGACTTAGTAGTGCTGGATATTACGTTACCCAAGTTAGACGGTGTAAGTTTTTGCCAACGTTTGCGATCGCCTACGGTGGGGCGTATCTCATCGCGCAACAGTACACTGCCTGTCCTTATGTTAACAGCACGCGATACCCTAACTGACAAAGTTACCGGATTGGATGCTGGAGCAGATGATTATATGGTCAAACCTTTTGAAATGCCAGAGTTAATGGCTCGTATTCGCGCGTTGTTCCGCCGCAATAGTACCACAGCATCTTTCCCTGATCTCAGTTGGGGAGGTCTGCATTTAAATCCCACCACTTATGAAGTCACCTATGTTGACCAACCCCTACACCTAACACCCAAAGAATTTGCTCTTTTAGAATTAATGGTTTCTAGTGGTCGCCGGGTGTTAAGTCGAGCTGGAATTATAGAACGTATCTGGTCACTGGATGACCCACCTAGCGAAGAAACTGTGAAATCTCACATCAAGAGTTTACGACATAAACTTAAAGAGGCTGGTGCTCCTGATGGTTTGATTGAAACAGTTCATGGACTAGGCTATCGCCTCAAGCAGCTTTAGATATCTACCCGATTTCTACCCCATTTTTGCCCAATATCTCCACAATTGATTGCTAGACTCCTACTGAAAATAACTTCCTTAACACCAAAATTCTCCAAATCAATTAATTACTTGGTTTGGAGAATTTTAATTTTGACTGATAAGTAGTTGGACAAAATTAAATTCATTCGTGGATACTCTTAACAGGGAACTCTTAACTGTGAACAGAAAAACAATTTGTGTAATTAATTATGTCTAATTACTTACTTATTTCCCTATCCCCTGTCCCCTATTCCTTGTCTCCTCTAAATAACCGATATTTACCCGATTCTTACCCGATATTTTGACTTCTAAGTCGTAACATCACCAACATAGGCAAATTTTGAACATTATTTTACTTTTGGGTCTAATAATTATGTCTCAATTTTCAGTCAATATAGCTAACATTGTTCTTACTAATGAGCAGTATCGCAAGCTCAAACTTTATGCAGAAGCTCATGAGATATCAGTTCATGAAGCAATTCGCTTGCTCATTGACTCTCTTCCAGAATACTCCGAAACGGGCAAAAATTTAAATAAAAATCATCCATTTATATTTTCACGAAGGTTTTTACATACTTTTTTTGATATGCATTAATCTGAATTTGTTAGCAATCAAAAATTTCATAAACTTTAGTCTTTCTATTATTTTGCTACATTTTTTAATTTGTGGGTGAAGATTTAAAAAATGAATAATTTTACCTATCAGAGTTTAGTTAGATCTCTGGAAAATTCTGCTACAGAAATGCAATATTCTCAAACAGTTTATGCACTAATTTCAGTTCAGGGTGATCCTACTGCTGAAATTGGCAAAGAAGGAGCGGGTGAACAAAATATATATGTGCGCGAATTAGGATTAGCATTAGCAAAACGAGGTTATCAGGTTGATATTTTTACTCGACGCGAAAATCCTAATCAAGAAGAAATTGTGCAACTAGCACCAGGATGTCGCACAATTCGTTTACTTGCAGGACCAACAGAATTAATATCCAGAAATAATTTATTTGAATATTTACCAGAATTTGTAGAAGCTTGGCTCAATTTTCAACAACGAACCAAACGCAACTACGCACTGATTCATACTAATTATTGGCTTTCTGGTTGGGTAGGACTAAAACTTAAAGCCAAGCTGGGTTTACCCCAAATTCATACTTATCATTCTATTGGAGCAGTTAAATACCGCGATGTCCAAAATCCACCGCAGATTGCTTCGATTCGCTATCATGTAGAGAAGGCTATTTTAGAACAAACAGATTGTGTAATTGCCACTACTCCCCAAGAAGCAGAAGATCTGCGTCAGCTAATTTCACAAGACGGACGCATCAAAATTATTCCTTGCGGTATTAATACTGCACACTTTGGTTCTGTAAGTAAAGAAACTGCTCGTCAGCAGTTAGGAATCGCCCCTGATGATCGAATAATTTTGTATGTAGGACGTTTTGATCCTCGTAAAGGAGTTGAAACCTTAGTCAGAGCTTGCACCTATTTGACTCATCCATTTAAACTCTATTTAGTTGGTGGTAGTCGTGAAGATGAAACAGATTTTCGAGAACAACAACGCATTCAAAATCTGGTAAAAAAATTAGGATTGGCAGAAGTTACGGTTTTTACAGGACGGATTTCTCAAGCGCTGCTACCTGCTTATTATGCCGCAGGAGATGTTTGTGTTGTGCCTAGTTATTACGAACCTTTTGGTTTGGTTGCTATTGAAGCAATGGCAGCAAAAACACCTGTAATTGCTAGTGAAGTGGGAGGATTGCAGCATACAGTGGTACATGGTGAAACCGGACTGTTGGTTCCTCCTTGTAACCCCAACGTCTTGGCGATCGCAATTCGGAATTTGTTAGAAGATCCTATTCTTAGGCAATCCAATGGCAATGCTGCATATAATTGGGTTCAATCTCGTTTCAGTACTCAAGCAGTCACCGCCCAAATTTACGAACTCTACCAATCTCTAACACTAGGTACCTTTGTCCAAGAAATAATTCAAACTAAAAAGTTAACTCCGAACTTGGAAAGACAAATCCAAAATTTATTAAAATCAAAAGCTTTGAAGCCTCATGAAATTAAGGCTCTAGAAAAACTAATTGATTCTTTTTCTAATGGCACTGTGCAATGGGTAAATGGCTGAATGCGAGACTCGCAACAAATGAAATAATTATTTTGGATTTCCTACATGCATGTTTATTTAGAATGATAAATAGTTGATGTCAATTTCAAAAAGAGGTAAGTGTTGTGATGGAGATAGAAGAAAATAAATTTACAAACCAAGATGGTAATATCGTAATCGTCTTCAAACCAAAAGGTCGGCTAGACATCACCACATCTTGGGAATTTCGTTTAAGATTACAAAAATGTATTTCCAAACTCAGTTGTCACATAGTTGTCAATCTCAGTCAAGTCATTTTTATTGATAGTACGTCAAGTCATTTTTATTGATAGTACTGGACTAAATTCATTGGTGGCTGGAATGCGAGATGCTCACAAAGCAAAGGGCAGTTTTCGTATTTGTAACCTACGTCCAGAAGCCAAATTAGTGTCAATGATAGATATGGCATTAAAGATTTTTGAAACAGAGGAAGAAGCTTTAAATAAGCTAATTCCATTTTATTCATAGCTAATATTTTTAAATCCTCTTGCTGCTTGGTTGTAAAGATTAATCAAATCATATTAAGCTGTTCAGCATTTAAATCGAGCGAGCAATCTCGACACAGTAAGCAGTATAGCTCTCAAAAATCCTAGTTTAAATGCACATCAGCTTAATACAGGGACAATAATACATCCCTGTATTTAAATATATAAAATTATTCGTATTTTTTTAATTTTATTCTCAACACTTTGAAGTCGGAGGAACTTAACCATGAAAATGCTTATAGCTATTGACATAGATCATACTTTGGTTGAAAACGAGCAAGCTAATGCTGCTTTAAACCAACGTCTGGAAGCTATACGCAATCACATTTACTTAGTTTATGTTACTAGTAACTCTTATGCTTCTAGCCATGAGCAAATAGCACAGGCAAAGCTTTTAAAACCAGATTATTTGATTACGAGTCTGGGTAGTGAAATTTATCAACAAGGTATTATTTTAGATAAAGGTTGGGCAAATTACATTTCAAAAGACTGGAATCGAGATACAGTTTGGGCGATCGCCAGCCAATTTTCTGCACTTAAACCTAAACCTGAAAGAGAACAAGCTCCTTGGAAGTTTAGCTTTGATCTGGATATGAATGCATCGCTTGACATCATCAATGATTTGCGAGATTTATTAGAATTTGCCGGATTGAAGACTCAAGTTGTTTTTAGCAATGGACGAGACGTTGACATCTTACCCCACAATGGGAGCAAGGGAAAAGCTGCTGACTATCTGCAACAAATGCTGCAAATACAACCAGATGCAACCATTATCTGTGGAGGTTCTGGAAGTGACATTAGTCTATTTCAATTACCATCACCAGGAATTATCGTTGGTAATGCTCAAACTGAACTTCTTTGGTGGTATTACAACACACGTCACTCTCGCCACTATCTAACTCATTATCCTTATGCTGTAGGTATTCTCGAAGGTTTTATCTACTTTGATATGTTACCATTTTCCCCGATAGATACTAATAGATACTAGTTAAAAACAGTGGGGTGTAGAGACGCGAAATTACCCTGCGGGATCTTGCTACGCGTCTGGTACAAGGAATTGTGGGCTTAACACCAACTGTATTGGGTATGGGGTAGTTTGGGAGCATCGCAAATGTTCAAAAAACCGACTGCGATTTCAATCGCAGTCTTAGAGGATGTTTGAAAAGTCATGATTGATGTATCAAATATTTTTTACCCCACCCTAACCCTCCCCTTTACAAGGGGAGGGAACCGGATTTCTCTTGTTTCCCCCCTTTATAAGGGGGGATTAAGCAGGGTGGTTTCATACAAGCAGAGAAAAATTAAAATCTTCTTTTAAAGCCTCTCCCCTTAATAAGGGGAGAGGTTTGGAGAGGGGTAAAAATCTATGCTTCAAAACGATAAATACAGACTTCCATATTTTTCTTTTCTCGTATGAAACCACCCTGCTTTATAAGGGGGGATTAAGGGGGGTAATAATGTAATTAAAATTACAGCCAATCACTTTTCAAACAACCTCTTATAGCTCAAGTCTGCTTAAAGCAGACTACTTGATTTTATGAAGTCGTCTTCAGACGACTTGTGCTATTAGCTAAGGGTTAAAACCCAAGTGCGGTATTTAATGATTCAATTAAGGATTCTCTTTTCACCACCAAGACACCAAGTCGAATCGCAAACAATTTTATATAATTTTATGTATATTTATTATGCACTTGAACCTAACACTGCTGCCACTTGAGCAGCAAGTTTTTGAGCATTAAATGGTTTACTAATAACTCCTGTAACCCCCCATTCAATGAAGTGACGTGTTTCTGCGACACGCCCTTTAGCCGTTAAAAGAATCACAGGAATCTGCTTAGTAATTGGATTTTCTTGTAAATTTTTAAAGGTTGTCAAACCATCCATATCTGGCATCATGACATCTAAAAGAATGGCATCTGGGCGAGCAGTTTGAGCCAATAATATTCCTTCACTCCCACTTTTAGCAGTTAATACTTGCCAACCTCCCATAATCTCCAGACAGGTTTGAATTAATTTACGGATGTCATCTTCATCATCAATTACAAGAATTTGCTTGGCAGTCATTTTGATTTTTTTCCTTAATTGTAGGGTGCGTCACGGCTAATTCCTACTTTCGCAAAAGCTCCAATCCCTACATAGCCATAACATACCCTAATTAATATTTACTTTAGAAATGACCATCTAATACCAATTAAATATGAAGCTGCATATTATTTTAACCCCTCCCAACCTCCTTTCAAGGGTAGGGGTTTTAAAATCTCGAAAATAGTTGATAAAATTCTCAATTGCTTAACGTGGTTTGGTTGTTTCAGGATTTTTAAATCGGCTGAAATAGTCAAAAAATGACCGAATACAAAACCCCTACCCTTGAAAGCTCCCAACCTCCCCTTACCAAGGGGAGGTGCCGAAGGCGGTGGGGTTCTTTCTATGCATCTTCATATGAAAATGGTATAAGTTAGTTTTTTGTTACTATATAGGGCATATTAAATCTATTAATCTAAATTCCAGTAATAACTATCAGGAATTGTGATAACTACTCTTTTCAAGCGATGGAGAGCATCATGACAAATCGCCAAAGGAGCAGTTTTACCATAAGTCCTTTCTTCTTTATCAAAGCTTACCGCAAACGGTAGACCAGGAAAAGCATTCGACTCAGAACGATAAATTTCAAAGTAAGCAGACTCAGACTTTTCCAAAGCACAGACAACTAGCTCAAAAGCAGCCTTAATATCTGTTGAATATGGACGTAAAGGTAAATTGAACTGTTCAGATACAACCTGATCTAAATCTGCTAGCGAGTTTAGCTCAATAGTTGCAGTACTGTGAGATGTTGTTATGTTCATTTTCTACTCGCTCAAATTTAGCTGCAACAAGATGTTAGGTTACTCAACTTTAAAGATACATTTAAAAAGTGGAAAACTCGTGTAGAGATATAAAATTACCAGTTCCTTATTCTCTATTCCCTGTCTCTACTACTAAATTATCGAAATGAGAAAGCGATCAGGCATTTTACTTGCGTGATCTACTGAAATGAGAAAGTAATCAGGTATTTTACTTGCGTGATCTACCGAAATGAGAAAGTAATCAGGCATTTTGAGAAAGCAATTAGGTATTTTACTTGCGTGATCTACCGAAATGAGAAAGTAATCAGGCATTTTGAGAAAGCAATTAGGCATTTTGCTTACTAAATTTGACTTAATCCTTTCTTTTTCTCAGTAATCAGTTAAACAAACTGTGAGAACAAGTGATTATTTCAGCTAAAAACGCGGGATTGAAACAGGGAGTATCCCAAATAGACCTCTTGCAAAAATATTTTTACCCCACCCTAACCCTCCCCGTAAACGGGGAGGGAACTAAATCTTCCCCCCGTTCACGGGGGGATTGAGGGGGGTTCATTCGACTTTTGCAAGAGGTCTAATGTTTAAAATCTCCGCAGACTGGAAGTCTGGGGCTATACAGACAAAGCCTGCCTACGCAAGCTAGAATTAGTCCGCCTGCGCGGACTTGGTTTGTGTAGCCGTGATTTCTAATCGCCAGGTCTTTTTCTTTAGACTCACAACGCGCATTTTGTTTTCTGTTCCCTATTAAGAGTTCTTTATTCCCTCTCTCTTGTAAATTGTCTGAAAATATCTTTATTGTTCTTCATTACCTATTTTTAATCTCAGGTTAACACTTCGCGGTTGTTCTTTATCTGTTGGTTTTCTTTGAGTCTTAATAATTTTATTTGCAGAAATCTGCCATTTAGAAACTAAGTATTTTTGAATCACTTCAAATCTTTGGGAAATGAATTTATTAGGTTTTTCTTCGGTGGAATCGGTGATTAATTCTAAATGCAAAGTAGGCTGCTGTTGCATAATTTGTCCGACTCGATCAAGTAAGTTTGTGCTAGCCGTTGGTAAAGCTGCACTATCCGGTGCAAAAGTTATTACCCCTTGGGAAACAGAAATTCTTTGCATTCTCACCTTTGCTGTCGGAAAATTAAGCCTATTTACAATATCTTCAGTCAATAAAATATTTGCATCTCTATCAATTCTACGTTCACTGAGATATGTGATATTTATACCAAGTGGTTCCATTTGACTTGTTGTTACTTCGTAGCCTAATAACTGTGCTGGTGGTGGAAGTCTAAGATTTTGCAAAGCTGCTGAGGTGGTTTCCAAAAAAGTAATTTGTATTTCTGCAACGCTTGGAGGTTGTGTAGGCTGACTTTGTTGTTCGATGATATTTGTCACTGCCAATTTACTGATAATGTCACTGTTGGCTGTAGGAATTTCAATTAATTGCAGAACTATATCATCTGGCTTTTTTCTGAGATGAGATGCGACTAATTGCACAAATTCATTTTTTTCTTCTGGTGTGTAAAGTTTACTGGTAAACACGCGCATTTGCATTACTAACTTACCATTTCGATCTTGAGTCAGAAAGTTACCAAGATCAGAACGAGGTGTGCCGTTAGGAAAGTTGGCAAATTTCTGTCGCCAAATTTCTGTTCCTGCTTTTAATATTTGGTTATTTTGTTGTTTTTGAATAATTTCTTGCTGTAGTTGCATCAATGATTGGCTAAGGGGAAAAAGCAGAGTTAGTACTGGAATTAAAATCATAATAAAGCGACTGGGAAGACTACCAATTGCTTTTAAACGATTTGATGCTGGAAACTGTTCTAAAAATGATTGAATCCTGCTGCTTTCAGAGTCTTGGTAATGCCATTCTCGGATTTTTGAACGCACAGATTGTGTATCAATCCGTATCAATAAAAACACTACCATTGCCATTAAAGTAATTGCGACGAGGTTGGTTAAAAATAGCAAACCTCCCCCACGGGCGATTTGTAAACCATTTAACCAGTTTAGAGTAGCTGCAATACCAACTCCATAACCTACCACACATAAAGGTGGCATCAGTGCTACAGCAATTGCGACTCCTGGAATCGAAGTTACAACCCCTTTCGGTTCTTTGCAGGTAGCAACAGCAGCTAAAGCACCGGAAAATAGCGCGATCACTAAATCTAGAACATTGGGGCGTGTGCGAGCTGCAATCTCAGCTGTTAGTTCCTTAAATGGTAAAAGTCCTACTAGAACAAAGGCAAAGGTAATGGCAACCAGACAGCTTAAGCTAAGGTTAATGATGGCGCGTACTGCTAAAACTAAATCTCCCGCCGCGAATGCCAAACCATTGGCAAGAATTGTTCCCATCAGAGGAGAAATCAACATTGCACCAATAATAACTGCGGGGCTATTGATCACTAAACCCAAAGTGGCAACACCTGCTGCAAAAATGACTTGTAGCCAATAATTTATATCCTGTAGCGTTACCGATCGCAGCAAATCGCAGTAAATTTGTTCTTTACGGACTTCAGTAATGCCCAAGTTAGCAGTCAACCAATCTCGGCATTGATTGATCCGATTCTTTTTAGTGCCATCTGCTTGCCCGAACTTAGCCATAATTTTCCTTGCCAGTTAAGTAAAGCCTAACTTTCACTCTACAAGTTCAAAATATGTCGTGTTTTTAGATATTAATAGCCGTTTTGAGAAAAAGAAAAAAGTTAATTTAAATATAGAAAATAAATTATTGCTTTTTAGTCAACCGTAAAACCTAGAAAAATATTGTAATAAGAATAACTAAAAAACTAAATAAATATGCAAAAATTGATGCTTTTCCGCCTAAAACGCTATTGCGTTCCTATTCTAACGGTTTTACTCGCACTACTACTTACACAATTGTTACAACTGCTGCATAAGTTAAGTGCTTATCCACTATTTTTTGCTGCTGTCATGATCAGTTCTTGGTATGGCGGTTTAGAATTGGGGCTGCTAGCAACACTTCTGTCCGCTTTAGCTTGCGCCTATTTCTTTTTAATTCCTGTTTATTCTCTGAGTGTAATTGGTTTTAATATAGTAGGGCTAGCTCAATTTGTGCTTGTGTCACTTTTAATCAGCATCTTAAATCAGATGTTACGTTCTGCTCAACGGCAAGCCAATATTAATGAACGAGAAGCCCAGCATAATTACGATCGCTTGCGTCAAAGCCAAGAAAAACTACACCAAAGTGAAGAACGCTACCGTTTGTTTGTAGAAGGTGTGAGAGAATACGCAATTTTTATCCTGGATGCAAACGGTTTGATTGTGAGCTGGAATATTGGAGCAGAACGTATTTTAGGCTATCGGGAAGCAGAAATTATTGGTCAGCATTTTCAACTAATTTTTACACCAGATGCGATTGAGCGGGGATTACCTGAGCAAATATTAACAAAGGCAGCAACTAAGGGTTTTACTAAGAATAATCGCTGGCACATTCGTAAGGATGGCACACATTTCTGGGCGCATTGTGCGATCGCGCCTTTACGAGATGAAAACGGAAATCTGCGCGGCTTCTCAAAAATTATGCAAGACATCACTGAACGCAAACGATCTGAGGAAGAACGCAATCAGCTATTATTGCGTGAACAAGCCGCACGCGCTGAAGCAGAAGCAGCAAACCGTTCCAAGGATGATTTTTTAGCTATTGTCTCCCATGAATTACGCACTCCCATGACTGCAATCTTGGGATGGGTTGGGATGTTGCAAACAGGTAGACTCGATAAGGGCAGAGTCAGGGATGCAATTGAGACAATTGAACGCAATGCTAACTTACAGATGCAACTTATTGAAGACTTACTAGATATTTCACGTATTGTCCAGGGGAATCTTTCACTGAATTTTGACTCGGTTGATCTATTAGAAGTGATTACAGCTGCAATAGAAGTTGTACAACCAACAGCAGATGATCAAGCTATTCAACTGAAATCGGTGCTTGATACTTCGTTAGAGTCAATTTGGGGTGACTCAGAACGTTTGCAACAAGTTGTGTTAAATTTACTTTCCAATGCAATCAAGTTTACACCCCACGGGGGACGAGTTGAAGTGCGATTGTCGAAGGAACATGGGGACAAGGGGGACAAGGGAGAATTTTTTAACAAGTCTCTTCCCAATCCCCATTACCCCTTATCCCCTCCAGGGGCCCCACCTTCCCCTTATCCCCAAAGGGGACCCCTACCTTCCCCGATCCCCCATGTCCAAATTCAGGTGAGTGACACAGGTAAAGGTATTAGTCCTGATTTTTTGCCTTACGTTTTTGAGCGTTTTCGTCAAGCTGATAGTACAAGTACAAGGTCAAATAAAGGGTTAGGTTTAGGACTTGCGATCGCGCGTCATTTGGTAGAATTACATGGCGGTACTATTGATGCAGAAAGCCAGGGAATAGGACAAGGAGCAACGTTTACAGTAAAACTACCGCTTTTAGATGTCTCTGTATTATCTGTATTAAAGGATGTTCAAACAAACAATAATAACCAGATACAGCCGCCAACAGTTGGAGAACAAGCAGTAGCATCAAACAATCCTCCCAGACTTGACGGTTTGTGCGTCCTCGTTGTAGATGATGAGGTGGATGTACGAGAATGGATTAGCACAGTTTTGCAAGAGAGTGGTGCAGAAGTTATTGCTGTTGGCTCAACAGGTGCGGCGTTGGCAGTTATTGAACAATCCAAACCAGATATACTAGTGAGCGATATCGGGATGCCAAACGAAGATGGCTACACACTTATCCGTAAAATTAGGGAAATAGAATTAGAACAAGGTGGCAGGATTCCAGCCTTAGCACTAACTGGATACGCCAGAGAAGATGATTCCAGAGAAGCGATGACAGCAGGTTTCCAATTACACGTAGCTAAACCAATTCGAGCAGGTGAATTAGTGGCGATCGCTGCTAGACTTGCCAGAATGTCTGGAAAGAGGGTGTAGGGGTTTAAAAAAAGATTTCCGACGCTTCATTTATTACTGGACAAACTTTATTTGTTGATGGTGGTAGCAGTATTACTTTGCAAGTTACATTCCCTTGAATCCTACTTTACTTTCAATTTCTCGTAATTCGGTTGTAGAATTTATCTTTGAATTAGCAGCATGATCAGATGATTGCTTGCGTTGAATACCAATTTGACCGACAATTACACCAATTAAAATTACTGCACCACCAATATATTGGGCTAAAGTAGGAACTTCCCACAAAATTAAATAAGCTGCAACTACCGCAATCACAGGAGTAAACGACCCAACTAAGGAGACTTGGGAGACACTAGAAACTTTCAAACCAGCCATCCAAAATGATTGACCAACTACTACAATCACTGGGCCATAAACTAACATCCACTTCCATAAAAATGGGGAAAGTGCATCCATAAAGTGATTTTCACCATAAAGCAGTAAAGCAGTAAAGAAAAATATTATTGTTCCCAAGACTGTACGAAAAATGCTGTGAAAACCTAAAGGTATTTGAGATAGTTTTGCTTTAGCAATAATTGTTGATGCTGCTAATGTTATGGCTGCGATCGCTGTTAAAATTTCTCCTGTGCCTAAACTAAAGTAGTTTTTCATCTCTGTCATACCTTGGAAAGTCGAAGGCAAAAAAATAGTAAGTACCACGCCGACAAATGAGATCAGCGCGCCAACTATTTCCCAAAAATTCACGCGATCGCGCAATAGCCAGACAGATAATGCCAAAGTTAAAGGAGGTTCTAAGCGTCCAATTAAAACAACATTGTTGACATTAGTTAACGCCAGCGCTTGAAAAATCAAACCAGGTGCTACAGCACCACCAATAATCGCTAGTAATGTTAAATTAAACCATTTATCTCTGGAAAACTGTTGTAATTTCCAAGATTTAAACTGCTTCCCATATATAAGAATTAGCACTATCAACGCGCAAAGATTACCTACAAATAAAACATTGCAGAACGAAATGGGATTGCGACCATCCACAAAACGTTGAGCGCCGATTTCCGTGAGTTTGCGCGTGACAGAGTTTGCAGCACCGAAAATAATCACAGCAAACCATAAATAAAGCTGTGCTGGTATGCCGCGTGCAAGTAGACGACGTGTTACTCTCATGGAGTCTATATAAAAACTAATTTCAGTTTATTTTGTTAGATTTGATTCAGAACTAATTTGAATTGTACAAGGCTTTGTATCATATTGCGATCGCACCCAGATCCCCGAAGCATCCCAATTTTTTCAATATCCCGCGCTTGGGTTTAAACCATTAGCTAATAGCACAAGTCGTATGAATACGACTCAAGACTCAAATAAATCAAACAGTCTGCTTAAGCAGACTTTATTTATGAGGGTCTTCCACGTAGAAAAAACGGGCAGGCTTCTTTGGATATTCCGCATGGCCCATTGATTAATAAAGGGGTTTATAAGCCTGCCCGTTTTTTTGGGGACAATGCAAATGAGACTGCGATTTGAATCGCAGGCGGGTTTTTTGAACATTTGGGATACTCCCGTTTGGAGTTTCTTGTTTCAAAGAAAATTTTTTGGTTTAATTTAGACGTTTATTCTTTCCCAACCAGAATAAACATTAAATTTTTGTCCTCGCAAAAATCCGATTAAGGTAACTTCAAATTCTCTAGCTAGAGAAACCGCTAAACTACTAGGAGCGGAAACAGCACAGATAATTGGTACTCCAGCAACTGTACACTTTTGTAAAATCTCAAAGCTAGAGCGTCCACTCACCATGACAATGTGGTTATGCAAAGGTAAGCGATCGCTCAATAAAGCTGAACCAATAAGTTTATCTAGGGCATTGTGACGTCCAACATCTTCTCGCAAACTGATCAATTGTCCTTGAGTATCAAATAATGCAGCAGCATGTAGACCACCTGTAGCTTTAAATATACCTTGAGCGGCCCTTAGTTGTTCTGGCAAACTATAGAGAATTTCTGGTGTCACTTTTGGTTCTGGGGGTATGGTTGCAACACCCCGCAAATGTAAAGCTTCCAGACTAGCTTTACCACAAATTCCACAAGCGCTGGAGGTGTAGAAGTGACGTTCCAAAGGCTGTAAATTGGGATGCAAATCTTCTCGTAGTTCTACATTGACAATATTAAAACGTTGTTCGCCATCTATTTGTGTATCTACGCAATAACTCAAATGTTGGATATCTTGTCGGTTGCTAATCACTCCTTCAGTGTAAAGAAAACCAGCAGTTAGTTCAAAATCTGCGCCTGGGGTTCGCATAGTGATTGCAACTGTCCGACGCGGAGATATCAGACGAATTTCTAAAGGTTCTTCTGTGGTGATATAGTCAGAGCGCGATCGTATTTTGCCATTTTCCACTACCCAAACTCTAGCTTGAGTTTTACTGCCTTTAGATTGGTTCATGATATATATTGCTCAAACAATTTTGGATTTTAGATTACTCTGTCGAGTAGGCGCGTAGCGACTTTACCGGCGAAATCGGCGGATGGCTTTGTAACCTAAAATTGTACATAGCACACTGAACACGACGCTAAACACAAAAGCTGGTGAGATGAAAATTGAAAGGTCGTAATTTGAGTATTCTTTAGGTTTTGGTAGGTATGCTGTGGCGATTTGCTGACTTGAAAGTGGGTGTAGGGTAAAAACCTCTTTTATCTTTGGTGGTGAAATTGTTTCATTGGGGCTGCCCTGTGCATCAATGTTAGTTTATATTGTAGTAATTTCACTTAATCACTACAACGCGGGGTAGTTGAATTTCGGTTAATTCATAATCTTGCACCAACTTTTCGTAACGCCAAGAAATAAATTTCTTGGCTGATAGCGAAAGTCAGATAAATCTGACTAGGACGGTGTTTGAGTCCGTTTTAACTGACTTATGCTATTAGCCGATAAATTCATTCTGAGGCGGGATATGCGGTTGGTGCAAGATATCAGTTTCAACGGACTTATGCTATTAGAGTTGAGAATTTATTCTCAGGCGAGATATGGGGTAGGTGCAAAATTTTAAGTTCACTGAAGTTGTGATCTAACGACACAAGTTGGTGTCTCTACGACACAAGTTGGTGTCCTTACGACACAAGTTGGTGTCTCTACGACACAAGTTGGTGTCTCTACGACACAAGTTAGTGTCCTTACGACACAAGTTGGTGTCTCTACGACAAAACTTAGTGTCCTTACGACAACAAGTTTTATACCTACACCCTAAGTCGGTTTCCTTCACTCTCCATTTTTCTATTCTTCACCACCAAGGCACAAAGACACGAAGAAAATTCGTCTATTAGCTAAAGAGTGGTAGGAAGGAGAAAAATGTGAAGACTGCGGCTATTGTCAAAACTATCATTACATCAGTTGGTTTTTTAGTGCTGTTTTTTCCACAACAAGCTCATGCTCAATTGATACCACAACCTTGGGTATCAGTTGGTGGCAAAGATGGTGATGTTACTTATTCTGTAGGTGCAAGGGCTTTGAATTGGGGTGCGGAATTGGGAATCGGCCCTGATAGTGCCACAGGTGTAGATGTGCTAAAGTTTATTAGCTTACCAGTAGTTTCACCATATGTTGGATTAGGATATTATTCAGAAGATAAAGGACTTGCGGTTTCAGGTGGAGTTCAACTAGGTGCTGGTGACAATCTTTTCTTGGGCGCTGGTTACAATTCTGTGCGCGGCATCAATGGTCAATTAGGAATAAAATTCTAGAATCGCAATCCTAAATGTCAGATTCGCGACTTTGCAAGAATTGTCGGGGATCTTCATGTAATATTTTGATCCCCCTAGAATAAAGTCCCCCTTTGGAAGAGGGATTTAGAGAGAGAGCTAAAACATTTTGCTACCGACAAGAGGACTTTTCAAACATCCTCTTAGCTAATAAATTTATTTCTTGACGGAATGAAAAGTTGGTGCAAGATATGAACAAGTTTCCATAGTGATTGAGATGATTAAAAACTTCCTTATTGTTTTGAATTTCGCTGTCGAGGAGTGAAGCAAATCACAAAATCTCAACTTTAATTTTCATCGATAATGATGGCTTTTGAGGCAATTTCAGCGATTTTTTATGAGTATAAGCACTCAGTTTTGTACTGTCTTGCTTTATGATTAGTTATTGCTCCTTTGTTCATGGTTATGTAAAGTTGGATGCAATAAAGCAGTAGAATAGAAATGTGTGGGAATTTGCCGGATGGCAATAATGCCTAATTGAATGAAGCTATAGCGTTGATAATAATGAAAGCTTTTGAGATTTTTTATTTAGCAGGCATCTCTGTATGGAGCAAGGCTTAAGGTTATTACTACAATTAGTACTAGAATTTGCGCCTGTAATTGCAAGTTTGGTGCCAAAAAATAATGATGCGCGTTCTGATGGAACTAAAAACGATTATCCTGCCAAAATTCAAGAAATTATCCAAACCGTCAACAGTGCCAGTGAAAAGCTTACCTATTTAGGAGGATACGAGCAACAAAAATCGGAAGAACAGCAGCTAGCTGTTTACTACCATCAGATGCAGTTAGAAATCGCAACCCAGGAACAGGAAACAGCGCTCAAGATTCCAGAGGTTAATAAACTATTTGATAGCTGGCCTTTGCGGTTGTATCCTTCACAGATTTTAGAGTCTGGTACTAATTATGAACGTAAACCTTTAAAAATTTTTCTGGCTCCTCCGAAAGTAGGATTTGATCAGTTTGATTATCGAGAAGAAGAATTTGCTACTGATATCGAGTTAATGGTAGCGGAGGGATTACGAGATTTCTTGAGTAAATATTATTCTTTACAGAATACGATCAGACCAACAGAGTTTTTAGCAGGAGCATGGGACAGTAAGCGTTTTCACAGTGAATCTAGTATTAAGGCTCTGTTTGGAATGTTGAAAACAGAGCCGATTTTAATTTTAGAGTCTGAAGCTGATGGAGACTACCTAAATTTTCGGATTGGTTATTGGGGACTAGGACAAGAGCGTTATTACTATAAAACAATATCTCGGATATCTTATAGAGAAATTGTTGAACAGTCGGCAAAAAACCGCGCCTATGAGTGGAAAAGTATCCGAGATGAATTAATAGCGCAAGGAGAAAAAATAGAGGAAATTAATTACTTAGGTAAAGATAGTGCTAGTAATTTAGCAATCTTAGAAAAAGAAGAAAAATGGAGAGCCAAAGGAGTTGATGTTAGTAAATTATCCTTACGATATAAAATTAATCATCAAGACTTAGAACAACTTAGCCAAGTTTTAGTTACCTGTCATTGTCTAGTTGCTGGTTGGATAGCAGATATTTATCACTTGATTCATCATGATGTATCTCCCCTGTTACCAGATTTACTGCCGAGTTTGCTTAAAAGCCAAATTGACTTGCAATCACTGCAAGCGATCGCTTCAGGATACAAACAAGTTTATCAAGCTCTAGAAGAAAAACACCGTTACTGGATTCCGGAGTTAGCGTTGCAATTAGCTCAGAGTTTATCGCATCTGAGCGATCGCTCTTTGGCAGAAGAACAATTAGAATACTCTATTGGTACATGGTTGGAACTGCACCAAGTACCACAACTGCAAGTTAATAATCTAGTTGAGGCGATACGAAACGCAGCCACCACAGCAGATACACCATATCTCCAAAAACTCAAAGAATATTTTTCAGTAGTTGGTGATAGTCAAAGTATTAACGAAGTCGAAGAAATTTTATACGCGATCGCCGACTCTCGACACCCACGTCAACTGAAAAATGCTTATCTTAGCCAAACTTTAACCGGACATACAGGCAAAATTTCATCTGTCGCCATCACTGCGGATGGACAGATTTTAGTCAGTGGAAGTGCAGACAAAACGATTAAAATCTGGAATTTGCACACCAAAAAAGCAATCCGCACTCTTAAAGATGAATTGGGAGAAGTTTCTTCGGTTGCTGTGAGTCCCGATGGTAATTTCCTTGCTGTTGGTAGTTGCGAACATCCCAGAAGTAATGTAAAAGTCTGGCATCTGTCTAGTGGAAAACTACTGCACAAACTTTTGGGACATCAAAAACCAGTCAATTTTGTGGTGATTAGCCCAGACGGAGAAATTTTAGCTAGCGGTAGTAATAAAATCAAGATTTGGAACCTCCACAAAGGCGATCGCATCTGTACTTTATGGCATTCTTCTCCTGTTCATGGTGCTGCGATCAGTCCCGATGGTAAAATCATCGCCAGTGCTAGCAGTGATAAAAAAATTCGTTTGTGGAACTCGCGCACAGGTGAACCACTACGCACTCTCAACGGACATAAAGGCGACGTATACTCAGTTGCGATTAGTCCAGATGGACAACTTTTGTTTAGCGGTAGTGCTGACAAAACCATCAAAGTTTGGGAACTTGAAAGCGGGAAGATGCTGCATACCTTCGCTGATCACACAGATGAAGTTAAATCAGTTGCGATTAGTCCAGATGGACAACTTTTGTTTAGCGGTAGTGCTGACAAAACCATCAAAATCTGGTGTTTGCAAACCGGAGAACTCTTACAAACTCTCAACGGACATGCAGGGGTAGTTAATTCTGTTGCTGTTAGCCCTGACAATCAATTGATTGTCAGTGGTAGTTCAGATAAAACCATTAAAATCTGGCAAGTAGCCTAATATAGAAAATCACATCTAAAGTAAGCAAACACCAGCAGATATTATAAAGTGCATACTTAAATCAGTAAACAGTTATCACAAATAACTGATAACTGATCACAGGAGTGAATAAAATGAGTCGTCGGTTATTGATAACTGGTGGTGCGGGATTTATTGGCTCGAATTTTGTACATCATTGGTGTCAAAATTATCCTAGTGATCGGGTGGTAATTTTAGATGCTTTGACTTATGCAGGAAATATTGCCAATTTAGCAGGGTTGGAGAAGCAAGAGAATTTTCGTTTTGTCCAAGGAAATATATGCGATCGCTCGTTGCTAGATCAACTATTAGAAACAGAGAATATTGATACTATTGCTCACTTTGCTGCCGAATCTCATGTTGATCGATCAATTTTGGGACCTGGTGCTTTTGTCGAAACTAATGTAGTGGGTACATATACTTTACTAGAAGCTTTTCGTCAACACTGGCAAGCAAATTCTCTACCTACAAATTATCGCTTCCTGCATGTTTCTACTGATGAAGTTTACGGTAGTCTTAATCCTAATGATCCACCTTTTAATGAAATTACTCCTTATGCTCCCAATAGTCCCTACTCTGCATCAAAAGCTGGTAGTGATCATTTAGTTCGTGCTTATCACCATACTTATGGACTACCAACAATTATCACTAATTGCTCTAATAATTATGGTCCCTATCAGTTTCCTGAAAAACTAATTCCTCTAATATGTATTAATACTTTAATTGGTAAAGAATTACCCGTGTATGGTGATGGTAAAAATGTCCGAGATTGGCTTTACGTAGGCGACCATTGTAGTGCTTTAGATATAGTGATTAATCGTGGTATACCAGGCGAAACTTACAATATCGGCGGTAATAATGAAGTAGAAAATATCAATTTGGTGCAGATGTTATGTCAGCTTATGGATGAATTAGCCCCTAATTTGCCCGTGCGTCCAGCAGCAAACTTAATTACTTTTGTCAAAGATAGACTTGGACACGATCGCAGATACGCCATTGATGCTACTAAAATTCAAACTCAGTTAGGTTGGACACCTTCAGTTACTGTTGCAGAAGGTTTGCATCTGACAGTTGCATGGTATCTCACTCATAATAACTGGTGGAAACCTTTGTTATCGCAAGAGTATCAGGCATATTACCAAAAAAATTATGTTTTTTGAACAAATTAAATAGGTGCTTCTCAATGACTTAAAAATATTTTCGCTGGGTCGCGATCGCCTCCACTAGCCAAGCAACAGTTGTAGGGAGCATCCTAATTTTTTCAATCTACCGCAAAGGGTTTAAACCCTTTGCTCATAGCACAAGTCGTATTCATACGACTCAGGCCTTTCGGAGATCCCTCAAACAAATTAAACAGTCTTTTTGTACAACTACTTATTGGTTATTGCTGCGATCGACAATATAATTATAAGCCTTTACATTATTAGAAAGTGGTTCTAGCCTTCCTTGATTAACTAATGCTTGATAGATAAAAGCTGCAATTGTTCCTCTAGTCGCAGGCTGATTGGGATTGAGAATTTTGGTATTAGGATAATTTACAACAATTCCTGCTTGAGTTGCTGCTGCTACGTCATCAACTGCATATTGAGGAATATTTTTGGCATCTGTATAATAATTGCTGACTACGGCTGAGGCTGGAGCATTTTGCAAAGGAGAAACTGTTTTATTTGTGGCTTTAGCAGTCATCAACGGCTGCATTAAAGTAGTCATTGCGAGTGGAAAGAAAAATCGCCTTCTAGTTGTTTGTCTTCTAGCTGTTTGAGCAGTTGTCAAATTTAAGTTTTGAGACAATGATACTAATGCTTCAACTCTAGAGACTGGCTGTTTTGGTCGAAAATATTCTCCGGGATAACCATGCATAAATCCCATTTCGTAAGCTTCTTCAATGGGTTCAGCCGCCCAATAGTTAGCGGGAACGTCTTTATAAACACTACCACTGGGTATTGTTCGTTCTTTATTTTGGTTAAAAGCTTGACGAATAATTGCTGCAAATTCATCCCGATCAACAGACTGATTTGGTCTATAGGTTCCATCTGGATATCCGGTAATAATATTGCGTTCTGCTAGTCTTGTAATAAAAGGTTGCGCCCAATGATTTTGTGTATCAGGAAAGTTAGTTGCTCTTTCTGGTGCTGCAATAACTGATTGTGGTATGGAATCAAAAAATGGTACAGATGTTAATGTTACTAATGCTAACAAAAGTGATATTTTACGTTCTGATGATAAAACAGGAATTTTAAACATAATATTTCTCCCATTAATTTAAATCTCTTTATAACTTAAGCTTAACTCTATATAGGTCTTGATTTTTCTAGCTTTTGATAGAGAAATATCATGTTTGAAGTATTTCTAATTTGGATATTTTAGATAAATACATTTTTTTTGATTACATTTTTCAACTTCCTGCTCACTTCTCCACTAAATTTCCACTTTTTAGTTTTAATATGCATTATTCCTAAATCATCTGCGAGAGACAAGCTCCCCGACTTCTCTTAGAAGTCGGGGAGCTTGACTTTATGAGCTGCTCTATACCATCAAAGAAGTATCGATCAGTTTTAATAAAATACTTTAAGTATTGACAGCATTACGAAAGTCATAACTCCATCTTACCCAGGGGTGGAGGGGTGAAAGCGAGACATAAGCTGATGTGCATTTAAACTAGGATTTTTGAGAGCTATACTGCTTACTGTGTCGAGATTGCTCGCTCGATTTAAATGCTGAACAGCTTATTCCTAATTAGAAAAGTCAACAAGGAAAGAGGCTTTAATTTTATTACTCCTTTCCTTACACCAAACAGGTTTAGCGGGTTAGATTTTCACATCACCAGGACTTAAAAAGTCAGCATGGTAAGCTGAACCACATCTAATTTTCCAGAGCGAGCCAAGTCAGTCAAAGGTTTCAGTCAAACAAAATATGCAACTTAAATGTGAAACAGCTTATTGTAAGTAAATTTATCAAGACAAAATTGCCGGAATTTTGTCTTTAAACTTATTCAAAAACACTTGACCTGGCATTTGAAATCATAAACTATGAGAAAAGGATAAGTAACTTTGAATTTTATCTTATCTGAGTTGACAATCATGCTTTACAACTACTTCAAATTTGCTTTGAGAGATTGCTGGATAAATAGATATGTTGATTTTGAGATATTTTGGTTTATTCGACTACTGGTAAAACATCTCAAAGAAGCTATTAGAATGAAAGGTCTTTGATCGCTGTACTTAATCTTTACTTCATAAATTCTATTAACAATATCTTCAAAAATAAGCTCAAATACTTTAAGAAAATTTTGAGACATAATTCCAGTGGCTTTGTCTAAAGCCTTCATTGCTAACCCTTGTTTTTCATGGTTTTAAATAGCAAAATAAAAACATGGATGAAGCAAACAAAAGCTGAGTCCAAAACAAAACACTTAACTTTCACTCAAGAGGAATCAAATCATGTCTAGAATTACAATTTCCGACATCAACGTAGAAATGACCGAAGTTTCTGAAGTAGACGCTGCTGCTGTTGTTGGTGGTTTGTCTTTCAACGAACTCGTTGGTGGTCTAGCTAGTTTGGGAGCACAAATTGCTAGCCAGAAAATCTTTCAGTTTGGAGCTAGCTTCTCTGAACTCTTAGGTGCTATTGGTGGAGTTTAATCTCTAAAGACGCGTAACTTGACACTTACTTTCACTCAAAAGGAATCAAATCATGTCTAGAATTACAATTTCCGACATCAACGTAGAAATGACCGAAGTTTCTGAAGTAGACGCTGCTGCTGTTGTTGGTGGTTTGTCTTTCAACGAACTCGTTGGTGGTCTAGCTAGTTTAGGAGCAGAAATTGCTAGCCAGAAAATCTGGCAGTTTGGAGCTAGCTTCTCTGAACTCTTAGGTGCTATTGGTGGAGTTTAATCTCTGACTTACACAATTGTGGTTGTAAAACAATACTTTGTTCTACAACCACAAGTAAATCTCAACTAAAATTGAATACCCTTGTTTGTCTAAGGTAAAATATTGGTGATATTGCAAAAAGTTTAAACTTTTTGCAGTATCACCAAATTTTAGTTTACAGGTTTAATTTTGTCAAGTTTTAACTAAATTTTGCCTTTGCTGAATCAATTAAAAAGTTAAAAGAGAATTCCCATACTGAGATCTTGCACCAGCTTTTCATACCGCCAAAAAATTAATTTTTTGGCTAATAGCTAAAGTCAGATAAAGCTGACTAGGAAAGTAGAGACGTAGAATTGCTACGTCTCTACTTTTAGATTCAGACCTAAATTTAAGCTTGCTTCAACAGTTCTTTTCCAGACAAATCATGATCTGAGTCTAAATCTACAGTGATGTTCCATGTAGAACTTTGTTGTTTTAACCAATTAGCAAATAAATCACTCAAAATCTTCAGTCGCACTAAATCATTTAATTGAGGTTGAATAATTTCTTCCACCCAAATTAAATGAACTCCTTTAGGAGTAACAATAGGCTTAATTGCTCCTGGTGGAGTGCAAGCAAAAACAGCAGCAGCAATTTCTGGACGTAATTCACTGCGAGTTTTCACACCAAGATATCCACCAGCACGGCGTAATTCTGGATGTTGAATATATTGGCGAGCAATTTCTGCAAAACTAATTTCGCCTTCTTGAAGGGCATAAAATAGTTCTAAAGCCAAGTCTTCGTCATCTAAAACAACTTCATAGATAGCCGTAGCTACATAATTGAGTTGATTTTCATAAAAGAACGCTTCAACTTTATCAGCAAATAAATGACTTGCCAGTTTTGCAGAAAGCAAATTAGTTTCTGCTAATAGTTCAAATTCTTCTACAGCAAGATGATGTTTTTTCAGCCATGCCCAAGTGTCTTCTGCTTTGAGTAGTTTATTAGTTACGCGCAAATTATCTGCTGCTTTTTGCAGTTCTGCGTTTTCAACTTTTATACCTGCTTGATTTGCAGCATCTGCAACAATTTTGCGATTTGCGATCGCTTGCACTAATTCTGGAACTTGGCAGGAGAGTTTGATTTGCTGCAAAATATCTACGCTGGAAATTTTTAACTCTTTCGACATGGTGAAATTATGAATTCCAATTACAAAGTTTGCGTCGAGTCAATCGTTGTTTAACAGTTAAGATTTATCAAATAACTAATAGCTAATGATAACAACTAACTGCTAATTATTACATCATGATTGGCTTTAATTAACTACAACTCCAAACCACCTTTTTCCAGTTTCTTAAACGGATCTAAGATAAAATCAGCCAGACGACGTTGACGAACAATTACCTCTGCGGTTGCTGTTTGACCAGGGGTGAGTATAATACGTTTATCCCCTGCTTGGATATAAGGTTTATCTAGGGTAACTTCGACATCAAAAACTTCGATATTACCTTGAGGGGTTTCGACAATTTTTGAATCTGGTGAAACCCAACGTACTTGTCCTTCAACAACTCCATAATCTTGAAAAGGATAGGCATCAAATTTCATTTTGACAGGCATTCCCACCTTTAAGAAACCGCTTTCTTGGCTAGGCATTTGTGCCTTGAGGATATAATCAGAATTACTAGGTGCAATCTGAGCAACTTCTTGACCAGCTTGGACGACAGCGCCAGGTTTTTCTATCGGCAACTCATAAATTACACCATTAATTGGCGACCTAATAATGCGTTGTTGTAACTGAAGATTTAATGATAAAATTTCACTTCTACTTTGAGCGATGAGCGATCGCAACTCAGCAACTTGTGATTGTAAATCTTTGAGCTGTTGTTGATTTTTGAGAACAGCTATTTTCCCTGCTTCTACTACACTGTTATAACTACTGCGTTGTTCTTGCAAACGTAGTTTAGCTTGTTGAATTTCTGCTTTAGCTTGGTTAATTACTGTTTGATAACGACTAGTTTCCTCTTTGTAACGTAATTCGGCTTGTTTGGCATCAGATTGAGCTTTTTCTTGTAATTGTTGACTTTCTTGTGCTTCCTTATCTAGTTCTATAACTTTAATCTGGGGGACAACACCTTGATTTTGCAATTTTTCGTAACGTTCAGCCTCTTTCTGATCCTGATCTAAACGACTGTTAGCTAATTTATGAATAGCTTCGGTACTATAAATATTCTGTCTTGCTTGATCAACTAAAGCTAGTTTTTCTATTTTTTGAGAATTATAAGTACTCTCTTTTGCACCTAATTCTTGCTGCGCTTGATATATTTGTGAAAGTTTTTCTAATTCTTGGGATTTATTTTGTTGTTCTTGAACGCTATTTGTTAAAACTATTTGGTTTTTGAGTAACTCAAACTGTACTAATCGATTTTGGTATCCTTCGAGTTTAGTTTTTGCTTGTTGTAAATCGGTTCGCAGAACATCTGATTCCAATTCAACTAAAACTTGTCCTGTTCTAACTGTATCTCCTTCTTTTACCTTAACGGCTACGACACTACCACCAACTTGACTATCTAATTTTCGCGTTTTTCCTAGTGGTTCTATCCGTCCTCTGGCGTTTCCTGTTTCATCCACTCGAGAAAACGCTGTCCAAGGTAAAACGACAACAGCAAAACTCATTAAAAAATATAGTGAAGAACGTGTCCAACGCTTGGGTAGGGCATCTAAAAGTTCTTCTGTGCCATAATACCAATCATTTCCTTCTGTTTCTGGGAACGTTGCTTGCTCGAATTCGTGATCTTCAGCCGATCTGTAATTACGACGCCCATTTGTCTGGTTGTTTGCTGATATAGACGGTAAGTTGTTGGATAAGTTAGCCATACTTGTGTACCCTGTCAAGTTTTTTGTGCGCTTGGTTTGAATAAAGGTTAGGAAAAGGAAAAATGTGTATCTTAACCAACTTGAGCAAGTTGTTGTTGATTGAGATAAAAATAATGTCCTTTGGCGTTGATCAATTCATCGTGAGTACCACTTTCTATCAAAACACCACGATCCAAAACCAGAATTAAATCCGCATTGCGAATCGTTGAGAGGCGATGAGCAATAATAATACTTGTGCGCCCAGCCAGAATCGTTTTGAGATTGTTTTGAATGATCCGCTCTGATTCTGAATCCAGATGACTTGTGGCTTCGTCAAAAATTAATAAGCGGGGATTACCAACCAAAGCTCTGGCGATCGCCAGTCTTTGGCGTTGTCCACCAGAGAGCAAACCACCTCCTTCACCAATTTGAGTTTCGTAACCCATTGGTAGTCGGCGAATAAATTCATCTGCACCAGCAATGGTTGCGGCTTGGATAATATCTTCTAGAGTGGCTTGGGGGTGAGCAATGCTCAGATTTTCACGAATAGTTCCACCAAACAAAAAGGTATCTTGATCAACTACTCCTATTTGTTGTCGGAGCGATCGTAAAGAAAGAGCTGTGATATCTTGACCATCGATCAAGATTTTGCCATCTGTCGCTGGGTATAAACCTAATATGAGTTTTGAGAGGGTAGTTTTCCCGGAACCGCTACGTCCAACAAGGGCTACTGTTTGTTCTGGTTTAATTTCAAAACTGAGATTTTCCAGGATATTATATTCACTTTCGGGATGATAACGGAAAGTTACTCCCACAAAGCGAACACTACCAATCATCTGGGGAAGCATTTGCTTGGCTGAGGTGTTTAAATCTTCTTCTGGTTCGGCTTCCAAAATATCGTTAATCCGTTCTGTAGAAATCACTACTTCTTGTAGTTGATTCCACAAGACAATTAATCGTCGAAAAGGCTGAATTACCTGACTCAACAACATGTTAAAAGCAACTAATTGCCCGATAGTTAGTTGATTTTGGATTACCTGCCATGCGCCAAACCAAAGTAAAATCGTGGTTGCTAAAGTTTCAATGCTACTACTTACAAGTTGCAACCGTACACCAATCACTTGACCAGAGAAATTCTTTTTCACCGATTGATTGAGCAGCTCTTCCCAACGCCAACGTACTGTCTGCTCAATTGCCATTGAACGGATTGTCCGAATCCCGGTCAGTGATTCGATCAGGTAGCTACTTTCTTTTGCTACACTCTTAAAAATTTCTCTGGATATTAAGCGTAAAAAAGGTGTGGCAATCAGCGCCACTAAAACAAATGGTGGCACAACCAATAGCACCAGTAATCCTAGTTGCCAACTGTACCAAAACATTAATCCGATGTAGATAAATACTGTTAATAAATCCAGAACAATTGTCAGTGCTTCTCCTGTTAAAAAGCGCTGAATTTTTTGGTTTTCTTGGACGCGAGAAACAATATCACCAACGTATCGAGATTCAAAAAATGCTAAAGGTAAACGAAAAGTGTGTTTCAGAAAACCCACCATCAAGGCGACGCCTATCCGGTTAGCTGTGTGATCTAATAAATATTGTCGTAGGGCGCTGATGGCGACACGAAATAAACCAAAAATGATTAACCCCAAACCGACAGCGTTTAAGGTCAGGGTGCTACCTTGGACAACAACTCGATCCAAAAGTAGTTGAGTAAATAGTGGTGTTACTAACCCAAATAATTGAATCAAGATCGAAGCAACAAACACCTCTACCAATACAACTGTATGAGGTTTGACTAAATCAAAAAATCGCCAAAATGGTTGAGTGGCTTCTGGGGTTTCTTTTAACCCAACTGTTGGTTGCAGCAACAACGCATAACCAGTCCAATGAGCTTGGAATTCTTCGTGGGTGAGACTGCGTTGTCCAATTGCAGGATCGCAGACAATCACTTGCTTTTTGTTAACTTCATAGACGACTATATAATGCTTGCCTTCCCAATGGGCAATTGCAGGTAATGATTGTTGTGCTAATTGATCAAGACTAGCTTTGACAGGCCGGGTAGAAAAGCCGATGCTTTCTGCTGCGGCGACTAAACCTTTGATGGAAGCACCACTACGGTTAGTATTGGCTAAATCTCGCAACAAACTAATACTAAACTGCTTGCCCCAATAACGACCAATCATTACTAAGCAAGCTGCACCACAGTCTGAGGCGCTTTGTTGAGCATAGAAAGGATAGCGCCGAGTGATGTGTCCCCAAAGTTGCCCAAATTTTACTTGGGGACTGGGAAAATAAGATTGGCGTTTTTTTGGTTTTGGTGCTGTTGACGATTCTGTTGAGGGAAAAGGAATGACTTTTCTGTTCTCAATAGGTTTTTGTGTGGTGACAGAAGCAACCTTTGAGTCAATTAATTGGCCTAAGTCAGACCAGTGTTGCAGGGCTATTTCCCAGTTTGCATGACTGAGAGTGTATGCAATTGTTGTTGGTTGTGTAACCTGTAAATCGTCTGCGCGGGATATTTCATAGATATTTCCAGCAGTTAAATAACGACCATCAGGATGCTGTAATTCTCCTTGATGTACTAGCCATAGTTTACTATCTTGGCGGAGTTTGGCATTAACACTGCCCAACTCTAAATCATGTCGCTCAAATACAGATAAGGCTTGGAGTATACCTTCACCAGAGGTACTGCTTTTTTCTTGATATTGATGCAGCAAAGTGAGCATTAAATCCCAAATTTCTGCTTGTTTTCTGAGGCGATCGCCAATCCGAGGATGCTTACTCATCAAAACTTGCAAAACTTCGTTTGGCAAATAAGCAAGTTGCAAGTTAGAAGAAGCTCTAGCAGCATAGGGAAGCCATTGTTCTTTGACAAACAAACTCGTTTCACCAAATGCTCCCCCAGGATTGAGGGTGGTAATTAAGTTGTTTGAGCGATCTAATAGCCGCACTTTACCCGTTAAAACTAGATAAATTCCTGATTTTCCTGTCGTCGCTTGCCAAAAAAGCTTTGCTACTGGCGGCTTTAATATTTCTACCGCCTTCATGCAGCTTTGCATTTCTTGATTAGCAAGCTTTTCACCCAAAACACGGGTGAGTGTTTGACCTAGCTGTTGCTGGTCAAATACTGATGGCATTTCCGTACCTCACAAATATATTTAGTTGCTAATTTTCATTAAGTTAAATGAACAATCAACGTTCAACTCGCTGTTAGACTGCAAATCAACAATCTGAATTCCAACGTTTTTGAACTGTTCAGTTTCTTGTTTTCCTTCTTGATATTTATGTTTGGTAGACAGCCCTTTTTGTTTGAGTAGTCGGTTAATGTGGCGATCGCTAATTTCAATTCCTAGTTCAAAAGCTAGGTGTTTGCTTAACCATTGGGCTGTCCAATTGGTAAAAGCATAGCCATACTCACGTGGGCTATGTGTTACCAGTTCTTGCAATCTTTCAAGATATTGCTTGTTAACAGTTTTTGGTCTGCCTTTCGGTCGCTCATTCCATTGGTGCGCTAGTCCTGCTTGTACCATCGCAATCCAATACCGTGCCATCTCTTGAGAGCAACCTAAAATGCGACAGATTTCAGCCTGGCTTTTACCCATGTCTGCTAGTAACATGATTTCTAGCCTGCGTCTGTATTCTGGTTGCAAATCAGTTTGCAAATGTTTTAGTAAAAGTTTTCGCTGAAAGGGCGTTAAAAACTTACTCTCTTTGCTGTCATAGCTTTCTAGGGCATTCTTGTTAATAGAATTGTTCTGCATAATTTTATCACCAGTTGGCATCAACTTTAGGCAAGTGAATTAATTCATATTCTTTTTACAAAATTTTTACTGAGTTCTAATTGTTCTTTTAAAAACTTTATTTCTCAAGAAAGAAAACTTGTATTTTGTATAAGTTTCAACATTGCCATATATGATTTCATTTGTCAGAACCTTTATTTTTTAATGAAAATTTAGAATAAACTTGTTACATGACTTTGGTCATTGTACTCTTCAATACAGGCTAATCGATTTCCAGTCTGAGTGTTTTGTCGGTCTATAAGTTTTACAGTATCTTTATCAAACGCTAAGAAATTTTTCATCAAAAAGCAAACTATTTTACAGAATTTTCACAAAAACCTGGTAAATATCACTGACTATAATTACGTAAATAGCATCCTATAGCTTACTGTTGCATCAGTACTATCGGCATCAAAATATTTCTATCTTCTTAAGTGGAAAGACAGAGATAAACATTTGACACAGAATAATAAATAGGAGTTTGGTACACTGCGCGTGGCTTGAGAATGTACCAAGGTAGATGCGGCAAATGTACTTATTTTACTACTATTGCTCAACAATCACATCTACAATTCAAGCCTAAAGATATGTAACATTAGAGTTGAACAGGGAACAGGGAACAAGAAAACAATGTTGGGAAACCTGTCTACCCTAACGGATCGCCAACTTACGCAGCCAGATCCCCTACTCTTTGAAAAAATCGGGGATCTTGTCGTTCACTAATGATTTAGGAATGCTATAGCTACAAATTTCTACCTAGCAAAGATTCCAATTCTACTTTTAAGGCTTTGATATCTGCAACTCTTGCTATTAGTAAATTATCAGTGCCAGCATCAATTAAACGTGCTTTCCAATAACGAATACTATCAGAATTCTGCACCCAAAAATCTATGACTGTACTCACAACCTCATCCTTATCCCAATTCCATTTGGATGGTACTGGTTCCACAGATTCTAGAAATGCATCTAACGTACATATATGCGTTGCTATATATTCCACACCTTGATGTTGTGATATGTGCAAAGTTTCTTGTTGGTGATGAAAAAACTGTAAAACTTGGGATACTCCAACAATATCAAAAGTGTATTTCATTGCTGTTCCCTCATACGAAAGTTTTTAAATTATGTTTATCTTGAAATTTGTTGAAAAATATTTAAGTTCAGTATTTTAGTATTTTATATCGTAATAATGTCGTAATATCGTATATATTGAAAACTAGATAAATTAGCACTTTATTGTTTTTAGTGCTAAAGTTTATCCATCAAAAAATTAGCAGTTTGATGCATTGAGTGCTAAATTTCATAAAAGCATCAACCCTAAAATAAGAAAAAAATCGTGTTTGAAAAGGGGTAAATATTATTTTTTGATATAAGAGGTTGTTTGAAAGTGGTTGGCTGTGATTTTAAGTACTTCTAGATCCCCTCTAATACCCCCAGGGCTGTTTTTTTAGATAAGAAGGGAGAATTTGTCAATATCAAAGCGCGATGATTTTTGAGCTATTGTTATGGAAAACCTAAATTTCTACCCAGAAAAGAAGAAGCGATCGCGCTTGATAACGCTTGTCAAGCGTAATAGTCACATATAAAAAAAGACCAGCCGTAACAGGCTGATCTATAAACAAGGCTATCCTTTATGTTCTCTTCTCATATAGAGTGAAATCCAAACATTGCGTTTCCAGAACGCAACGAGCAATCTTTCTTAACAAGATTGTAGCAGCCAACACAGATTTTGAGTTAATTTTTATCAAAAAAAGAAATCGACCAAGAAATTTGACTTCTATCTTTAAGAATAATTTAACTGAGATATTACACCAACCCAATCTCCTGCTAAGGGTTTAAACCCTTAGCTCATAGCGCAAGTCGTCTAAAGACGACTCAAATTAATTTTTGGGATGCTCCACTAACTATTTACTAACTGCGGTTGTCCCCAAATAATACGTTCTTGCTTGTAAATAGCAATTCCCGGTTTAGCTCCCTTGGGTTTATAGACGTGCTTTGGTTGAGTGTAAACTACTGGTACTTGGTCGCTTTGACGAGCGCGACTGTAATAAGCGCTTAGATTAGCAGTGAATTGTAAATCTGCTTCGTCTGGAACAGCACCAGGTTCTAGCCGTAATAGTACATGGCTACCTGGAATTTCTTGAGTATGGAACCACAAGTCATAATCGCCAGCGATACGGAAGCTTAATTGGTCATTTTGTCGATTATTACGACCTATTAAGACTTCAAAACCGTTAGGGGTGCGGTAATGATAAAAGTTATCAGGGGTTTCGCTAGTACTACGACTGCGGTATTCTTGCTCTTCTAAATACTGCTGTTGAATTAATTCTTCACGAATTTCTTCGAGGGCTTGCAAATCTGCTGCTGTTGTGTAATTCTCTATTTGAGCGATCGCAGCTTCGACTTGTTCTAAATACTCAATTTCGGCGTTGACTTCTGCTAGTAGTGGTTCGACAGCAGTACGAGCGCGTTTGAGTTTTTGGTGTTGTTTATAGAAATTTTGAGCGTTTTGTACAGCATTTTTATCTGGTTCGAGTCCAATTTGTAATGACTCACCAGTTTCAAAATCAGGAAGGGTGATTTCCTTCATTCCTGGTTCCCAGTTTTGCAGGTACGCCATCAACAAATCAGCTTTGGTGCGATACTCATCGGCTCGATCCGATTGCTGTAAGCGTTGCTGAAAAGTTTGTGCTTTTAGCCGCAATTTCTCTAGAAGATTACTGACTTTTTGAGTCAGTTGATGACGTAGTTGAGAGAAAGTTTGTTGATTAAGTTGATCTGTGTAGTAGCGGTTGAGTAATTCTTGAATATCTGTTGCTGGTTCAATTCCACCCCAACCAATTATAGTGTATCCTTCTGTTGTCCAAGCTGGTTGAAATTTCTCGTCTACTAAAGCTTGTAACCATTCTTGCCAAAGTGCAAACAAATTTTGCCAATCTTGAGGTGTCAGGGTATCAGTATTTGTTTCTGGATCTATATTCGCAGCCAACAGCATTGACTGTAATAATGCTGGAGAAACACCACGATAGTTTTTCAACAATTGTCGCTTGATCGCTGTTGGAATTAAACTTACTCGTTCTTGCCAGCGTTGTTGGGATTCGCTCAAACTGGGTATAGCATTAGTCAGGCTGGGTGGGGTTTCATAAGCTTGTCCGGTGAGGATGGGACGAACACTCGATTTTTGTTGGTTGACCTGATGAGCGGCAGTAATAATAATATTATTTGCATCAGTCAGAATAACATTACTATATTTACCCATAACTTCTATATACAGATGATACAGAGGCTGTTCTCCCGGACGACGAGCAAATTGTAAATCAACGACCCGTTCCCAAGGTGCGATCGCCTCAACTGCTACTAAAGCCAAATTACCCAACTGATGAACTAATTGCTGACTAAAGGTAAATGTGTCTGGCGATCGCGGTGGTGGATCACCAATGTGCAGACGCGCAGCTTGGGGGTGCCAAGAAATTTCTAGCCAACTGCGCTGTTTTAGGGTACGTAGCGCAACACAAATAGTATAGCGATCGCGTTGATAAACTTGTTCCAAGCGCGATGGTAACCAGTGAGCGCGGATGTCGCTACAAACAGCGCTGAGAGTGGTAAAGTCGAATGTTTGCACAACAATTTTTCGCTCAATTAACTTTAATGGTTGACATAGCTCTTGAAAACAAGAGATGCACACTGAATAAATGTATCTCTATCGGTATGCATCTTTTATGGTAGCGGCAATTGACTTTGAGAGAAATGTCAATTCAATATCAGAAGGCTCTTAGAGTTTCTTCTTGAGCCTGTTTTTTTCTTTTACTGCACCTACACCTGCAATTCCAGCTAAGAAAATCGCACCAACTGTGGCAGGTTCTGGTACGCTCTGTGGAGAAGTGCCAATGGTTATGAACTTAGTAATACTGGTTCTTGTTCTTGAACTTTTGGTTGTAATAACTGGGTGTATAGTTGACTCAGTTGAGCCGCTACACCATTCCAACTAAATTTGGTTTCCACTCTCTTTCTCGCTGCTTGACCTAGTTTATCTCGCCATAGGGGATTGGCAAGAATTCGATCAATCGCCACAGCAAAAGCTTCTTCATTCTGTGGTGGTGCTAGCAAACCAGTTTCTTCAGACACGACAGTAAATTGAAGTCCACCAACGTCACTTGCTACTACTGGTGTATAGCTGGCCATCGCTTCTATCGCTACTAATCCAAATGGTTCATAGTGACTGGGAACAACGCAAACATCAGCCGCAGCATAATAAGTAGGTAGAATATCCTGACTCAGACGACCTGTAAAGATGGTAAAGTCGCTCATTCCCAATTCCGCAACAATATCTTCAATTCGTTCGCGTTCCATACCGTCGCTGTGTCCCGGACGACTACCACCGCCAATCATCAGCTTAAGATTTTTCTCACCACGGAATCGAGATTGTCCTACAGCACGCACCAAGGTTTCTATACCTTTACGGTAGTCAAAACGCCCCACATACATAACTACTTTGTCTTCGGGATTAAGACCTAACTTAACTCTTGCTGCTTGTCGATCAATACAACCAAATCGCTCAATATCAGTACCGCAGGGAATAATATCAATGTTACCTTTTGTGGAAACGAGCGATCGCATATGTTCTTTTTCTTGTGGACTTGTCGCCACAATCCGTTCTGTTGTTTCCAATACTTCTTTTTCCACTGCTAACCGTGTACTGGCAATTAAAGGAACAGTCTTGATAGTGTTATATTTAACAGCTCCTAATGAGTGGTATGTATGAACCTGCTTGCTTCCTTGAATTTTCTTTAACCGCATTCCCACCCAGCAAGAAAGCCAATAGTTTGTGTGAATTAATGGATAACTAACACTATTTTCTCTTTGGAAATCGAGGAAATTATCCACAAATTCTGGCAAATATGCGAATAAATTGTCTCTAGGGACAAATTCAACAGCACCTGCTTCCAAACGTATTGTTCGACAATTAGGATGATGTTGAACAATATTATCTTGCTCTGGACTGATTTTCCGGGTAAATATATCTACTTGCCATCCTAGCCGGGCTAGAGCTTCACCTACATGGCGCACATAAATATTTTGTCCTCCAGCTTCTTCTTTGCCTATTTCAATTGCTGGATCGCCATGGACTGAAATCAAGGCAATGCGTTGTTCAGTTCTAGAGTTCATAGTTTGTTGGTTTTTGATTTGAAAGAGATGTTAAGCAAGTTTTAGTCTTGTCTATCTTTTCACATCACTAATTTATGTCGAATGTTTAAGTAATTTTTATTTTAATTTAATATGTCAAATATTTTTATACACCAGTGACTAGAAGTCATCTGCTGAATTACATAATTCCATTTGTTTTCTTTATATCTAATTGGTGATATGTTTATTTGATACTTTCGATAAGTAAAGAGAATTTTTTTAGGAAAGTTTCTGAAATTGAGTTACACAAATGTAATATATGAACTTATTTGATAGAAAATACAAATAACATTTATTCTAAATACTAATAATTTAAGTATTTAGAGTTTATTTTTTAAATTCAAGCTATTTTTTATACATTTAAGAATTTGGAAATTAGTAATAAAACTAACCTGTTTTAGAAAAATCTTGAGACACTTCCCTATCTCTGAAGAAAAATATGAATTAGGAAACTTGAGCAAATAATAAATTTACGTTATAAATATTATGCAGATATTAAGCTACTTATATATTTTCACTTCAAGATATAGATAGTCTCTATCCTGAAGCATTGAAATATCAATGGTTATTCATTGATCATTGGTCACTACTACTAGTACAGCGGGCGCGGAAATAAACCTACCATTTATAAAAGGTCAAAGCCATAAAAAATCTTTTCCCCGATCCCCGATTTTATTTTCAAGTTGGCGTGCAGCGAAGTGGAGTATTAAATCTTCTCGGCAAAAATAAAATGAATAGACGCTGTAGCAAAATTAGAAAGCAATTATAGGAAGATATAGATTCTGTGTCTAGTAAAATACCCTTATGCAATTAGAATTCATTTCCGTTGAAGAGTTTTACTTTGCTCTGACGTTAGCAGTTCGCACACTCGAAGAAATAGATAAACCTGGTTTGGTAGAACAAGTGCGATCGCGACTTTTGGCAGAATGTGGACAACCCTCAACTGTTGCTCCTGGCAAACAGAATACATTTAATTACGTATTCAAAGTCAAAGACACAGATAACATTCCTGCGCCTAGTCTGATTGTCTCTATTTCAGATTGGCAAGATAAACTGCGCTTAAGTAGCGATTATGGTTGGGTGTTAGATCAACAACGCAAGCCAATTCGTACAGACAAATACGATCAACGTTCGCATTTCAACCAAAATTTGCGATCGCACTTACAAAAATGGTTGCATATCCCTTTTGACTAAGTAAATGTATCAAACTGCAATCCGCCTAAAGCATGAAAATCACTTTTTTTAGCCTTTGACCGAAATTAATAGGATACAAGCCTCATCCTTCGCTTGACGGCTTTATTGATATCCATGCTATTATAAAAACAAGTCGCCACAGGGCATTGGGAGACTTTAAACGGACATAGAGAGACTGTAAGACTACTTAGTAGCGAGTTTATGTGAAGTGTCAAGGAATACTCGCTCATCTGCGGACGAGGAGGTATGTCAATTCTCACGTCTAACCCCTAGCTCGAAAATGGGTGTGTGGAGGTGTAAGGGTGTAGGGGAGAGATGTAAGAATCATATTTTCATGTACAGGTTGTGGGATTTTACCCAATAAGCTGTTTTGAAAATAGCTTGAAGGTAGATAATTAAAAATTAAAAGTTCAAACTTATTTTGAATTTTTAATTTTTAATTACTTCTACTGGCAGATTAACTGGTAGTTTGTGTAGCCAGCATTTGTTTGAGTTTTTCCAACTCAGAAGCCCAGCGTGGATCTGGACGAATAGCATCTGTATCGCCTGCTGGAGAAGTTTCTTTGGGACTACCACCACGGCGAGGCTTTTTAGATTTTTTGCTTTCTCTCGGTGTAACAGCACTGGCATGACCACCACTTTGATTAGCAGCTTTAGTAGGTGCTTGTTGTTCTTCATTATCCTCTCCCTTTGTACGAGGTAATGCCTTTTCTAATTTGATGGGAGAGTCTTTGAACATTTGACCATTGTATTTTTCAATAATCTGGTCTGCTTGTTCGTCATTATTTACCGTGAGAAAACCAAAGCCACGACATTTGCCAGTTTTCCGGTCTTTAATTAATTTAGTGGTGACAGCATCACCTTCTTCTGCAAAAACTGCTTGCAGTTCTTGACGATCTATTTCTTCTTTAGGCAAATTGCCTATATATAGGCGAACAGACATGGACTAACCTCCAGAGTTAATTGAAAAACGACCAGGCAAAAAACAGTTACTGGGTTTCGGCTTTTGATAGATGCTATTGAGTAACAATGCCACAAACCTAGTTTTTTTACTCCAAACTATTAACCTATTACAATACTGTTTTTTGCCAAAATTAAGCCTGTTGAATACAAAAGCGTACACTGCGCTAACAATACCTTTATTCTAAGAATTTATGAATCTTACAACTTACTGCTTACGACAGGAAATGACTTTAACGCCCTTGTTCCAAATATTTAAACACCATTTCTTACATTATCACGGTATTTTCTACGTAGCTAGCTTAGGACGGACATTTCCGACTATTGCATGAAAGCATCGTAGCATAAAATACTTTTATTTTTGAAGTTGACTTTTTGGAAACAAAAACCAGCCTGTGGCTGGTTGATTTGCTGCTGTGTTGGAAGGAGAAAAGGGGATTGATTTGGACAAATAGCCGAGCCTCATTACCAAACTTGGTGATTGATTTATATCGGCTGCTCCACTTTATGTGAATCAATGTAACAGAAATGGAAATATTTTGCAACATTTATTTACATTCTCTTTTTGGTCAGCAACAGGGGTGTAGAGGAAACCCCATCAATCTTCTTGAGGGGCTTGAAACAAGGACACCATTAACCTCATAACTACGTCACAGTTTTCTCCTCTTAAAATTGAGGCACGCTACCTACGGAAGCCGCAAAGCGTCTACAACGCCAGATCACTCGCGATCGCCAATCAGATAAACCAATACAAACCTGCCTCAATTTTAAGTTCATTGAATCGAAGGTAAAAGGATATTACTCAATTAGTACTAACGATGAGGACACCGACCAATGACACAAGCCTTACCAAGATTTGTAACTTTTGAAGAATTTGTAGAGTGGAAGCCTGACGGGGAATGCTATGAATTGCATGATGGAGTGATTGTTAAAATGCCACAGCCGTTAGGAGGTCATGAAGAAGTTACAGGATTTTTATCAATACATCTGGGTGTTCAATGCTATCAATCAGAGCTTCCCTATCTCATCCCAAAAACAGCATTAGTTAAATCTCAACAGAGCGAGTCTGCTTACTCACCAGATGTACTAATCGTGAACCAAGCGCAACTACAAAATGAACCGCTTTGGGAAAGAGAATCAACTGTAATTTACGGAGCATCAATCGCTTTAGTGGTTGAAGTAGTTAGTACTAACTGGCGTGATGATTATTTTACAAAATTAGGTAAATACGAAGAAATTGGAATTTCAGAATATTGGATTGTAGATTACCTAGCTTTAGGCGGTAAGCGATTTATTGGCAATCCGAAACAACCAACTATATCAGTCTACTCGCTGGTTGAAGGTGAGTACATTGTCACCCAGTTTAAGAACAGCGATCGCATAGTGTCACCAACATTTCCGGACTTTAAATTGACTGCTGAACAAATTTTTTTAGCTGGGAAAGGGGGAAAGTAGGGAAAACGCTAATTATAAAAGCCAGAGCAGGTGGTACAATCGGTACTCATCCTGCTTGCACAAACAGCTATCCCCTCAGAAGAATATATGCTCCCCAAACCTCTGCTGCGACCGCTAAGACAATAGACCAAATGGGGTGAGGACTGTTAACGATTTTTCCGCCTTGAGTTTGTAGGGTTTGCACATCAATCCAAGGTGTTGCTCCGCGTCGTAACCAGCCAGTGACGGTGATCTGACGTCCGAGCAATTCTTGAGGATTGACATGTTGTCCCAACCAAGAAATGTGATGTAGTTTGACTAAACCTGTGTGAGATTGCAAAACTAAATCTTGTGCCAAACAGTTGTTAGTACCACGACGACCTAATAACTTTCCAACAAGACGCACACCGATGCTATCAATAGGAATGCTAGCTGGATTAGTTAACAGGTTGGGCAGTTGGTCATCAGTTTGGACATTCGCAGGTTTAATGTTTGAAAAGAAAGAATTTATCCGCAACAAGAGGCCGATACTAAAGCCAATCAGCATACAGCCCTTGATAAAATTCCAGTCCTCATAAATCCATTTCAAATTTAAAAGTTTGAGTGCGAACAGAGTTTGCCAAATTAACCAGATCAGACCCCCAAACGCAACGCCTAAAGGAATTCCCAACCAAGGGGCAATTTGTAATAAAAAAGACTGAGGCTTGATTTTTAAAGGCTGTTGGCTTTCGAGATATAATTCTGGGTCTACATGCCAAAGACGAGCGATTTTACACAGGCGTAGGGCGCGATCGCCAATTAAAGGATGAGTATTATTAATTACAAACCACCATCGATAAGGATTGACACAATCCCACATCAACAGAGATTCAAAGGTAGTATAAGCAGCCATACTACCCAAGCATAGACTTTGTTTGTAGCCTACGGGTATAACTAGATTTAAGCTTTCTAGCTGCCAACTGGTGTGTTCTTGTTTTTGGACATCACCAGCAATACCAATAGCCATTTTCAGTAAAGCACGGACTAAAGCATTGGGATTACCAGTAACTTCCGCCGCCACGCGATCACACCAATAAAGCCGCAACTGCGACAACCATAAACCAGTTGCACTCAGCAAGCACCACAAACCATAAACCAGACTTGTCAATACACCAAAAAACCCACGCCAGATAGGTTGAGTTTTTGCATCTCCCCACTGTCCCAATAACTGATATAGCTGGTAAATCGGAATTGTTAGTACTAGTAACAAAGACATAACAGCACAATCCCAGTGAGCAATCTGTCCTAATTGACTGGCATAAATTGTGGCAATTTCATCATTTGTCAGTTGCTCTAATAACCCTTGACTAACTACAATTCTAGCTGTACGGGGTAAATTACCATAGCAAAAAGCAACAGGGGAAGTAATTGGTAGGACAAATAATTTAGGTGTCCGCCAACCCCGTTGTTGGCAATAACGTTGTAAAACTCGCACTGTCTCTTTACTATGGCGATGCAAAATGTCTTTTTCTAATTCTCGTTGACCGTAAAACTTTGTCAGTAATCGATCCAACAACCAAGGAGATAAACAGAACAGGACAAAAATCAAAACCACCAATATACTTGTAGGATCTCTATATAAAAGCTGTAATGGCTCTACAAAAGGCAGTTTAACAAAGGCATCATTAATAAATCTCATTACCGACAGCAGCAGCGTTTTGATTACCCAAAACAGCGCTACGCATGTTCCTGCTTGGAGTAAATACAATAGCTTTAAGCTTCGTTTTGGCAAGGGTTGCCATACTTTAGCGCGTCCTGCTTGTCGCCAGTAAATCGTAGGTGGTTTGACTTTTTCCTGATTAACAGTAGTTGGGGAGTTAACGGGTGGAGGAATTGGTAGAGATGAATTTTTTGTTACAGAGGCGCGGGGTGTGGAAGATGCTGAAGCCAGCCAACCTCGCGTTTGAGTTCCGCCAAATGTAGGTACTCGCAGACTACGGGCTGATGTTTGCTCGATATTTGTGTTCTCTGCATCTTGGCGTTCTCGCGTCTCGGCGTCCTCTGTTTGTGACTGCTGAGACTCCAGCATAGGTGAAGAATTATTCCAGGGGATAAATCCGGTGACGTCAGCAGTAGACGCATCGTCATTTTGATAGCGTTTTTTGATCTGTTCTAGAGAACGTTCTGCCCATTCTTTAACTTGTGGACGTTCGTTTTGAATCAGAGTTTCGCATAATGCGATCGCTGTTGCAACTTCCCCAATACGCGTATAAACGACAACTAAGCCTATTTCCGCTTGGATAACTGCCGTGCGATCGCTATTACTACTTAAAATGGCTTCTAAGATGCTTTTTGCTGTTTGATAATCTCCTTGCTTCAGGGCGGTTAAACCAGCCTTCAAAGATGGTTCAGAATGTGAAGGCATAGTAGTTTGCACTCCAATAACTATATTGTTAGTGGTAATTGGTAATGGGTAATTAGTAATAGGTAATAATAATTACCCATTAACCACTGGTTGTTGACTAGAAAAAACTGGGGCGATCGCACTTAATTGCAAATCAGGGTGATCTTGTTGTAATTGATGGCAATTCCACTCATTACGAAATAGTAAAACTGGTCGCCCCATACTGTCTTTGACTGTGGTCGTATTGAACAAACGTCCGATTTTGGTCAATGCTTCCCAACTACCTTCTACCCAACGCGCAACACTGTAGGGTAATAAATCCAGTATGGTTTCAACTCCATATTCATTCATTAAACGGAATTGCACCACCTCGAATTGCAACTGACCTACCGCAGCTAAAATTGGATCGCGTTTGGCTTCATCTACAGAATACATAATCTGTACAGCCCCTTCTTCACGCAATTCCGAAACGCCTTTTTGAAATTGCTTGAATTTAGATGGGTTGGGATTGCGGAGAGTTGCAAACAACTCTGGAGAGAAATAAGGAATTCCCTCATATTCCAACTTTTGCCCAGTGTAAATTGTATCCCCGATTGCAAAAACACCAGGATTATTTAAACCAATGACATCACCTGGGTAGGCGACATCAATAGATTCTCGTTCTTGAGCAAAGAGTTTTTGCGGACGAGACAAACGGACAACTTTACCTGTGCGGGCGTGATTGACTGTCATATCTTTTTCAAATTTGCCTGTACAGACACGCACAAACGCCACGCGATCGCGGTGTTTGGGGTCCATATTGGCTTGCAGCTTGAACACAAACCCAGAAAATTCAGGATATTCGGGTTCAACTTCACCCACGCTACTATTGTGTGAACCTGGTTTGAGGGCGTACTCTAGAAAATACTTGAGGAATAACTCAACCCCAAAGTTAGTCATCGCACTACCAAAGAAAATAGGCGTCATTTTGCCTTGGTGTACTAAATCTAAATCTAGGTCTGCTCCCGCCCCTTCTAATAGTTCTAAGTCGTTTTTGAGCTGATAGTAAAGATCTTGTTCTAAAAGTTCTTCAATTTGGGGATTTCCCAAATCAACAACTGTATTAACCGCTTCTTTACTACCGTGAGCGCTACGTTCAAACAGGTGAATTTGTTGTTTATGGCGATCGAAGACACCTTTAAAGCGATCGCCCATACCAATGGGCCAGTTGACTGCATAGGTCTGCAATCCTAATTCTTGCTCAATCTCATCTAGCAGTTCTAGGGGTTCTCGTCCGGGACGATCAAGTTTGTTCACAAAGGTGAAAATGGGAATACCCCGCATTTTACAAACTTCAAATAGTTTGCGGGTTTGGGGTTCCAAACCTTTAGCAGCATCAATCAGCATGACTGCATTATCTGCCGCCGCTAGAGTCCGATAAGTATCTTCACTAAAATCCTGGTGTCCAGGAGTATCTAGTAAATTTATCTGACAGTTTTGGTAGGTAAATTGTAACACCGTGGAAGTAATCGAAATACCCCGTTGTTGTTCCATTGCCATCCAGTCAGAAGTCGCTTTGCGCTGTGCGCGTCGGGCTTTGACTGCGCCAGCTTCGTGAATAGCACCTCCGTACAACAGGAGTTTTTCTGTGAGTGTAGTTTTACCAGCATCCGGGTGAGAAATAATCGCAAAATTGCGACGAAGTTCAACTGCTTTGTGAAGTTCTAACTCAAGGTCAGTTGACATAACTGTATCTACTTGTAAATTAAATCTAACTTTACTTTTTCCAACTTTAGCGAGTCTTTTTATCTTAAGACAACGATGCTCATGATAGGTTCTTAGTGTACTTGAAAGCAGGAGGCAAATTCAGTTATCAGTTATCAGTTACCAGTTGACAACTACCAATGGATCACTGATCAGTATTTACTGTTTACTGACTTCAGATTTCATCCTTCACAGGCTTTACCCCAAACTCAACCCAATTATAAGGAACAGAGAAATGTACGACACGGACAAGCGCAAGCTTTTATCAGCACTTTCTCATGCAGCCATCTTTTTGAGTACCACATTAGTATCGATCGCAATACCTATTTTCATCCTCTTTGCAACAGAAGATCCTGTTGTGAAAGAAAATGCCAAAGAAGCCATTAATTTTCATTTGAATGTCTGGTTTTATGGGGCTATTATTGGTGTTTTGATTTGGGTGAGTTTTGGTTTGTTGATACCTCTGGCGGGTTTATGGTTTTTAATTCATTGGGGATTAACAATTTGGGCGCTTTCTCATGTTTTAAGTAATACTGAAAAACCTTTTCGTTATCCCTTCATTCTCCGACTTGTTTAGTAAAAAATCAGTTTTTATCCGGTTATATCAAGTCACTGATGAATATCTGAAATAGACGGGTGGCTTTTAAATCCAGGGTCATAGCTTATTGGTAATGGATAATAGGCTGTGTTTTGATTATCGATTATCATTGCGCCTCACACGTATCTCATCACAAATTTTTAATCAAGCGCATCTATTAATATATTGATGGAAATTTTTATATACTTTCTTGTCTTTTTTAGAAGATAAATGACAAGCAAGTTGTAAAATACAAAATTGCCCCACAACCTCATCAGGTGTAGGGCAGAGGACAGTTAAGCGCTGTTTGTAGTGTGTCCTTGGTAAGCGGGTTTTTACCCGAACTTTGTGACGCTTTGTTTTTTGTCCATTTGTGTTTTTTCTTCATAAAAATTTATGTTTCCAACCCATCGCCCTCGCCGTCTGCGTACCCATTCCCAACTCCGCCGGATGGTACGTGAAACTGTTCTTACCACCAGCGACTTGATTTATCCTTTGTTTGCTGTCCCAGGTGAAGCGATCGCCAATGAAGTTAAATCTATGCCTGGTGTCTATCAGCTTTCGATAGATAAAATTGTCGAAGAGGCAAAAGAAGTTTACGACTTGGGAATTCCCGCCATTATTCTATTTGGTATTCCTGCTGATAAAGATGTTGATGCCACAGGTGCATGGCATGATTGCGGTATTGTTCAGAAAGCTGCAACTGCGGTGAAAGAAGCAGTACCAGATTTGGTGATTATTGCTGACACTTGTTTGTGTGAGTATACCAGTCATGGTCACTGCGGCTATCTGCAAGTTGGTGATTTATCAGGACGAGTTTTAAATGACCCCACCCTAGAATTACTCAAGAAAACCGCCGTTTCCCAAGCAAAAGCAGGTGCTGACATTATTGCGCCTTCGGGAATGATGGATGGATTTGTACAAGCAATTCGCTCTGGTTTGGATGAAGCAGGTTTCCAAAATACGCCGATCTTGTCCTATGCTGCCAAGTATGCTTCGGCTTACTATGGCCCATTCCGGGATGCAGCAGACTCAGCACCCCAATTTGGCGATCGCCGCACCTATCAAATGGACCCCAGTAACTCCCGCGAAGCGATCAAAGAAATAGAATTGGATATTGCTGAAGGCGCTGACATGCTCATGGTGAAGCCAGCATTGGCTTACATGGATATCATCTGGCGTGTGAAACAAGCTAGCAACTTACCTGTTGCTGCTTACAACGTTTCTGGTGAATATTCTATGGTGAAAGCCGCAGCCCTCAACGGCTGGATTGATGAACAGCGCGTGGTCATAGAAACCTTAACTGGCTTTAAACGGTCTGGTGCAGATTTAATTTTGACCTACCACGCTAAAGATGCTGCGCGTTGGCTGGGGTAAGCAGTGGTTTGGCCTGTCAGGCGACAAAATTTTATCTGGGTAATTGGCTTAATTAATCTCACGCAGAGGCGCAAAGATGCAGAGTTTATCTTATGTATCTTGGTGTCTGGGCGTGAGATTATTGTTTGCTAGGGAATGAAAGCATTGGATTTGTGGTAAGCACACTTAAGTGAGATGAATTGCTGTTTCACCTAACTACTTGGGGTCGTAATTCGATTTTAGATTTTGGATTTTGGATTGACTCTACTTATGGAATCTGAGAGCTTGTACCATCAAACAATTTCGGTTATTGCTTCTCTATCAACGCCCCCTCAGAGTTATCACACAGTTATTAGTGAGGGAAAGATTTTAACTTTATCGGTAAGCCGACTGTGTGTTTGGGTTACGATAAAAATATTTACTGCTAGTAGTAAATACTCTTATACCAAAATAGCTAGTACATAAATCGTGGATAAAAATCGTGAATAGCAACCGTTCCGCAAGGTTCTGGATAACATTCATCGCAAGTTATATCGCTATCGTTGGAGGTGTTTGGGGGTTTCTAGAAGCGTACACCTACTTCAAAGGTATCCGTTCAGGGGACAAAAAGTGTTACGGAGGAAATGAGGGTACACATAGATGGTAAATTAGGAGGATGGATAAATACAGCCTCTCCTACGGAATAGAAATAACCGACTCCGATTGGGAAA
>JAESGT010000046.1_pt1 | contig 53320 bp, 43 predicted proteins | sample 9266261 | NCBI WGS metagenome assembly JAESGT01 (sample SAMN15741584, study PRJNA653494) | algae metagenome | isolation source: Pelatocladus maniniholoensis HA4357-MV3 and co-occurring heterotrophs from... | place: USA: Maniniholo cave near Haena, Hawaii | collected 2009-07-28 | reverse complement strand
TGGGATTGAACACTTTTAATTCTCGCGAATTCTTGTGTTGATGTACAGTCCCCTGATTATTCGCGATGAAAAATCGCGAATTTTTTTCCCTTCTCTCCCTCTTTTTGCAAAATTGGGATGCTCCCGAATCAGTTCTGTTTTCCAGCCCTGGTATCGGGGGTTTTCTAGTAAGGTTTGTACTAAGTCTGCTCCTTGCTCAATACAGGCGGCTAAATTGGGTTCGGTGGGACAGCCGCTTGGTGGCGCATAGATAAAGTTGTATTTTGATAAAAATGGCTGAAAATAAGTATGAATTTCTTCATCGCTCAAGCGAGGATTGAACCTATTTACAGCATCATCTTTGAAATTGGGCGCATTGGTCAAACTTGGTTCTGGAATACCACCGATGTAATACAGCATTTGTCCCACACCCAAGGAAGCTAAGGATTTTTCTTGTTGAGGGGTGAGCAGCATAGAACGCGATAAGGCTTCGCGATTTTTTGCTTCTACAACGCGATGGGCAAGTTTAATATTGGTATTAACCATAATATCAGGGATTAAACCATCAGGATTTTGTTCAGCTACGGCTATTCCTTGGCCAAATCCCCGCACCTCTGCCAGCATATTAGCAAAGTTTTTCACTGCTTTTCCTTTGGGGTTCGCTTGTTCTTTATTGCCAGATTCTGGTACATTCCCCAATAAGTTATGTGCTTCTTCAATCAGTAGCAGGTGTTTCAATTCCCCTGTTGCTTGGTGACGACGAGCTGTCCAATACTGATAGCAACGATTGAGAATCAACCCCATGACAAAAGCACGATCATCAGTATTCGTAATCTGACTCATCTCCAAAATCACAGGATGCTGCATTAACATGTCAAAGGGTACTGATTCTGTCGTATCCAGCATTTTACCAAGAGGTCCACGACGGAACTTATTAATCCGCACTGAGACAGCAGCCAAGATTTCATCGGTACTTTCTTGGGAATAACCGAGTTTCGGTACAATTTCTGAAATCAACACAGCTAAATCAGAAAAACAGGGAGGTTTTAATTTACTGTTGTCTCCCAGATTCGTAAAGCCTTTGCGTTTGTATGCTTCTATCCGACTTTCCGCACTTCATCGTGTAATATCCGTAGATTTCCAAAATCTCACTAACAATGGTTAAATGAACAACACCAATTCTCAATGAATTTAAATATTAATACTTAACGGTTTGACCATTATTAGGAATAATTCTTGAAAATTAAGATAATACATTTTGAAGTGCGGAATATGGGTTCTATGATTAATTGTTCGACGACGTTGGGAAGCGGCCCCCACATACTCATAGAAACTGAGAATAAATCTACCAATGCACCCAAATGGCTATTGAGATTAATTGTCGGGGGTAGCTCGAAGGGATTGAAACGCAATGGTGCAACTCGTTCATCTCCCAAGGAAAAAATCAGTAAATCTGCTTTGAGGGAATCAACTGCTTTGAGTCCGCGATATTCTGTTTTGGCTGGTTCCAGCACCATCCAAGGAATACGATGCGATCGCCATAATGTTTCTAATAAGTAGAGGGAAGTGTTAGTTTTTCCACTACCGGGAACACCGCTAATTAATAAGTGCTGGGTAAGTTGTTTTTTACTCAGATGCAGTGTCCCGATGGAGATTTCCCCTGTAATTTCACTGCTTTTTTCTGGACGACGGGCATCATTAGCACCAGCAGCAGAGGGTAATCCCCAAACACCAGTCCGATCAGCAATGGGTAGGCGAAAGACACTGTGGACTTCTTCTGGACTAAATAACCAAGGAAGACGGTTTAAATTGTAGGTGTTTCCCCAACGATAAAGGGTGAGGTCTACCCAGTTCTGGCGTACAGCTATTTTCTGAGCTTCTGTTTGGCTGATTTTTACTTCTCCACCTCCAGCAGTCTGATTTTCTGTGGCTGGTTTACCGTTGATCGCAGATTGTAATGCAGCAATAATCGACTGTGGTAAGGCACTTTCAGTGATCATGCTGATAGTCATTTCAAACGGCGATCGCCAACTATTTTGCAACTTTGTCCAAGCTTGGGATGCGTGTTCTGCTTCTACTAGTTTTTCTTGATACTGCACGTTGCTGGACATTGACCGTACTTGAAAACTTTCTCCCCGGCTAATTTGAGCAATATTGGCGTATAAACGGGCTTGTTCTGCTAAATAGGTTGCTTCTTGTTGTGTTAACTGAGTCGGTTGCAAATTAATGGCTACTGCTGCTGGGGTGGGATGACACAAAAGGGCGCGAAACAGATCTTGAAAGTTGTCAGGATGGGGAATCCAGGGATTAATCTGAATACCTACTTTATCTGGAATATCCTTACTGGTAATAGTTTGCAGTTGCCTAATAGTGCGACGAAATTCTGCTAAAGTACCTGCATCAGAGGGTAAAAAAGGTAATCTTAATATTGCCAATTCTTCTTCAGTGCGACAGGATTCTAGGGGATAGCCATTAGGAAAAGTATCACGGATTTTGTTAAAGAAGTTGCGGGCAGCGCTAATTGTCTCTATTTCCGCTTGTCCCTCGGTTCTACCGACTAAACCAAAGATTAAATCTTGTTCTGAGTCACCAGTCGTAATAATACGTATACTAAGAGTAAATCTGCTTTCACCGTGTAGTTGTTGTATCCAGCGTTGTTGTGCTTGCAGGATTTGGTTGAGAGCGGTTTCATAAGTCATCCCGGTGCGAAACTGCTCTTTGGAAATTAAATCAGGAATCGCTGGGATCATGGCTCCCCAGAAAACTGCGATCGCTCTTGTCTCAGTGGATTCGATTGCAACTGCTGGAGCTGTACTGGTTTCCCATTTTGTGAGTGCTGTAACCATAAAATTACTGACCAAACAAGGCAAAAGTTAAAAGTTAAAAGTTAAAAGTTAAAAGGTAAAATAAATTTAATTATGGGGATTATCTTTTTACTTTTTACTTTTTAACTGACTCCAAGAAGTTGGCGGACTTCTGTTAAATGCATTCTGATTTTTTGATTTCCTGGTTCTAGCTGCAATGCTCGACTCAAGGCGAACTCTGCACTTTGGTAATCTTGCAAATTTGCTTTGGCAATTCCCAAACCATGCCAAGCTATAGCATCTTGAGGTACTTGTTGCGTAACTTGTTCCCAATAATATGCAGATCGCTGATTATCTCCAATCTCCTCAGCAAATTCTGCCCCCAATCTCATAGATTCAATATAGTGTTGGTGATAAAGTTGCTGTTGGGCAGGATTTTTTTGCACAGCATTATAAGCAATAGTGAGGGATTGATTCAACCTGCCTAACTTGAGAGAAAGCTTTGCAGCTTGCCAGAGTTCCGAAATTTCTGATGTATTGATTTGGAGATGCTGAAGTGCTAAAAGTGGAGAAAGCATTTTTAAGTAATAAACTTAGTTTTCTTAACGTCGAAAAACTTTGCCACCTGCGGAAGTTCTTGTGAGAATTTGTTTTATTTGTTCTTCTGTATAACCTTTAGATTGCAACATTGGTTTGAGAACTATTTCTACTTGCTTTGATAGCATATCATCAAGCTTTTTAGCATCAACTAAATCTAAAGGAGGAATATTGTATTCTTGAGCTTTGCTTTGCCTCCAAAAAATTACAAGTAACACAATGCCAATTACTGGCATCAATTCACCAAGACGACCTATAAAATTAAAAAAGCCAGTTACCAAAGAAAAGCGGGTCGCTGTGCGTAAAAAGAAGTTAGAACTTAGCTTTACTTGCTGCTCTACATACTCTTTCCAAGTCAGCATTTGCAATGGATAAGAGGGATTTCCTCCAATTGGTTGTTGAAATGCAGGTGGATAAGCAGGCTGTGGAGTTGAATTATAAGTACGTGGTGGGGGTGTATAAGCAGGTTGTGTTGTTCCTGGTAAAACTTCTGGGGTTGCAACTAGGACAATACTACCAGCCATAGCAATTCGTGTTTGTGTTTGAATTGGGTAATCATTAATCTGCTGACTATTAACGAATGTACCGTGACTACTACCCAAGTCAATAACGTGCCAAGTATTACTCTGTTGATTGAAACTCAACTTCAGATGATGTGTCGATATAACATTATTATTTGGCAAAAAAATATCACACTCTTTCCCACTCCCTACTACGTACTCTCTATTAGGTGTGATAGTCCAACTTTGACCTGTTTGTTCGAGGAGTAAACTTAATTTCATTAGTCTTAAAAGCTACTTTTAAATGTTTACAAATTCTGACACAAACAACTATCACTCCGTCTGAGTGGACTACTAAGCGACGAAGAAAAATCATTGTATTGCTACTGAATATAGTAAGATTAATATCATTTTATACTGAACAAAAATTATAATTTAACATTTTTTTAAAAATACTCAGATACTAATCAAATAGTCATATAATTAATCAAGGTCTTTATTTAGACAGTCAGCCTTATGGTTCGTGAACAGGGTGATTTGGTACATAAGCGGTATCAAATCAAGCATATACTTACGCAAAAAACATTTGAAGTTACTTACCTGACACAAGACCAAGTTCAATGCAGCGAAAACTGCGTCTTACGAGAGTTCATATCTACAGAAATTGGCAAAGCTGCAATTGTTGGAGAACAGTTTCAGCAACAGTTAAGTAAACTGCAAGGTATAAAAAATCCTCAGATTCAACAACTTCAAGATTTCTTTTGGGAAAGTGAACGGCTGTTTATTGTTCAAAACTATATAGACGGACAGAGTTATCAAGACTTGGTGCGATCGCGCTCTGTTCTTAACGAAGCCGAAGCTATTGAATTACTAAATCAAATTTTGCCCGTCCTCAGCTATTTGCACAGTCAACAAATCACCCACGGAGATATTTCACCCAGTAACATCTTGTTACAAAGTCATGATAATTTGCCGGTATTGACAAACTTTGGGGTAATTGCAGATATCCTGACTCAGATGGGAGGAGAAAACTCGAAAATAAAAATTTTGGATCGAGTCAGAAGACTTGCAACAAATATGATCCCGCTTGGTGAAAGCGAAGATATATATGCTTTATCTCTCACTATAGTCATGCTGCTGACAGGTCAAGAAATTGAAATTTTGTTCAACTCTCAAACTCAAAGTTGGGAATGGGAGAATTGGAAATTGGTCAGCGATCAATTTGCTTCTGTATTGAATCGAATGCTAGCGGTACAAGCATTAAATCGTCTTGATACAGCTGAAGCTGTTTTGCAAGCATTAAACTTTTCCTTTGCACCTGCTGTTCCACCTCCACCCCCACCTCCAATTCCTGCTGTTGCACTGATTCCGGTTCCCGATCCTTGGAATCAATCAATACCGAATTCAGTTCAACCCCCGGTATACGCTTTTGCTCAGTCTTCTCAGCCAGGAACAATAAATACAGTATCTGCTAGCGGAAAAAATTGGCAACTAGCAGTCATTTTAGGATCTGTCGTTGGACTATGTATAGTTGGTATTAGTTATTTGTTTTTAACCCTCAAACAACCCACGCAATCAACTCAGCAAGCATCAACTCCACCAACAAGTCCCTTACCAACAGCGACTGATTCATCCCCACAATCACAAGTCTTACCGACACTCCCAGTTTCCCCCATCCCAACTCCTCAAGAAAATACGCAAAGTTCAGTTTCCACTGTCCCAACTCCTCAAGAAAATGCACGAGTTTTATCATCAACATCTATCTCACAACAAGAAGCTGTCAAACTAGTTAACTATTGGCTAGAAGCTAAACGAGTCATGTTTGCTCCTCCTTATAATCGTCAAGTTGCTGCTGTCATCACCACAGGAAAACTATATACCAGTACTGCTGGTTCCGATGGCACAATTGATTGGTTAGAAAGAAATAATGCAAGATATGAATACGGTTTACAAAGGATTGAAGAAGTTGATCAATTTGTTGCAGATGGGAATAAAGCAGCAATTAAAGTAAAAGTTACTGAACAGCGCAAACTTATTAAAAATGGAAGAATTGATCCCGAACAAAGTGGTTTTGACACCATAGCAGTTATCTACAATTTGCAGTTTGTAGATGGACAATGGAGAATAGCCTCTTCTGAGATTCTCAAATGATTATGTGGTTAAAAAACAGGAAATAGGATAGGGTTAATTCATTATCAAATTATAAAAAATAAATAGGAAATAATCCCTACTGTAGGGGAACAGAGAAAATTAACTCTTTAATTCCTTTTTGAGAATGCATAGAAAATATTGGAATAAAACTTATTTCTTAATTGCGACTATAGTAGCATTAGTCGTGATAGTTTTGGGACTCTATTTATTGATCATTTCATCTGCTAAATTGTCGGCTAGGTTTCATCATAAATTTCCCACTGCTATTGTTACTACTCAGCAAAATTCAAGTCCTTCTGTTGCAACTGAACCAGTATTAACGACCCCTTTGGAAGTAGAAAAATTAAATTCTAATTTTTCTTTGCCAACCAGCATTCCTAGCTCCACCTCCTATGGACATTTTGCTTATTTACATGCATATCCAAGTCAATTAATGACTATAGCTAGTTATGCTACTAAAGAATACCAACGATTCGAGTCCCTAGCTCCAGAGGCTGCGAAAGCACTTATGAAGATGATTTATGCTGCTAGAGATGAAAAAGTCTGGATTATACCAGTCTCAGGTTTTCGCACAATAGAGCAACAAAAAAAATTATTTGATGAACAAATAAAGCGCCGTGGCTCTGTCCAACAAGCAGCAAAAATTAGCGCACCACCTGGTTATAGTGAACATCATACTGGCTATGCTGTAGATTTAGCGGATGGCCACTTTCCCAAACAAGATATAACTTTAAAATTTGAAAACACTGATGCTTTTCGTTGGTTAAATCGTCACGCTCAAGAATTTGGCTTTGAGTTGTCTTTCTATAAAAATAATCCACAAGGTGTAGGCTATGAACCATGGCATTGGCGATACATAGGTTCACCGGAAGCTGCTAATATATTTGCTCAAGCGAGAAAACAAAATCAATAAAAGGGAACGAGGAAGAGGAAATAGGGGGTTTGGGATGGGGATTTAAACCCCAACCCAAACTTGCAACTTATAGAAGATGGGGTATTATATCCTCGACCTACATTGTTAATGTATCGACCTACATTGTTAATGTATCAGCTTACATTGTTAATGCATCGACCTACATTGCGAATGCATCGGCTGACATTGCGAATGTATCGACCTACATTGCGAATGCATCGGCTGACATTGCGAATGCATCGGCTTACATTATTAATGTGGTGGACTACTCTAGTACGGCCACTTCCAATTCACAATTTCGGGCTTATCAGCACCGTGTTCGTAGGCGTAGTTACGGCAAGAAATTTGCTCATCTTTGAGCATTTCTTTGACGTGAGCGCCTGCGACTTTGAGTTGAGGAATTCGATCAATAACATCGATCGCAATACTAAAACGATCAATTTGATTTTGGATCGCCAGCTCTAATGGTGTGTTGATATTACCTTTTTCTTTGTAACCACGCACGTGCATGTTGTGGTGGTTGTGACGGCGATAAGCTAGGCGGTGAATTAACCAAGGATAGCCGTGGAAGTTAAAGATCACTGGTTTATCGAGGGTAAATAGACTATCAAAATCGCGATCGCTCAAACCGTGGGGATGTTCTGTATCTGGTTGTAACTTGAATAAGTCAATCACGTTCACAAACCGAATTTTCAAGTCAGGGAAATTATCCCTCAACAACACCGATGCTGCGAGTGCTTCTAAAGTGGGAATATCACCTGCACACGCCAGTACTACATCTGGTTCTTCACCAGCATCTGTACTTGCCCACTCCCAAATATCTATACCCTTGGTACAATTACGGATTGCAGTTTCCATGTCATGATACTGCAAATGTTGTTGTTTGTCAGATACAATCACGTTGATATAGTTTTCACTCCGCAGACAGTGATCAGCAACTGACAGCAAGGAGTTAACATCAGGCGGAAGATAAATGCGAACCACGTCTGGAGTCTTGTTGAGTATCACATCCAAAAAGCCCGGATCTTGGTGAGTAAAACCATTGTGGTCTTGTCGCCAAACCGTAGAAGTAATCAGGATGTTAAGCGAAGAAACATTTGCTCGCCAGCTAATGTGATTGGAAATTTCTAACCACTTGGCGTGCTGACCCACCATTGAATCAATAATATGAGCAAAGGCTTCGTAGGTGGAGAAAAAACCATGACGACCAGTGAGTAAATAGCCTTCTAGCCAACCTTCCAAGGTGTGTTCACTCAACATCTCCATGACGCGACCATCAGGAGAAAGTTCACCACCGTCAGCATCTTCTGGTAAATACCCTGCAATCCAGAACTTTTTGCTAGCTTCGTAAATCGCACTCAGCTTGTTAGATGTGTTTTCGTCAGGCCCAAATACCCGAAAACTGGTCATATTGGCCTTCATGACATCACGCAAGAAAACACCCAGAGGTTTGGTATTTTCTACTTGAATTTGTCCAGGTTTTTCGATCTCAACGCCATACTTGCGGTAATCAGGTAATTTCAAAGAGCGGCGTAACACACCACCATTCGCATAGGGAGTTGAACCCAAACGTTTTGAATCAGTGGGTGCAGTATCTTTGATTTCTGCTAGTAGCGTACCATTGGCATCAAAAAGTTCTTTGGGTTTGTAGCTGTGCATCCATTCTTCCAAGAGTCTCAGATGCTCTGGGTTATTATGCATTCCTCCCATCGGTACTTGATGAGCGCGCCAGAAACCTTCTACCTTATGTCCGTCTACCTCTTGGGGACCAGTCCAACCTTTGGGAGTACGCATCACTATCATTGGCCAGCGAGGACGGGTAGGAACACCATTACTACGAGCTTCCTGCTGAATTTTGTGAATTTCACAGATGCAATGATCTAAAGTTGCAGCCATTGCTTGATGCATACTTTCTGGATCAGATCCTTCCACAAAATAGGGAGTGTAGCCATAGCCCTTAAATAAATCTTCTAGCTCTTTGTGGCTGACACGAGACAAAATGGTAGGATTATTAATCTTGTAACCATTCAGGTGCAAAATGGGTAATACTGCACCGTCGCGAATGGGATTGATGAATTTGTTGGAATGCCAAGAAGTTGCCAAAGGCCCAGTTTCGGCTTCTCCGTCTCCAACTAGTGCTGCAACAATCAGGTTGGGGTTATCAAATGCAGCACCATGAGCATGAGATAGACTGTAACCCAGTTCGCCCCCTTCGTGAATAGAGCCAGGAGTTTCAGGAGTACAATGGCTACCAACTCCACCGGGGAAAGAGAATTGCTGGAAAAATCGCTTCATTCCCTCTTCGTCTTCGCTACAGTCAGAGAAGTACTTGGAATAGCTACCCTCTAAGTAGCAAGGGCCAAGGAATCCAGGCGCACCGTGACCAGGCCCTACGATATATAACATGTCCTGATCAAATTTCTTGATCACACGGTTAAGGTGGGTGTAAAGAAAACTGATTCCCGGACTAGAACCCCAATGTCCCAGCAAGCGGTGTTTGATCTGTTCAGGTTTGAGAGGCTCTTTTAGCAACGGGTTATCCCGCAGATAAATCATCCCCACAGCTAAGTAGTTGGCTGCACGCCAGAAAGCGTGCATCTTGCGGAGTTCATCAGAACTGAGGGGCGCACCTTCAACTGTTGATCGTGCTTTACCGTAGCAGCTAATAGAGTTGATTTCTTCGGAGGTTGGTTTTTGGGGTGTTGCTACCATTTTTTTGCACCTTTGTAATTTAATTTGGAATTCGCAATTAAATCTGTAGCATTGCAATTAGGAATGCTTTTGTAGTGATTGCACTCTCACGAAGAAAATCTTAACTATCGTTAGATAGAAATAATGCACAATCGACGAATTCTTTACATAATTAAATAGATAAATACGCCTCACTCAACTGCTTGTTTTTATTTTTTGTCCATTATCTCGGTCAACGACAAGCAAACGCTCCTATTCTATCAAGCAAATTTTATCTTAACTATTTCACGACAGATGAGCTAGTTAGCGATTTATATATAAAGAACCAAATTTGTAATCATGTTAATGATTTTTATCAAGTTATCTTATGTGATAAGCTTTTCTTAACCAAAAATTTTATTTTATTTAATTAAATTGACAACAGCAAATTACCAGTTTTACTATTCTTTAGATGGCGATCGCACTCAACCTGTAATTCTTTTTCTCCATGGATTTATGGGTAATAGCCATGAATTTGATGAAGCAATACAATTGCTAAAACATAATTTTTATTGTCTGAAAGTGGATTTACCAGGACATGGAAATACAAAAGTTTTGGGAAGTGAAGATTCCTACACAATGGCAAATACTGCTCAAGGTTTAATTGAATTATTAGATAATTTACAAATTCATCAATGCTTTTTAGTTGGTTATTCTATGGGGGGTAGATTAGCTTTATATCTGACTTTATATTTTCCCCATAGATTTCCCAAAGTTATTCTAGAATCTGCTTCTCCTGGTTTAGCAACAGCAGCAGAACGTCAAGAAAGAATGAAGCGGGATGGACAAATTGCGAGAAAACTAGAAAGAAGTCTTGAAAAAAATGATTTTATTGCCTTTTTACGAAATTGGTATCAACAGCCAATTTTTGGCAATATCAAAAATCATCCACATTTTCAACATTTATTAAAAATAAGAATACAAAACAATCCTATTGAATTAGCAAAATCCCTACGGCTAATGGGTACTGGCTGTCAACCTTCTTTATGGGAAAAACTCAAAGATAATTCCAGTGATTTATTATTAATTGTTGGTAAAAATGATGAGAAGTTTATAGAAATAAATCAAAAAATGGCTGAAATATGTCAACATTGCCATCTAAAAATAGTTAGTCATGCTAGTCATAATATTCATTTTGAAAAGCCAAAGGATTTTGTAGAGAATATTAAGCTTTTTTTGAATGCATAGTTAGTATTTCAGCCTTGACGCTTAACCATTAACCTTTCATAGTATTCAATTCTTCCTGTAGAATTTTCTGATAAATTTTAGGTAAAAGAGGACTCACAGAATTAGTTTCAATACCATATCCTAAACTTGTCCAAGTGGGAGATAGTCGCCGCAAAACATCATTTAATTTTCCCTGACGTAGTAACCGGGAAATATTCACTCCCCAAAATTGAGAATCACTCAACCAACTATGCACAACTGTATCTTGATATTCTGGTTCAAAACTGTAATTAACCCAAAACATCATTCGCATTGGTTTTGGATGATATTTGGGTGCGATCGCATACCAAGTTGTGTTGATAATTTGGTATCTCCCGGCTGCTGTTGAACAATTACCTTTGTTGGGACTGACAATAATTGTCACACATTTTTGTGGATGGCGAGTGAGATCATTAACATGTTCTCCACCATACAAAAGCGAGTAGGGACGATTACCACTAGCTTCACTGGCTGAGATAGTTCGCATTAAGGCGCGGATATAGGGATCACCACCTTTCATGACTAAAGGTGGTTGTCTTTTACTGAATACAGGATCAGGACGCGATCGCAAATCACCAATAATATACCACTGGAATAAATACACAAATACTAGTAAAGCAGCCAGTGGCCCAATGAATTTTTCAACGCCTTTAAATTGCAAGCCTTTCAGAGTTCGACTCCTTCACAAATTGGTCATTGGTCACTGGTCATTGACCTTACAAATGACAAATAACGATGAAATTTTGTTTCAAACCACACCTGCAAATAACTCGCCAAAGCTTTTCGACGCAGCTTCTGGTTTTGCAACAATCTCTACTATTTTATTTCCTGCTGCTGGCTCAAATAAGGCTTCTACGCAAACTTGAGCAACTTTTTGTCGAGGAATGCTACCGTCAAACAAAGTATCCGCATTTTGCATAATGATGGAATCGGTGTTATCTTCATTCTTGAGACCACCTGGTCTGACAATTGTGTAAGTCAAACCACTTTTTTGCAGATATTCCTCAGCTTGTTTCTTCCAAACCAAAATTAGCCAGAACAAGTTTAGAGGATGGAAAAATTTCGATGCAGCCAAAGAGGAAACTATGACAAAATGTTCTATTCCCTTAGCTTTGGCAGCATCGACTAAATTTTTATTTCCTTCGTAATCTACTTTATAGGGGCCTGTAGGATCAAAGCTAGGTTTTGCCCCTGTGGCAGATAAAATAACTGTACTATCTCCCAAAGCAGTAACTAGACTTTGTGGATCTAGCACATCACCTTCTACTAACTCTACTTCTTCACTAGGCAAAATACTCCTTGCTTTCTCGACATCGCGCACCAAAGCGCGAACCGGAATATTTCGCGCCGTCAGTTCTTGTACGATGCGACGACCTGTTTCTCCTGTTGCTCCTGCGACAAAAGCTTTCATAAAACCTCGCGGTATGTGGGAAACTCAGTGGCTTAAGCCCTGAGAGGGAAACGACACGGGCAATTTTAATTGCCTTAATCTTTAATCCATTACACGGGAGTTACTCAATCCCGTGTAGTATTGCAATCTACGCATCTGCGGGCAATTACGAACTGAAATCTTTCACTCTGTACGCATAACGAGGCAAATCGAAGAAATAGAGCCGGGCTTAAAACCCCCTGATTTGGGCGCCCTCTCAAATTCGGGGTCTGAAAACCCCGAATTTGGAGGGAACCCATTAGTGGGCGGTTCGAGATATCCCGAACCAAGCCCGGCTCTATTACACACGCGCCAAATGCGATAACGGTTTTGCTCCAAGGAGCCTTCCCTTACGGGAGTAATGTTAGCCTCGACAATGTTATTGGTCTGTACTATCCGAAAGACACTGACTTAACCCAATAAATCTGTTTAATCTTTCAGTTCTAGAGCAGGAAACTGGCTACGCATTTCCTGGTAGGTCTTTAACTCTTGCCAATAACGTAGTACACAAGGTACTTAGTCTGGTCAACTATTGTCTTAAGTCTTAGGCTAGAAGCTCAGTGTCTTTAGACCTGGGTCGTTGACCTTATACGTTATCCTGGAAAACTAGTATGTCTTCTTTCTGTCTCTATTGTAGAGATTCGATGAAATTTATGATTTATTTTTAAGTTTTCGGTCAAAATATATATCCAGTACGAAATCTTGCACTTGGTTCGGGAAATATTAATTGAGACAAATAAAAAAATATACAAAAATCTTATGCTTTCAAGAAACAAAGAATATCAGTCTATAGAATCATTTGAGTCCTTGGAATCAACAGAAGTTGTTTTGTCTGTGGCATCATCGATCGCAGAAAATGAAGTCGTACATATCGAGAAATCTGTAGACACAACTACGATGTTTTGCGGTCGTTATCAAGACAAGATGGAAATGTATGCTTCTGCTGACACAGTTGCTGAATATTTAGATAATCATGCTAGTTGGTTTTCCCGTTGTGCCGAACCGATGAAAGTAGAATCACTGGGGGAAAATGGTTATACTTTAGTGATTGGTCGCTTTGGATCTTTTGGTTATGAAGTGGAACCAAAAGTTGGTTTAGAACTGCTTCTTCCTGAAGATCGCGTTTACCGTATCCGTACAGTTCCGATTCCCGGTTATCAAGCTCCTGGTTATGAAGTAGACTATAATTCTTCGCTACAGCTAATAGAAATTCAAGAGTCTTCAATTTCCACTATTTCCAGTCAGATAACAACAGTTGAGTGGGAATTGGATTTAAAAGTCTACATCAACTTTCCTAAGTGTATTCAGCGACTACCCAAATCTTTAGTTCGATCTACAGGCGATCGCGTACTTCATCAAATTATCCGCCAAGTTTCCCGTCGCTTAACTCGCAAAGTTCAAGAAGATTTCCATCAGTCTTTAGGTATAGAATTACCAGCAAATGTCAAGAAAAATAAATAAATTGAGAGTCAGCCAAAATTATTGTAGAGACGTGAAATTATCCTGTGGGATCTTGCTACGCGTCTCTACTTTTTTTAGCAGATCTTTAATAACTAAGCATTAGTCAGAATTTTTTGCACAATTTGCATACCTGTGATGGCTTGCCAAGTAAATAAACCCAAAAGGGTAAAGTTCAGCAAAATATGAGTGACACGGGCCCAATTTGCCCCTTTTTGCATATAGGGAGATAAAGCCGCAGAGAAGGCAATTGTACCAGTCATGCCCAACCCTGCTAGTAGATGTGGTCCCACGAACAACTTACCATTATTAATGTAGGTGACAGCCATCCCACCAATAGAGCCTGCCACCATCAAAGCCAGTAATATAGAACCGATTTGGTAGTGTCTGACGTTGTATCTGCCTTTAATCAATTCTTTCTTTTGTTCACCTTGGGAATTTCTGGTACGCTGTACTTGCAGCCCTAAATAGGCAGCATATACAGATACCAGTAATAACGCCCACATCATAATTGGGTGGAAGAACTGCGCCCAGTATTTTAGTGATGGTGATAATTCCATATTCGTTACCTTTGCCCCTATTCTTAAATCTTCATAAAAATTAGCATAACCTTAATTAGGGAATCGGGGATTGGGGATTGGGGATCGCGAAGAGACTTGTTAAATAATTCTCCCTACACTCCCCACACTCCCCACACTCCAATGACCATTGACTCTTGACCCTTGACGATGGACTATTGACTAATGACCAATGACTAATGACCAATGACCAATGATGCTTTGCTGCTAAAGGCTGTAAAAACTGGTGATATTAAGCAAGTGCAGGCGCTACTCGCTACGGGTGCAACACCTGATGTTAGCGATCGCGAAGGTACAACGGCGTTGATGTTTGCTGCTAATTTTGGCTATACGGAAATTGCGCGATCGCTAATTGATGCTGGAGCTAATCTCAATTTACGCAGAAAACGCTACGGTTTAACAGCTTTGATGTTGGCTGCGAATGCCAAAAGTATTGACATTGTGGAACTTTTAGTATCCAGAGGTGCAGATGTCAATGTTACTAATGAAGATGGTAGTACGGCTTTGATGGCAGCAGCACTAAAAGGGTATGCGGAAGTGGTACAAGTCTTACTGGCTGCGGGTGCAGATGTCAATATCAAAGATCACGATGATGATACTGCTTTGAAAGTCGCACTCAAGCAAGGACATGTTGCTGTTGTGCAAGCAATTGTATCAGTCAGTGCAGATATTAATGCCCAGGATGAAGAAGGTGAAACCCCGTTGATGCTAGCGGCAGATTTGGGACATTTGCCAATTGTACAAGCATTGTTGGCGGCGGGAGCAGATGCGAAACTGCAAAATCGCGATCGCATCACAGCACTATCAGCAGCAGTAGCAGCTGGACATAGTGCGATCGCAGCCTGTTTACTGGATGCAGGCGCTGATGTAAATTTTTCAGATCAAGATGGTGAAACTGCTTTGCATTTGGCGGTTGTAGAAGGTTATACCGATGTAGTGGAAGTATTACTCAGCCGGGGTGCAAATGTCCAAATCAGAAATAACCTAGGTGATACACCGTTGCTTGTCGCAGCATTACAGGGACACAGTCAAATAGTCGAAATGCTACTACGGTATGGGGCTGATGCAAATGTGAGAAACTTTGGTGAACTACCTCTAACGTTAGCTGTCACCCAAGGACACAGTGAAATAGTACGGTTATTGTTAGAGTTTGGTGCTAATGCCAATATCCCAGCAGATGACGGTAAAACACCTTTAATCAAAGCCGCAGAACGCGATCGCACCAGCATTATCCAGCAGCTACTAACCAAAGGTGTAGATGTCAATTTTCAAGACTCAGCCGGGGCGACAGCTTTAATGTGGGCAACTTCACGGGGTTATACAGAAGCTGTGCAACTATTATTACAAGCGGGTGCAGACGTAAATTTAAAAAATCAAGGCGGCTATACAGCTTTGATGCTAGCAGAGTTTAATGCTTATCAAGATATAGCACACCTGTTGCGGGTAGCCGGGGCGATGGATTAAATAAGGGACAAGAGAGACAAAGGAGACAAGGGGGACAAGGGGGACAAATCCCCAATCCCTCTTTTCAAAACAGAATACTGAAAAAAAAGTAAAAATTGAGACTATCTTTTGGTTGCATGTAAAAATTACACCAAAAGATAGTTGCTTTGTATGCATAAGTTAGTTCTGCTTACACCCATTAAATATAGCGCTTCTCGGTTGTGTCCAATACGTACCCCACCCCTTAATCCCCTCCCCGCAAGCGGGGAGGGGAGGTTTTGCGTCAGCAAAGCCGGGGTGGGGTTCCGACTGTATTGCAATCGAGTAAGAAGTGCTATAGATTCCTACACATATAAAACTATGAGCGAAAATAATTCTCCAATAGAAAACAATGATCGCTTGCCGTTGCGATCGCCAGAAGAAGTAGATTTAAATTATTTCAATGCTTTTAGAGGCCCAGATGATCAAGGAGGCTTACCACTTAAGGATATGAAGCGGTTATTCTACAAGATGGTAATTGTAGATGATGAGAGTTTGGTGAATACGGAAACTATTAAAGTTCCAGGATTTATTGGTATTTCCGATCAACCGCAAGTGTCAGATGCTCAAGGTAACACACTCTCTGGCTACGAAGATGTTCTCAAGTTTATAGATAAATACGGACTTTTAGTTTGTACTTTTCAATACAATAAAGACAGGTATGGTAAGGCTATTGATTTGCGCTGGCCTCCCAATGATCAAGAACAGTATGATTTGATGGAGATTTTCATCAAAAATGAGGGACACCACTCTGGCGCGATGGTACCAGCCCAGAACTTTGCAGGGGAGAGAGCATTCGCTAGCTTCAACGAACCTGATATGTATCACAATGGGATGTATGGTAACGATGGCTTTGTGGCTGTTGCTCAAGGTTTAGTGTTTCCTGAGTTTGTCACTCCAGAACAATCTCGTGGTTACACTGACAGTATCATCTGTTGGATGGCATTAATTAATCCATTTGTGCAATTTGCGGCTAATGATTTTAATGGTGGTGATCCTACCCGTGTTTGCGATCGCTCCACACTCAAAGAATTTTTGCAAAATTGCGCCCTTGCTAGCCTTGGTGATCCAAAAGCACTAGAATTTCTTAACCGTCCAGAAAATACAGCCTATTGTGCGGAGTTTATCTATATCAGTCTGAATACACCTGTTTATCCTTTTAACAAACAAGGTTTGACTTTGTTATTGGATGGCGATGAAGCAAAAGCATTAGAGATACTTAAACTTCAAGAACATCAAAATAATAGACGGGAAAACATTCTCAGTTTCAAAAGTGGTAATCCGCAATTTAAAGCTTTTAATATTCAAATGCCATTAGTACCAACAGATTTACCACCTTTAGATGTACTAATCTCTAAGCATGGGCAAAATATTGATCCCAATACCATCCCCTTTCCACCTTTTAAATTATCTCAAGTACTGCGTCGTGCTTTCCGTACATTGCTTCCCCGCAGCAATGCCAAGAACAATCCGAAAATAGTGCAAGCACAAGTTAAACTGTTTGGATATATAGAGCCTTTAATTATGAGGCAATTAGGTATTGGTGTTTATAATCCTCAACCAGTACCTGCACCCGTACCACCAATATTAGTACCTGCACCAGTACCCCCAAATCCCCCCACTTCTACCAAGAAATCTGCAAATACTCCTAACACTTCTCCTCAACCGACTCCTCAACCCGAACCTCAACCCGAACCTCAACCCCAGGATGATCCCAGAATACCTGTCGTTCGCGAATTTATAGAATTTGTGCAAGCAAAATTACAACAGCAGTACGACAGTGATGCAGAGTTTGATAGTACTTTCGATGCAATTATGGAAAAAGCAGATAGCTTAGTTGTTAATAGCGACTTAAAGTACTTTGTACCGCCGCGTATTTACATAGATTTAGGACAAAATGATGGTGATGATAATTTACCAAAAGGTTGGGGTTTTGGGCTGGAAACTGTAGGTGCATTGATTTATCGGGGAGTAATTAAAGGTACTCCCCAACCTGCTATGGAAACTCCTCAGCAGTTTTCACAAGAAGCAGCGCAGGATTCTCAACCTAGTACCAGACAACAACCAAACAAGTTAAAAGTTTGAGAACAATTGAGGAGTCTTAGCGCCAACAATTGAGTGAGAGCATCCCAAATATTTCAAATCCCCGCAGACTGGAAGTCTGGGGCTATACAGACAAAGCCTGCTTACGCAGGCTAGAATTGTCCGCGCAGGCGGACTTCGTTTTGTGTAGCCGCCCAGGGCGAACATCGCTCTTGTTTTTTCAAAAATTGGGATGCTCCTGATCACAACCGTATTCAGCTAAAACCATGAACTAGATTGCTGTAAAAACTCCTTTTCGTCTGCGGTTGAGGTTCTTCCTAAAATTACATTTCGGTGAGGAAAACGCCCAAAACGTTCAATCACTTCCATATGACGAATTGCATACTCAATAAAAATAGCGCTATCAGGATCATCACTAAGTTGTTGAAATAATTTTACTGCTTGACGCTGATGCTCTATGTTTTCACTGTGTTCAAAAGGTAAATAAATAAACAAACGTTGTACAGGTAGCATTTTTTTGTCGTAGCCTTGAGCAACAGCATGATGAGCTGTTGAAAGTGCTTCCCAGTCAGTAGCAAAAGCTTCTGGAGTATCACGAAACATGTTACGAGGGAACTGATCTAGCAGCAAAATGAGGGCTAGACAAGATTCGGGAAATTCCATCCAGTCGTCTAAGTAACCTTGTGCTGCTTTTTGATAATCTTTAACAAACCTAGTTCGCAATTCTTCATCAACTTCTGGTTTCTTACTGAACCAAAAATCTTGTGATTTACCGTAACTGGGTTGATCGGATTTGCCAAACCAAAAGTCTAATATTTCTTGTGCCTGTGCCATTGATATTACTGAGAATTACAAATAACTTGTCGCATTTTACGCATATTTGCAGGCAATTCAAAATTCATTGCTTGTTGAATAAAAATAGACGGGATGGGGATGTTAGGAGTAGCTTTGACAGTATAGGTTAGCAAAGTCCCATTGGCATAATCTTGTAAGTATAATTCAGCGCTAAAGTCGTTAAAAGTACCTTTCTCTAGACGAAATTGCACTCTCTGTCCCAATTCTTCTATGACGCTTAAATAAATTTCCACATGGGCTGTGAAAAATAAGAAAGCTTTTTGTGCCGCTTGATACAGACGCTTGACCTCATCTCGTTTTTGCAAAACCTCACTTTTAGTTATATCGGGAAAATAGTGTACCCAACGAGGATAATCTGTGATTTGTGAAAAGACTTGCGATCGCACTAACGGTAAATACATCCAAGCAGTGACACAACCACCCCATGACGTATGTGATCCCATTTGTGTAAAAATTTCACCCTGTATGATCTTCTGTTGCTTGTCTTGACTCCAAGTCATTGGTAAACCTGTGATAAATGAGTCTGAAATATAAGATGCAGACATAATGCTTCACTCACTCCTCAATTAAGTCAATCTTTTTTGGAAAAAGGTTAAAGGTGAGCTAGTACTAGCTTACAGTTTCCTTTTTTCCTTAACTCGACTTTTACACAAATTCTGGTTTAAAGTTGTAATCACCTCGATTGATTGAGTATATTCGACCAATTCTAGTTCCAAATTAATATATATAGTTTCCGGAAATAGTTTTTATCCCGGCTATTATGCCAAATTTTTATCAATCTTAAGTGATTTTAATCACGGAAAATTTTAAGCAAAAATACTTAAAATAATCAAAGCCTGCCATACATTTGCCAAAAGTGTTGCTTATTCATGGATAAAATAATTCAGTTGTTGAGTTAATAGTCAGTGATATGAGTCAATCATCTTCTAAATTAAATCGCAGATTAACCCAGCTTGTGGGTGTCATTCTTGGTATTACAATTGCCATTTGGGTATTAAGGGGATTTGGTATACTAACTTTTATCCCTGGAGGAATTATTTTACTCTTGTTCATGGTAGCGATCGCAATAGGTGTTCTCAATCACTTACAAAAAACTTGGTGGCGTTTCTAAACCACGTCAATTAAGAACCAATTATGAGTAGCAGCAATTCACCACAAATAAGCAAGGGAAACATTCTCGTAGTTGATGACTGCTGGGAACATTTACAAACTTTATCTGCTACTTTGTCTCAATATGGCTATACTGTCCGGAGTTTAATTACAGCTTCAATGGTATTAGAAGTCGCAAAATTGGCTTTACCGGATCTGATTTTGCTTGATATAAAAATGCCAGATATCGATGGATATGAAGTTTGCCAACAACTGAAAGCAGATACGATAACTTGTCATATTCCGGTAATTTTTATTAGTGTCTACAATGATATTTTTGACAAGGTTAAAGCTTTTAAAATTGGCGCTGTCGATTACATTACTAAACCCTTTCAAATAGAAGAAGTTTTAGTACGTGTAGAAAATCAAATTACTATCCAGAAACTCCAACAGCAACTTAAACAACAAAATGAACAGTTGCTGTTGGAAATGCAAGAATGTCAACGCATTGAAGCAGACCGACAATTGCGTGAACAATATCTCACAGCACTTTTAGAAGTGCAACATCGGTTGTTGTCGTTTGATAACAGCGACAAATGCTATCAGGATATTATGCCAATTCTTGGAACTGCTTCTAAAGCAAGTCGCGTCTACGTATTTGAAAATCATCATGCAGATGATGGTAACTTGCTCATGAGTCAACGGGCTGAGTGGTGTAGTGAGGGTATCAATCCCGAAATTGATAGCCCTATTCTACAAAACTTACCGTATCAAGAATATTTTCCTCGTTGGGCTGCTTTACTGGCAAATGGCAAAATTATTTCTGGTATCGTCGCAGAATTACCCGCATCAGAACGGGCGATTTTAGAACCACAAGGTATACTTTCAATTTTAATTTTGCCAATTATTACTAAAGGAGAATTTTTAGGTTTTATCGGTTTTGATAACTGTGTAGAATCACATCTTTGGGAAACTTCAGAAGTAGCTTTTTTACAAGCAGCCGCAGGAGCAATTTCTATAGCCTACGAAGGTTATCAATCAGATTTAGAATTACAAAAACAATTAGAACGTAGTAATCTTCTGAGAAAAATCACAGATGAAATTCGTTCGGAATTAGACCAAAAAATTATTATCAAAACTGCTATTAAACAAATAGGTGAGGCTTTTGGTGTCAGTCGTACACTCATTCATACTTACCTAGACTTGCCGACTCCTCAAATTCCCATATTAGAAGAATTTTTGGCTCCTGAGTGTACTTCCTTCAGCCATTGCAATATACCTGTAAATGGTAATCTTCATACTCAACAATTATTGGCTCAAGATCGAGCTATTGCAGCTAATAATGTTTATACCCATCCACTGTTAGAAAATGCTCAAGAAATATGTCGGGAATATAATATTAAGTCCACACTCGCAGTCCGCACTTCTTACAACGGGCAAGCAAATGGTATGGTTTGTTTACATCAGTGCGATCGCTATCGCAACTGGAGTCTAGAAGAAATTGAACTCCTAGAGTCAATTGCTGCTCAATTGGGAATTGCGATCGCCCAAGCTAAACTACTAGAACAAGAAAAACAAGCCCGGATAGAATTAGAGCAAGAAATTCGCGATCGCCTCAACGCCCAAACAGCTTTACGACATTCCCAAGCCAAGTTAGCTTCAGCCTTTCGCTCATCTCCTGATCCCATAGCTCTGACCACTTTTCCAGAAGTCCGCTACATTGAAGTTAACGATAGCTTTTGTAGATTTTTTGGCTATTCTCATTCTCAGATAATTGGTTGTAACTACCGAGAATTAAATATCTGGGCGAATCAAGAAGAATGCGCCATGCTTACCCAAGTTCTGCGCCATACAAAAGCAGTTCGCAATCATGAAATTGAGTTCCGTACTGCTAGCGGAGAACTCAAAACAACACTGTTTAGTGCTGAACTAATTGAAATCGACGGACAACAATATTTACTTGGTACAGCTCATGATATTACAGAGCGCAAGCAAGCTGAAAATGAAAGCCGTTTGCTGTTGCTGACAACCCAAGCTATCAGCCGCGCTGTAGATGTAGACAATGCTTTAGCCCTTGTGCTGCGGTTAATTTGTACAACTATCAATTGGAATTTTGGTGAAGCTTGGATACCGACTGAAAATAATACAGCTTTGGAATATAGATTAGGTTGGTATGGACGCCACAATCACTTAGACGAATTTTGCCAGTACAGCCAGGTGATCAGACTTGAAAAAGGGATGAGATTACTGAGGCGAGTTTGGCGCAAGCAAAAGCCAGAATGGATAGAAGATATTTCTCAAGTGACAGAATCAGCTGTTGTCGGATTTTTGCCACAAGGAGACGCTACAACTTGTGAAGATACTTCTTCGGTCTCTACGCGATCGCAAATCGGATTAAAAGCTGGTTTTGCTGTTCCAATTTTAGCTGATAATCAAGTCGTGGCTGTGTTGGTCTTTTTTAAAAGCAGCTCCCATGCTTTGGATCGCCGTTTGTTGTATTTAGTCGGTGCTGTCGCAGCTCAATTAGGGGCGCTCATTCAACGTAAACAAGTAGAAGCAGCCCATCGTCAAAGTGAAGAACGTCTACAACTAGCACTAAAAGGGAGCGATTTAGGATTATGGGATTGGAATATCAAAGCTCGTAAAGTCTACCGTGACTGGCGATGGAAGAAAATGCTGGGATACGAACCACACGAAATTACAGATGATTCCTGTGCTTTTGCTCAACTCCTCCATCCAGAAGACGTAGAGCCAATTAAATTAGAACTAAATGCCTATTTGCGGGGTGAGAGTCCCGCTTATGAAGTAGAATTTCGCCTGCGTGCTAAATCCGGTGAGTGGAAATGGATACAGTCTCGCGCTCAGGTATTTGAGCATGACGAATCGGGAGAACCGCTACGGATGACGGGTACGCACAAAGACATCACCGAACGTAAAAACCTAGAAAGAGAATTAGCTTTACGGGAAGCTCGGCTCAATGCTTTTTTCTCCTGTGTTCCTGTAGGCATGAATATATTAGATGATCAACTGCGATATGTGCAGATCAACGAACAGCTAGCAAATATTAATGGCCATCCCCAAAGCGAGCATATAGGCAAAACTCTTTGGGATATGGTACCGGAAGTTGCTCCTTTTGTAGTACCACTTTGTGAACAAGTTCTGCAAACTGCCAAACCCATTCTCAACATAGAAGTGAGCGCGCCATTACCTTCCGAGTCCGACATTATACGGCATTTTTTGACTTCTTACTTCCCCATTTTTGGAGAAGACATTCACCCTTGCGGTGTGGGTACAGTTGTAGTAGAAATCACAGATCGTAAACACACTGAATTAGCTTTGCAAGAGAGTCAACGTCGTTACCAAACTTTAGCAGAAGCCTCACCTGTAGGCATTTTTCACACTGATCATCAGGGTAAGTTCCTCTATGTGAATCAGCGTTTTAGCGATATCACCGGGCTTGCTGCCAAAGCTGATTTGGACAAGTATTGGTATGGAATTATACATATTAATGACCGCGATCGCGTCTTTGCCCAATGGCAAGCAACGATATCAGCAAAAAAGTCTTTTTATTCAGAATATCGCTTTGTACATTCGAGTGGTAGAGTGATTTGGGTCATAGGCCAAGCTTTGCCAGAATTTGGAGATGATGGTGAATTTAAAGGCTATATTGGCACAGTTACAGATATTACTGAACTTAAACTTGCTGAAGATGCTTTGCGTGAAAGTGCAGACAGAGAAAAAGCCATCACTCAAGTGATTCAGAGAATGCGCCAGACATTGGATTTGGCAACAATTTTTACTGCTACTACACAAGAATTGCGACAAGTACTGAACTGCGATCGCGTCGTAGTGTATCGCTTCAACTCTGATTGGAGTGGGGAATTTGTCGCCGAATCAGTCGGGAGTGGCTGGGTATCGCTGATCGAACAACACCAAGATGAACCCAATCTCACAGAAACCACTCTCCAAAACGAACGCTGTACAATCAAAATCATCAGTAGTGGAGATAACCAAGTACTTGATACTTATCTTCAACAAACCCAAGGTGGTATATACACCAGAGGTGGAAGTTTCCTATGTGTACCAGATATTTATACGGCTGGTTTTGATCCTTGTTACATCAATCTCTTAGAACGCTTTCAAGTCAGGGCTTACATAACAGTTCCGATCTTTTGTGGTAATCAACTCTGGGGACTACTAGCTAGTTATCAAAATTCTAGTTCCCGACACTGGAAAAAAGGAGAAATCAACATTGTTGTGCAGATTGGCAATCAATTGGGAGTTGCTTTGCAGCAAGCAGAATTACTAACACAGACTCAACAGCAATCAAGCGCACTCCAAAAAGCTGTGATCGCTGCTGATGCTGCAAACCTTGCCAAAAGTGAATTTCTTGCCAACATGAGTCATGAATTACGCACTCCACTGAATGCAATCCTTGGCTTTACTCAAATCATGACTCGTGACAGGACTCTCTCCAGTGAAAACAAACAGAACCTAGCAATTATCAATCGTGCTGGCGAACACCTGCTCAATTTAATCAACGATATTCTGGAAATGTCTAAAATCGAAGCCGGTAGAACCACATTAACTTTGTCTAGCTTCGATTTAATTTATCTATTGGACAATCTCCAAGAAATGTTGCACATTCGTGCTACAGCCAAAGGCTTAGAACTGGTATTTGAATATGCACCTGAAATTCCCAGATATGTCAGAACCGACTCTAGTAAACTGCGACAAGTTTTACTCAATATTTTGGGAAATGCCATTAAATTTACTGAGACTGGTAGTGTGAAGCTACGGGTTTACCTTGAAGATGAAGAGAAAGTAAAATCAGATTCTTCCCAACCACACAAACTGGCAACCCATAACCCTCGATCAACCGATCACAACACACTCTTTCTCTGCTTTGAAGTCATCGATACTGGGACTGGTATTTTAGTAGAAGAAATTGACTTACTTTTTCAAGCTTTTGGACAAACTGAAACAGGTAGAAAATCACAGCAGGGAACAGGGTTAGGTTTAGCAATTAGCCGCAAGTACGTACAGTTGATGGGAGGTGAGATCAACGTTAGTAGTGCTGTGGGGATAGGAAGCGTATTTTCCTTTTATATTCAGATTGCGATCGCTTGTGTTGATGAAATTCAAACCACTACTTCTGTTTCTCAGCAAGTGATTGGTTTAGCGCCAGGTGAACCTGAATACCGTATCTTGGTAGTTGATGACGCTCATGACAGTCGTTTGCTATTAGTAAAATTACTAGCATCTATTGGCTTTTCAGTCAAAGAAGCTACAAATGGTCAGGAAGCCATCTCTGTTTGGGAATCGTGGAAACCTAATCTCATTTTCATGGATATGCGAATGCCGATCATGGATGGTTACGAAGCCACTAGGGAGATTAAAGGGAGAGAAACAGACGCGGTGCGGGGACGCGCGGACATGGGAGACACGGGGAACATAAATGAAACAATCTCCACGTCCTCTTCACGTACCGTCATTATCGCCCTCACTGCTAATGCTTTTGAGGAACAACGACAGGCAATGATCTCAGCTGGATGTGATGATTTTATTAATAAACCCTTTCGCGAAGAACTATTACTAGAAAAACTCGCCCAATATCTGGGGGTAAAATATCTTTTTCATGAAGAGAATCAAGAAGAAATATCACAAAACCAAACAAATACAGAAACAATTTTAAATTCCCTTGATATGGTTGCTCTATTATCAGAAATGTCAAATGAGTGGTTGACACAGGTGCATTATGCCGCAGCACAATGCAGTGATGACTTGATTATAAAATTAGTTAAGCAAATTCCTTCTAGCAAATCTTTGCTGAGTAATTTCCTCACCGATTTAGCTGAAAATTTTCGGTTTGAGAAAATTATGGAATTAATTGACTTAGCTAATAGTTAATATAAAACCGGGAAATATATTTCCTCTTTGTGTCTTAGTGGTTAAAAAATAATTATTGAAACACCAAGACACTAAGACACCAAGAAAAGTACATTACACCTTACACCTTGAAAGAGCTAACCCTTATTTTTAGTAACTATGAGTAAATTCTTACCTGAAGTTGGACAAATTATGCGATATTTCCGTAGCTTGATAGTATTATGCTTATTATGCCTGGTTCTTACCTGGTCATTGCCAGCGCAAGCCGCTACCCGCGTTAACCCGCAACTCGAAGAACAAGTATTAGAAATTATCCGTAAATACCCAGAAGTGATTATCGAATCTGTTCAAGTTTATCAACAGCAAAAAGAACAGAAATTAAATAAAGTACGACAAGTATTTTTAGAGGATTTAAAAACCAATCCTCAAGCAGTAATTGCTGATTCTCCCACAATTGGCTCAAATGAATCAAAAACTATATTGGTAGAATTTTCTGATTTTCAATGTCCCTATTGTTCTGAAGCTCATCAAACTTTAAAAAAACTGATAGCAAAGCATCAAAAAGATGTCAATTTTGTTTACAAACACTATCCTTTAACTCCAATACATGCTCAAGCAATGCCAGCTGCAAAAGCAGCTTGGGCAGCACAACAACAAGGTAAGTTTTGGGAATATCAAGATGCTTTATTTACTAATCAAGATAAACTAGGTGAATCTTTATATGTAAATATTGCTAAAAAGCTGAATTTAGATTTAGCAATATTTAATCAAGATAGAGAAATTGCTAATACTGCAATTGAGCAAGATATACAATTAGCGAAGAAATTAGGGCTTTCTGGTACACCTTCTTTTATTATTAGCAGTGAAAAGGTTTCTGGTGCTGTACAGATATCTGACCTAGAAAATATTTTAGCGAACGCCAAGTAGTCGTCAGGAATTGATTACTAATGCATGGGATCATCTCAATTTTTTCAATGTACCGCTAAGAGTTTAAACCCCAAGATGCTTGGTGTTAACCCCACAACTATTTGTAGAGACGCGAAATAACCCTGCGGGTCTTGCTATGTGTCTCTACAAATTTATATGTATCGTGATTAGCGTGAAATGGTATCAAATAGGTTAAAAACTTTCTAGAATTAGTATTTGCCTTATGCAAAGTCAACTCTAATTTTTAGGTTTGATTTAAATTCCCCACCTGCATCAACAAACAATGTGATCTCACCGAAACCTCCTCGTCCGGGTTTAATTATTTCATAACGTCGGGTAACTGATCCTGAACGTGTTTCATAACTAGCTAAACTTGTACCCAAAATTTGTCCTGTCTTGGGATCAACATCGCCTAGCCAAGTTCCCCAGTCTTCAAACTGTTCGCGTACTGGAATTAGTGCGTTGTCAAGTTCCACAGCAGACAGACGCTGATCTTTTCCTAAAACTTGAATTGCTCTATCAATACCAGCAGTGGTAGCACCAGTAAATGCGATCGGGGTGACGTAATTTTCCACGATTTGTACTGTACCAAATCCTGAATTCGGACCTACGTCTTCTTGTTTTTGGCGTCCCCACAAAGGACTATTTACACCATCACGTCGCAGTCCAAAGGGTGTTTGTTTTTGTGTGTAAGCACGTTGAGTAAATTGGTTTTGAACAGATTTGACAGCAGAAACTATAGCTGGATCAGTATCAGCAGGTAATGTAGGACTGGGTTTCCGGGCTATCTCAGCATCGACAAAATTCCTAAAAATGCCGTCTGCTTTGCCATCTCGGCTCAAAACGTAATTAGTTGAATAGGAGTTGACTGGTTTGGGAAAGAAGATACCGGAACTAGCTGCAAAGGAAGCACCACTGAGGGTGACTGTTTTGATAAACCTACGCCTAGTAATTGCCACAATAATCTATTATTTACTATTTTTTTAAGTAGTAAGACAAAATTAATTACACAAATTTTGACCTGAAACCCTTATCCAGTCTAAAACCTCATGTGTAAATATTTCTGTTCGATTACTTATCTTGATATTTTGTCGTGAACTAAAGTTCACAACCAGAAGCTAAAGCCCATTTAAATGGGCTGAAATTTTTGCTTAGTAAGCTTTTGCTTACTTAAGCTATAAGCTAGGAAATTTATTTATTGGTAAACTGTAAGCCTAGCTGAGATGTATTTATAGAAGATTTAGAAGATTTGGGAGCTATATAATTAGAGTTAGAGTTTGGCAATAACTGCGCTTCAAAAAAGTATACGGTGCAATAGGGATTTGCTTTTTCACAAAGCAGTTCTATAGCGATATTTTCCGGTTTGGTAATCTTGCGATCCTCTAAGTCAAGTACAGTATTGATCAATTTCCCTGGACCAATATCCTTGTATGCATGTTGTAAATTACCTCCCTGGTAAATATTCACAGTCATGATCGACTGTTGTTTAGAATCATCATCTGATACTCCGATTTGCAATTTCAGTGTGCTGAATTTCTTAGGATCAGCTTTACATGTCAGCATGATGAATTTGTTCCTTGCTGTGTACATAGACATAGATGACGTATAAAGCTGACGGCTGACTGAAACATTAGTGGAATCAGTTTTAATTCTGCCACTCGATTTAGATGTGGTACATGTAGCTCCTTTATACAAAGAAGCTGAATTATCTGCCGATGTGCGTTGCGAAGATGCTGGTAATGTATTAGTGCCTAAATATAAAGCACTCAAAAATGTTCCTATTGTCAGCAACCGTAAGAATTTTGTTTTGCTCATGGTTTAGCAAGGAAAACAGCAAGAATATTTAACCTGATGGGTTTTAACCCTAATTAATGGGTTTTACACCAATTCAAAATTTATACAATATTTTTGCATCCAAGAATATTCTTTCCCAATAAATTGTTAAAAATCTCACTAGTATTACTTCTTGACAAGTACTCCGGAAAGTTTTTCTATTCCTGTGGATCTCAAAATATATTGACTCATCGCTACCAAGTTCTGAGGTTATTAATGCATCGGCTGCTATCTTGGATATTTACCTCTATCCCCATAATCACAGGCTGTTCTGCAAATCAAGTTTTTCAGCCAGATTTTTTACCTACACAAACTCCTGTTGCAACTTCTGATCCCCAAAAGCGGGGAGATTATCTTTCGCCATTAGAACAACAAGTAATTGTAGAAATGAACAAGGCAAGGACTGATCCTAAAGGTTATGTGACTGTACTCAAAAACTACAGAAGTCGCTTTGTGGGTAATCAAGTCCGAATTTCTCAAAATGTCTATTTACAAACTCAAGAAGGAGTCAAAGCTGTTGATGAAGCGATCGCCTATCTCCAGTCAGTTCGTCCTGTGGGTGCTTTGAGAGCATCTAAAGGTATGTCTCTAGCAGCTAGGGATCATGTTAAAGATCAAGGTGCCAAAGGTGCAACAGGTCATGATGGAAGTGATGCTAGCAATCCCTTCACACGTCTAAGTCGTTATGGAACTTGGAAAAGTACTGCTGGTGAGAACATTAGCTACGGTTCGCACACAGCCCAAGATATTGTCATGCAGCTAATTATTGATGATGGAGTCAGCGATCGCGGTCATCGCATAAATATTTTTAACCCAAATTTTAAAGTTGCAGGGGTGGCTTTTGGGATTCACTCCACATACAGGCAAATGTGCGTTATTAATTATGCTGGAGGGTATATAGAAAAATCTGTTTGACACTCTCTGGGCTAAAAGCCACAGAGATTCTTGGTTCCACGAGTCCACTTAAACTAGATGCCTTGCGTTATCTAACCCAGAGGTGGTTCTCTCCCCAAGCTTTGACTTTCCGTCTGCCCAACGGTAGTTGTATTTCTACAAAATTTGTTTTTACTTGCTTGCAGTTGAAGCAAAAAGCTGATCGTTTAGTTCCCTTAAAGATTTTACCTATTCCAGGGTGGAAACTAAAACTGCGGAATAGAACCCCATATCTTCAGTTGTCAAGGTACAGCGTCTGCTTGTTAGGCAGCAACCGGGTTTTTAATGTGGTTGATTACCCTACCACATTGATGAGATTACCACTTGCACCCTCAAGGGTGCAAGTGGTTTTCATCCCTTGCCTCAAGGCGAAGGGTTTTCAACCAACATTCTTATAAAAGCAAAGGCTAAGAATTATGGGCGATCGCTCTGTTTTTCAAAATTCCCCAGCCATACCTCTCAAGGTTTACATAGAAGGTAAAGGCTTCCCTATTCTCTGTTTACATGGTCATCCTGGTTCCGGTTCTAGTCTTTCTGTTTTTACCGATCACCTCTCTAACCGCTTCCAAACTATTGCCCCTGACCTCCGTGGCTATGGCAAAAGTCGGTTTAATAGCAATTTTGAAATGAGCGACCATTTAAATGACTTAGAGAGCCTTATAGACCGCTTGCAGATAGAAAAATGCTTGATATTGGGGTGGTCGCTAGGTGGCATTTTAGCGATGGAATTGGCACTCCGGTTATCTGAGCGCGTTACTGGATTAATTTTGGTAGCAACTGCTGCTAGGCCGAGGGGAAACCATCCACCGATCACTTGGCAGGATAATTTCTATACTGGAGTCACCTCTATTTTGAATTTAATCAAACCGGGCTGGCAGTGGAATATTGAGAAATTTGGTAAGCGATCGCTATTTCGCTACCTCATTCAACAACATACTGCTACTACCTACAAATACATAGCCAAGGATGCTGTTTCGGCTTATTTACAAACCTCAGCGTCTGCAACTCGCGCTCTTTACACGGCAATTAAAGCAGGTTACAACCGCCTTGCTGATCTTGAGCAAATACAGTGTCCTGCCTTAGTCTTGGCAGGTTCTCAAGATCGCCACATCACACCCGACTCTAGTATAGAAACAGCCCGACACTTACAAAATTGCCAATGGCAGTGTTACGCCAACACAGCTCACCTCTTCCCGTGGGAAATTCCCAATCAGGTATTGAGTGATATTGATTATTGGTTGGAGGCGAATCCAGAAATAGTCAATTATCATTAGAGATGCGATTAATCGCGTCTACAATAGTCAATGGTAAAAAGCTTTTGACTTTCGTTAATTGACGATTAACACTTGACCAGCCTTATTTATACTTGACCGCCAAAGGCAGGCTGTGCTTTGCGGTCAATCAATTCCCCCAGGTCTTCAGCAATTGTTAATACATCTGGTTTACAACGTTTTACATCTATAGCTATTCCTTGTGCGCCTTCTTGTTCCAAATCTTCTACATAACCTTTAACTGCTGCTTCTGCTTCTGTTGAGCTTAAAAACGGTCCAAAATAGTATGTACATTTAGGATTCTGTGTAACAATTTCTATCCACCAAGCCAATCCCAAAGTATCGAATGCATTAGCCAAAAATTCCCTAGATTGTTCCCAAATAGTTTTCATGGTTTGCGCCAGTTTTTTTAATGTTGTGTTGGGTCTTAAAAGTTTGTTCTAATTGTGTGCTTTACATTTCTTTATACTCTGTTACCACCGTTTTTCCAAGTGGTTTTTTGTAGTTTATCGAAATGTAGGGTATTTTTTTCCCAACGTTGGCGATAAATTTCATACAATGCCATCCCAGCTGCAACTGATGCATTGAGGCTAGGAGTCTTACCCTGTAAGGGAATTGACACTAAAACATCACAGCAACGTTGTGTCAACAAACTGAGACCTTCTCCTTCAGATCCAACTACTAAAACGATCGCACCATTAAAATCCACTGTTTGTATTGGTTCATTACCCTCACAAGCAGTCCCGTAAATCCAGAAGCCAGCTGTTTTCATTTCTTCCAAAGCACGGTGCAGATTCACTACTCTGGCAACTGGAAAATGTTCTAAAGCACCTGCTGCTACTTTCATGACTGTGGAAGTGATTCCAGATGCTCGTCTTTGCGGGATAATCAACCCTTGAGCACCGATCGCTTCTGCTGTCCGAATAATTGCCCCTAAGTTATGGGGATCGGTGATTCCATCAGCAGCAACTATGACTGGATTGGTTACAGTTTTGGCAGTTTCGAGCAACTCGTGGAATTCTATGTAGGTATAGGGAGCAATTTGTGCTGCTATACCTTGGTGATTTCTCCCATCAGTAATTTGGTCTAAGCGCTTGGGTTCTACCTCATCAATGATCGTGCCATTGTCTTTGGCTTGTAAAATCAAAGAGTGAAAGCGGTGATCGTAGCGCAGGCGGGAAGTAATCCAAATCCGGTTCAGCAAGCGTTGACTTTCCAATGCACTCAAGACTGGATAGCGACCGTAGATCAGATCGCTATCTTGTGCATTATCTAGTGCTTTATCTTGTGGTTGTTGTTTGGTGTTTGGTATATCCACTTTTTTAGTGGAAGTGCGAACAATATTAGGAACAACGCGCTTGCTTTTTAATTTTAGGGTTTGTCCCCGATTCCTTTCACTAGAAGTGATAATCTTTTTTGTGTTGTTTGCCATGAGATTGTTTGGGTTATGTGTAGGGGTGGGCATCCGAATACTAAAAAACTAAAAAACCGTAAAACTTTTTTGCTTGGATCTAGCGATGACGACCTTTTTCGGTGTCCACAAGCTATCGTAGTCAGTCTAAACTCATAACCTCACACCATAATTTACCGAACATAAATAATAAGCAATTCTACTTTTATGAGGTTGTTTTTCTCACTACTTTTCTAATTGCAGTTTTTGCAATAGTTCAGTTAAGCGTAAGTAATCAGTAAGATATAGATAGCCGATTAAAGTCTCTAAGCTAGTTGCTTGTTGATATATTTCCGGGTTTAGCCGTTTAGGACGTCCTGTGGCGGCATTCCGACCCCGTCGGACTATTTCTAATTCGCTGTGCCGCAGATGAGGAATAAGCGATCGCAAATGCAGCGCCTGCTTTTCTGCCCTGACCTGCGCCACTACTAAACGATGGTAACTTTCGCTTCGCTGCGGCGGCAGCAGATAATACATCCTAACATAAAGTTCATATACTGCATCCCCCAAATATGCTAAAGCAACAGGAGAAAGTTGTTGTAGTTGTGCCTGGTCAACGTGCTGTGGGAATAAATTTTCTATAGTTGCTCGCATCAATTCCCAACAAGATGAATCTAACACTCCAGATTCACCTTGTTCATTCAATAAGTTTTCCTCCTTTGATTTCACAAGCTTATTATTCCTTGAAGACTATAGATGAGAGATTAGGGATGGTGCATTTTTTCAAGCAGACTCAGTGTTCTCCCAATAGACCAGCTTTATTTAAGATTAGAATGAAGTTTGAGATTGTGAAGTACCTAATTTCCATTCTTCATAGTTTTTTTGGGATTGTTATTGGTCAAGGGTCAAAAGTCAAGGGCCAATGGTTATTGGTTTTTCCCATTACCAATTACCAATTACCCATTACCGACCTCAACGAATAATATAAGTGTTCAAGTGGACATGATATAACTTCTCACAAAAATTAAGCTATCCAGATTGAACATCGGATAGCTAATTTTTTCAGCACACTCAAGCTATCAAGAAGGGTTCTTGACGTTTTCTAAAGCTTCATCGACTGATTTTTGCAGCATCAGAAACTTTTCTAAACGGACAAGCTTGACTGTTTGAGTTACACGGGCATTAGTGACGATTTGCAAAGTACCTTCAGCATTTTGCGCCTGCTTGGCCAGTTGCACCAAAGCACCCAAGCCGGAACTATCAACAAAGTCGATTTGTGAGAGATCCAGAATAATGTGCTTGGGACCCTCGTCAATCTTGCTTCCTAATACTTTGCGAAACGTCGGTTCCGAAAACGCGTCTAACAAACCTGTGAGGCGGAATAGCTGACAGTTATCCCGGACTTCACGAGTACCTCTCAGGCTAACGGTTAGATTCAGTGGTTCAGCAATAATTCCCTCCTCATATTCATAATGAACGCTCAAGTATAGATGTTTTTGGTAGATGTTGTCTACATTGGGAATTGGAGATCAGTTATCAGTTATCAGTTATCAGTTTCCTTTGTCTGCTCGCTGATTACTGTTTAGTGTTCACTGTCTCCGGTTCCCAATCTCGCACTTTCTCCATTTTTACTTTATTTTTACCTCATTAGATCTGTTTACTGTTTGACGATCTGCGCGCATTGCTTGCACAAAATTCTCGAACAGGTAATCAGCGTCGTGAGGACCAGGAGAAGCCTCTGGGTGATACTGCACAGAAAATATGGGTAGATTCTTGTGACGTAATCCAGCAACAGTGCGATCGTTTAAGTTTAGGTGGCTGATTTCTACAGTTGTCTGAGGTAGAGTATCTGGGTTTATAGCAAAACTATGGTTTTGACTGGTAATTTCCACCCGTTTTTGTAAACCTGCTGGCTGATTCAAGCCACGATGTCCAAATTTAAGTTTATAGGTTTCTGCTCCCAGTGCATGACCCAAAATTTGATGTCCCATGCAAATGCCAAACATTGGTTTTTGAGATGACAGTAAAGCTTTCGCAGTCTCAATACCTTCGGTGACAGTGGCAGGATCACCAGGACCATTAGAGAGAAAAATTCCATCTGGATTATATTTGAGAATTTCCTCTATTGGGGTGTGGGCTGGAACAACAATAACTCTGCATCCGTACCTTGCTAGACGGCGCAAAATATTACGTTTGATGCCAAAATCTAGAGCCACAACGGTGAAAATTTCTTCAGAATTAGTTTTTGCCTCTAGGTTAAACTCCCAAACGGGATCAGTGGTTTGTGACCATTCGTATGGCGTTTGGGTAGTCACTTCACGGACAAGATTTAATCCATTCATGGCAGGAGCTGCTAGTATTCGTTCTAGCAGTTCTGCTTCGTCTAGAATTTCTGTAGAAATGCCACCATTCATGGCCCCAAAAATGCGAATTTTGCGGGTTAATGCGCGGGTGTCTATGCCGTAAATGCCTGGTATTTGGTGTTGTTTGAGGTAGTTTGGTAAAGATTGCGAAGAGCGCCAATTACTTGGTCGGCTACAAATATTACGCGCGATCGCTCCCCGCACATAGGGTCGATCTGATTCCTCATCCTCTGGATTCACACCTGTGTTACCCAATTCTGGGTAAGTAAAAACTACTATCTGACCACAGTAACTAGGATCAGTCAGGACTTCTTGATATCCTGTCATGCCAGTGTTAAATACCACTTCCCCGATCGCAGTAGTGCCTGTAGCACCAAAAGACCAACCGCGATAAGTGGTTCCGTCGGCAAGAACAAGTAAGGCAGGTATTGTGTCAAATAAGGCCATAGGCTGTTAGGTTGAAAAAAGGGATTGGGGATTGGGGATTCTCCAGAGGAGACGCTACGCGTAGACGCGCAAGCGGCTTCTCACAGAGTACGGGGATTGGGGATCGGGGACAAGGGAGACATATCAATTCAAAATACCCTACAGGAAGGCTGCGTCTACAAAATACCTACGGTAGGTGCGTAGCGACTTCTGGTAAGTAGGCGCTCCGCGTTTACAAAATTTAAGAACTTGTTTACCTAATCCCCGATCCCTGATCCTCCATCCCTGTTCCCCTGACCACAGCGAAGAATTATTATCCCATGAATTTATCATTTGAATTGCTTTGTCTGCTTGCGGTACAATAACGACAGACCAGATGATCCCGGAATAAATTTTATCGGCTAAAGCATTCTTTTTAAATAAAGATATAGTGCATCTTTTATTGAATTCGGATATTAGCATTATTCCAAAGTATCGTGGGTGTAGGGGAAAGTATGCGTTCTAAACAATTATGCTTCAGTCTTTGTTATCCCAAGCCACGCTAATATTTCTTTCCACCACACTGGCGATTTTTGCTGTTGCTTGTCGTGAAGACAAACAGGCTATTGTGGATCATGACCAACAACCAGAAGCAGTAGAAAAGAGTCCGATCGCTTCTGATGAGAACACACCATTACCAGTAATAACTCCACAACCACAGCCATACCAAGCTTCGGAAATGCAATCCGATAGTTTTGAGTTAGGGTTGGATAAAGCAGCTAGCGCTGATACTATCAGTCAATCTGCTCAATCAACAGAAGATTGGAATTTAGTAGTTAGTCAGTATGAAGATGCGATCGCATTGATGAAACAAGTAGATCGCCAAAGTACCTACTTTCCTAGCGCTCAAGACAACATCATCCAATATCAACGTCGGATTAAATACGCCCAACAGCAAGCTTTTTCTCGCAAGGAACCACCGCCACAAGTAACAACACAAGTACAACAACAACCTTCCAGGATAGTGCTTGTAGTTCCTCAACCTTCTGCTAAACCACCAATTCTCCAAAAAACCCAACAACCATCAACTAACAACCAACAAAAGGTATTTGTAGCACCCACTACACAGCAGCGTCATGAACCTGTGGTGTTTATCGCTCCGATTAAACGACGAGTCGGGGGGACACCAATTATTGATGTCACTTTTAATGGCAATCAACAATTTGAGATGATTTTGGATACGGGAGCAAGTGGTACAGTTATCACCCAAGGTATGGCAAATGCCTTGGGGATAGTACCTTTTGGAAGAGCCAAAGCAAATACAGCCAGTGCAAAAGCGGTGGAATTTCCCGTTGGTTATGTAAATTCTATGGAAGTTGGTGGGGTGAGCGTCAAAAAAATTCCGGTGGCGATCGCTGGAACAGAACTAGAAACAGGGCTTTTGGGACACGATTTTTTTGGTGACTACGAGATCACCATCAAGCGTGATGTTATAGAATTCCGCCCACCATCCTACTCTGGGCAACTCAATCCTGTAGAAACTCGACTAAATGTTCCAACTTCGTCCAAGCCGCACCACTCTGAAGAATATCCCTAGCCAATTGTACACCTTGAGCGTGATCTAATAATGGGATTGCTCCACCCACTTGCAGTGCTAGTGCAGTATTTAATGCTACTACATCCTGTTGTGCTTGTGTCCCCTTACCTTGCAACACTGCCTTCAAAATATCCGCATTTTCTTGGACATTACCACCCACGAGCGCTGTGATGGGAGCAGGAGTTAAACCCACCTCCTGTGGATTGATTGTTGTTAATGTTACTTCATTTGCCGATAATACAGCCAAATCGGTAACATCACCCAAACCAGCCTCATCCAATTTTTCTCGCCCGTGTAGGGCGATCGCTTTTTGTGTACCCAGTAACTGTAAGGCTTGAGCAATTGTTGCTAATAATTTGGGATCAAATACCCCAATCACTTGCCCTGTAGGACGTAAAGGATTCACTAAAGGCCCAAGTAAATTAAATACTGTCCGCACCTTGAGACTCCGCCGTAACGAAGCAACTGACTTGAGGGCTGGATGCCAACCAGGAGCAAACAAAAAGGTAATTCCCACTTCTTTGACTGCTGCTTGTACTTTCTCACTAGCACAGCTCAGATTTATACCCAAAGCCTCTAACACATCCGCACTACCGACACGACTGGATGCCGAACGATTCCCGTGTTTTGCAACAGGTATACCACTAGCAGCAGCCACAAAAGCAACAGCCGTAGATATATTAAAAGTTGATGCTCCGTCTCCTCCAGTACCGCAGGTGTCGATGAGGGGATCGGGGAAAGGGGATCGGGGAAAGGGGATCGGGGACTGGGAAATTTCTATTTCCCCTTGTTCCCTTTGTCCCAGTGTCTCCGTGTCTCCTTGTCTTCTAAGAGATTGAGATTGCAAGACTCCAGCCATTCCGGCTAATTCCTCAGCAGATACACCTTTGCAATGTAGTGCAGCTAAGATCGCCCCCGATAATTCTGGGGGAATAGCCTCACCTAGCCATCCTTGCATCAACTCTGCTGCTTGAGGGCGAGATAAAGACTGACGTTCTAGTAATTGTTGGAGCAGGTTAGACCAGATCGCAGAAGATTCTTGTCCAGGCTGCGAAGAATGATTCATAAACAAGTTTATTTAATAAAAATAAATTGCCATAAATCAAATTAACTCGAAAAGGTATTTAGTAGTCTGTCAAATTAATTTTGAGGGATAAAGCAACTAAATTCAAATTTTAAGTAAATATACTTTACCGTTTTATTAAATTAGCTACATTCTTTTGTTAAAGTTATAACAAAAAAACTAAGTATATTTCAACACCAACTCTAAGTGTTGAGTTTATAGTTCTTATTCCGTAGTAACAATCAGAATATTAAATCAGTCAACAGTAAACTTATTGAAATGCCTCTTACTCAACTAATAAAGCTGATAAGTATAAAAACACGGATTTTTAATATTTAATTGTTGATTCTAGATAAGATAAGCGTAAGCAGTTGATCCCCTAGTATACATTGTCCAACATCATAGGAGATTTAAAAGAATATTTAGCAGAGTTGTATTTTTACTGGTTTTTACGGTTAATTAAGTATTATATTTTTATTTATGGTAGTTATAGTATACGCAAATTCTTGGTGGACTTTACGTAAATTTAATTAAAGCTTAGTCAAAATATAACTTATAGACTGCTACCCTATTACTAATTCACTTTTTGCTGCAACATTTGAACCCTCTAAAATCTGTGATTTACAGGATTTGGAGGGATTCTTTTTTGGGATCGGGGATTCTCCTAGCGGAGACGCTACGCGTAGACGCGCAAGCGGCTTCTCACAGAGTACGGGGATCGGGGATTGGGGGATTGTACAACAAATTCTTAAATCTTTTTCCCAAGCCATATGCGTGACCGCCCAGTCATTCATCTCATACCATTTCACGTTAATCACGATACACATAAATTTTGTAGAGACGCGATATATCGCGTCTCTACAGGGTCTGTATTTGTATCAGATTTTTTGTGAAATGGTATCACTCTGCCTATCGGGTCAGTCGTGGGGCCTCTGCCCGAACTAGCTAATTTTTGCTAAACTAGCGAAAGCTAATGGATTACGATCGCCAAGTGTTGCCAGAGGAAAATCATTCCGTTTTAGAAATAGCCCATTCTTATTTACTCAACTCAGTTGCAGCTAAAGCAAATGAGATCGACAGCGATCCCAATACACTCATGCAAGCGCTGCAAGAACTTGGAGATTTGGATTTGCTGGCGTTACGTATTCCCCATGATTGGGGTGGTAAAGGAGTTAGTGAGGACACTTTTAGTAAATTTCAAGAATTGGTAGCACGGTACTCTGGTGCTTTAGCTTTTTTACAAACTCAACACCAAAGTGCTGCTGCAATGCTAGTTGCTAGCAGTAATATTAGTTTGAAGCAGGAATATTTACCCCGTATAAGTAAAGGTGAAGTTTTACTCGGTATTGGTTTTTCGCAGTTGCGACGTGTAGGTGAACCACTGACTCTAGCTAAACCAGTCTCAGGAGGATATCAGTTAGATGGAGTCGTACCTTGGGTGACTGGATGGGGAATTTTTGATGATTTTATTATTGCTGCTACGCTTCCCGATGGCTGTGCTGTTTTTGGCGTAGTTCCTTTTCGGGAAACTTACCAAAATTCAGAAAGCAAAATCACACTTACTTCACCAGCACAACTAGCAGCGATGACATCAACTAATACCGTCACTGCTAATTTGAGTAATTACTTTTTACCTCAAGAGTACGTAGTTTCGATGAAACCAGCCGGATGGATTCATGAAAATGATAAAAATAATGTCCTTCGTGCCACCTTTTTAGCTACAGGTTGCGCTTTCGCTGGTTTAGATATTATAGAATCCGTCGTATATACAAAATCATTGCCTGCGATCGCTCATGCTTTGACAGCTTTTCAACAAGAACTAAACCAGTGTCGCACTGAGATTCGTCAGACACAGAAAAATACTCATGCACAACTGTCAGAAAAACTACAATTACGAGCCTGGGCAATTGATTTAGCAACACGCATTGCTCATGCAGCTGTTACCGTTTCTAGTGGTGCTGCCAATTATTTACATCATCCTGCACAAAGAGTATACCGCGAAGCACTGGTGTTTACAGTTACCGGGCAGACTAATGCTGTAATGGAGGCGACGCTGGAGAGGTTGAGTAGGGGATGGGGAAATGGGGGACAAGGGGGAGAAAATAGTTATTTGTTTTCTCAATCAAAAGTTATTCAACCAAAAAGTATCACCTATTCACGAGTCATTCATCTAAGTCATGTGATAGACACTGATATTCCTCAGTGGGAAGGTGATCCCCTGGTAGAATTTGAGACTGTTGCAGAAATAGAAAAAGACGGGTATTTCCTCCGGCGCTTTTCTTTAGGTGAACATAGCGCTACTCATATTAATGCCTCAAAAAGCTTTTATTATGCTGGTGTTGGCATTGATCAATATCCCGCAGAATCGCTAGTTGTACCTGCGGTAGTCATTAATATTCAAGAGCAAGTAAAAATTAACTCAGACTACACTTTCAATGTTGCTGATATTTTGGAGTGGGAAGAGCAATACGGGAAAATTACTAGCAAAACTGTAGTGTTGTTATACACCGGATGGCAGGAAAAGTGGTGCGATCGCACAGCTTTTATGAACCCAGATTCCCAAGGAAACATGCATTTCCCTGCTTTTGGTAGTGATGCAACTGAGTTTTTGTTGAATGAGCGTCATATTGCTGGAGTTGGTATTGATACACATGGTGTAGACTCTGGGCAAGATACTACTTTTACCACCAACTGTCTAGTTTTAGAGAAACCACGTATTGTTCTAGAAAATCTCACCAATTTAGATCAGTTACCACCCAAAGGCGTAACTTTGGTGATTGGGATTTTGAGATTACGAGATGGTTCTGGTTCGCCTGCTGGAGTGATGGCGCTGATTAATTGAACCAGAGATTAACTATTTTGACGATGAAATAAATTTTTCCTTATCTTTTTACTGTTTTACATTCTAATTAACTACTCCCCCTTATTTTCTCCTAGCAACCTCTTCATTTTTTTATCTGTAAAGGGATTTTTACCAATGCGTAAAGCTTTAATCCAAGCTTTTACTTTTAATTTTCCTGTTTTACTATCTGTTGCGGCGATATATGCTTCAAAGTCTTCAATAGCTCCTTGTTTGTTGCCACTTACGGCTCTAGCAAGACCACGCACAACTCGAATTTTTTGATTATCAGCAGCTAGTTGCACAGCATTTTCGCAGGCTTGCATAACATCTGCTGCTTGTTTTTTTAAGCTACCTTGTAAGCAAAGTTCTTTCCAGGCGTCAGCAGAAATTTCTACTTTTGGATCTAGATTTTGGGCATTGATATAAGCGATCGCAGCTTTTTTAATCTTGCCCTTTTTCATAAATTTGTTACCTTCATAAATTAAAACTGGAGCCGCCAAACGCCCTATTTGAGTATTCAGTTTCAGTGCTTCTTGGAACTTAGTCACTGCGCTTTCTAGTTCATTTGTTTCCAAACGTTGTTGTCCTTCTACAAATAATAGTTCTGCTTTGGCTTTGTTAACAAATTCTAGTGCTTTTGCTTTGGAATTAAACTTCAAATCAGAATTCCATTTTTGAGCTTTACGGAAGTGCTTAACAGCACCTTCAAAGTTACCTTCTCTTGCTAACTTTTCTCCTTGAATCAGATATATTTCGCTCAATTCAGTATGTTTATGCTTAGTAGCGTCAAAAGCTATAACTGCCATAACAGCAAATACAAATCCTGCTGCAAATGAACCAACAAGAATGTGTTTGAAAAAAGGATCAAAGATGGTTTCATTGACTGCGTTTAAATCTGTTTTTCTTTCTTGTAGTGCCGTTAGCTGTTTTAACTTTGGCTGTTGTTGCTGACGAATAAAGGTAACTAAATGCTCATGTGCTAATTGATAGCGAACAGTCGGGTTTTCTCGCAATAAGATCACAATGCCAGATTTAACTAATATCTGTAATACCAAATCCAATAAAAATTTCTCTGTGTTTCTATCTCTAATTGAATATTGCTGCAAATCCTGTTCTAATTCTGCACGAGTTTTGAGGGGACAAGTACCTTTTTCATCTGTAAGTAAATACAGTATCAGTTTTGCTAATTGCTGATTTTCTATCCCACAATCTTCGATGACTTCATTTAAATAATGCTGAATCAGCTTTTCTTGTGCTTGCTCACCATACTGCTGATATTCTGCCAAAGTGGTAATATTCTCTGTTTGTAACTGGACGCCCACTATCTGCAAATCTATTGGATGCACCTCACCCAGTTTTCCTGCTAAATCTTGTATTAATTGTTCTAACAATGCAGGTTCCAGTTGAAAACGAGTACCTGTGGTTAAGCATTCGATAATTTTTTTAGCGTCAGTAGGTAAAAGGTTCCCCAATTTATAGAGAATATTTTTACTCAGAATATCTTTATTTATAATCTCCATGCTGGGTAAATCATTATACGTCAGCAAATGATGTAAGTAATTTTCCCGCAGCGACAGAATGACTTTGACGGACAAAATATTCAGACATTCTCCTAAAAACTCAAAAAATTGTCGCCTGGGTTCTGAGAGGGTGTGAATAAAGAAAAACTCTTCAAATTGATCAAAAATCAGGACTGTACGAAGGTTGTGCTGTTCGTTTTGGCGTAGTTGTTCTAAGAGGAAGTGGAATTGAGGAAGAGTGTGAGAAGGGGAAATGGTGAAACTTTGGGGTTCTGGAGTGAATGTTTCTAGTTCTGAATTTAAGCTGTCAAACTCACAAGTCAAAATTTCGATTTCAGAAGTCAAACTTGCAAGTTCTAAGGCTAAAGTTTTAATTTCTAAAGTAGAACTGTCGAGTTTTGAGGTCGAAGTTTTAACTTCTGAGGTGGAAATTTCAACTTCAGAATTCAAAGCTTGATTTTTGCCATTTTCTTGATTTTGCGTTTCTGTATCTTGTGTTGTTGCTGATTTCCGCGCTTCCTCTTCAATCTGATGTGTTAACTCTTCTATCCAGTTTCGATAAACTCGTATTTGCACAACCAAGTTGTCTTGAGTGGCGATCGCTGTCTTTTTCAACGCTGGGATCAATCCTGCATTTAAAAGCGAAGTTTTACCAACACCTGATTTTCCATAAATAATTATTAATTTGTTGTTCTCAGAACCAATGCGTTCAAGTAACTGTTCTACATCTTTTTGGCGACTAGAAGCAGTAATTTCTGGTGCAATATTTTCTTGTTGAGATGTGATCAGCTGCTTCTCTACAGTTGTAACTAACTTTGGTTGCTGTATCGCTTCCAAGCTACCTGCACCAATAAATATTCGCAAGCCATACTTTTGTTCAATTGATCTTTGTTCCAATTTAGTGTGTGTGGCTTCTAGATATTGTTTTTGCTGTTTATATAGTCTCCGCAAACTATTTAAAATACTAATGTAAAGAAAAGGAATATTTTCAGTAATACCAATTTGTTTAGCAGCTTCTAAATTATTGATAGCTGCTATAAATTCATTTAATTGTTCTTGGGCTTGCGCGAGAATAAAGAAACAAGAACTTTTTAGAAATAAGTACTCCGTCAGTTCACAAGGATTTAAGGTTGAACTGTGCAGAATATTTTCTCTATTATGCTGACTGGATAAGACTTGCAATGCTTTTTGAGCTTGGTCTTTAGCATTCCGCCAATTTCGTTTTGCCAAAGCGACCTCAGCCAAAAGATGATGTTCTTGGGCTATTTTCAGCAAATATTTTTTTTCAGAGAAAGTTTTATTATTCACAAATCGATCATCAAGCAATCAGATCGCATTTATTTTATCGTTCAGTTCTCGAATTCGGCGCGAGAGAATACCAATAATATTGACGGCGATTTCAGGAATTTCATCAATTGCTTCATAAAGTTGTTCTTGTGTCAATTCCAAGCATTCACAAGCTTCTAAAGTCGTGGCGGAAGCAGAACGTGGTTGAGCATCAAATACAGCCATTTCACCAAAGGATTCGCCTTTGGGAAATATAGCTAGTTGTTGTTTACCAATATGAACTTTGACTTTACCGGAAACAATAATATAAAGCGATCGCCCTTCGTCTCCTTCGTTAAAAATTGTGTAATTCCCTGGAAATGATAATTCATCCATTACAGAAGCCAAGCGAACGATAAAATCATCGCGTAGTTCTTTAAAAATGGGTACTCTGCGAACAAATAACAAACGTTCAACGGTAGATAACATATTTGTTAAGCTAAAATCATTACCCCTTTTCCTTTTATCGTTTACCTCATTTTCAAGCTAGAATCTCATGTGACCAATCATACAACGAGGGCATGAAAATCTATTCCCTAATCCCTGATCCTCGATACCTATTTTCAAGCTAAGGTGGGCAAAATCGCCCACCTTACTTTTTAAGCAGCGTTTTGACGCCACCATTCAATCGTATTTTTCAACCCTTGCTTAAAGTCTACCTGGGCAGTAAAACCAAAGGCTTGTTTTGCCCTTTCGGTATCCAAGCAACGACGGGGTTGACCGTTGGGTTTATCGATGTCCCAAACAATTTCACCGTCATACTCCATCAATTCACAAATTAAGTTAATCAAGTCACGGATGGAGATCTCAGAACCAGTTCCCAAGTTCACGGGTTCTGAGTCTTTATAAAATTGTGTTCCCATGACAATACCCCGCGCTGCATCTTCTGAATAGAGAAACTCGCGGGTAGGACTACCATCACCCCAAACAGGGATTTGCTTTTCTCCCTTAATTTGAGCTTTGTGAACTTTATGAATTAATGCTGGGATAACATGGGAACTTCGGGGATCAAAGTTATCTTCTGGACCGTATAAATTCACTGGCAAAAGATAAATGCCGTTAAATCCATACTGTTGGCGGTAGGATTGCAGTTGGACTAAAAGTGCTTTTTTCGCTATTCCGTAGGGGGCGTTAGTTTCCTCTGGATAACCATTCCACAGATCATCTTCTTTGAATGGCACTGGGGTAAATTTGGGATAAGCACAAATAGTACCCACGCAAACGAATTTTTCTACGCCAACTTGATAGGCAGCATGAATTAGCTGGGTTCCCATCATCAAGTTATCGTAAAATAACTCGGCAGGTTTTTCCCTATTCAAACCAATACCGCCGACATGGGCTGCTAAGTGAATGACAATATCTTGTTGATCAACTGCACGCTGGCAGTTTTCCATCAGTCGTAAATCACAATCACGCGATCGCGGTAATGTAATTTTTTCTGGATTAGCTCCAGCTTGACGCAACTGGTTGACGACCTGACGTCCCAGGAAACCAGTTCCTCCAGTCACAAGAATGCGTTTATCTTTGAGTTCCAAGGCGTTCATCTTTTGTTCTCGTGGATCTTGTTCACAGATGCAGCACCCCTACTTCCTGCCGAATCATGGCATTATCCATAATTGCATTTGCTAATTTCCCATTCGGAGAAGTCAAACCTAAAGCTTGTAAGTCTGCTTCCACCATTAAGGAAGCTAATTCCTCAAATGTTACCGAAGGTTTCCAGCCCAATTTTTGCTGGGCTTTTGTTGGATCACCAATCAATAAGTCTACTTCTGCTGGGCGCAGATAGCGTGGATCAAATTCCACATAATCTTGCCACTTAAGATTTACATAACCAAACGCCAGTTCCAGAAACTCTTGTACTGTATGGGTTTCACCAGTGGCAATTACATAGTCGTCAGGTTCATCTTGCTGCAACATCATCCACATTGCTTTAACGTAATCTTTGGCGTAACCCCAATCCCGCTTGGCATCCAGATTACCCATATATAGTTTTTTCTGTCTACCAGCAAAAATGCGGGCTACAGCCATGGTTATTTTACGTGTGACAAAGGTTTCACCTCGTCTCGGTGATTCGTGGTTAAACAGTATGCCATTACACGCAAACAAGCCGTAAGATTCCCGGTAGTTTAGAGTTTGCCAGTGGGCATAAACCTTAGCACAGGCATAGGGACTGCGGGGATAAAAAGGCGTAGTTTCCTTTTGAGGTACTTCTTGTACCAAACCAAACATTTCTGAAGAACCAGCTTGGTAGAAGCGCACCTGAATACCTGTACGGTGTTGATAGTCGCGAATTGCTTCCAACAGACGCAGTGTTCCCATTCCCACTGCATCAACTGTGTATTCTGGTGCATCAAAGCTGACCCTTACATGGGATTGAGCGCCCAAATTGTAAATCTCTGTTGGTTGGACTTCTTCTAAGATGCGGCGCAGTGTAGTACCATCTGTCAGATCCCCATAGTGAAGCAACAGCCGCACTCCTTCTTTGTGAGGGTCTTCGTAAATATGGTCGATGCGGTCTGTGTTAAAGGTGGAAGTCCGACGAATAATGCCATGAACCTCGTAACCTTGTTCAAGTAAAAATTCACTTAAATAGGAACCATCTTGACCAGTAATACCAGTGATCAACGCTCGCTTTTGTTGCGTCATGCTCAATTATCCCTTGTCGTTTCTGATGATTATTTATACAAGCGACCCGGTACAACTTAGCAACAGTTTGCTCAATTGCCCAATGGGAAACTCACGAGTTTCCTTGCTTCTATGTTATTTCACCTCAGTAAATATGCCGATTTTAGATTATTTTCAGGATATTTCCTCATTAAAACAAATTAATTTGTCGAAGCTGTCTATATTTTCTGTAATTTTTTACTGAAAGTTTATATATTTTTATAATTTTGAAGAAAGAATAAAGCTGGAACCATAAGCAAAAATTTGAGTGAAACAATAATTGATCAATAATTCTGATTTAATGCTTCATGCTTTTTTTGGCATTTGGGGCAATGAATGCCCCACGAAATCAAGGTTTAGTACTTTTTCAGTAAGCGCCGTTATCTTTTGGTATGATTACCACACGAATCGTTTTCAAAACAATCCATAGATCGAGCCAAAAATTTCGGAATTTCACATAATGCAGGTCTATTTGAACTCGCCGAGGATAGGGAATGTCATTGCGACCAGAGACTTGCCATAATCCAGTTATGCCAGGTCGGATAGTTAAGATTTGGTCAATGTAATAACCGTATTTTGGTAATTCTTCCGCTACTAACGGTCGTGGACCAACAACGCTCATGTCTCCTTTGAGAACGTTCCAAAATTGAGGAAATTCGTCCAAACTGGTAATTCGTAAAAATTTACCGATCATTGTAATTCGAGGGTCATGTTTGAGTTTGAAAGTGCTTTCAAATTCTTGCCGCAACTCTGGCGATGTATCCATCATTTGCATAAGGATTTCGTCAGCATTCGTCACCATGGTGCGGAATTTAATACAATTGAAAGGCCTGTAGTTTTTACCAACCCGTTCTTGGACATAAAAAATTGGGCCTTCTGAACTCAAAGCAATTAGCAAGGCCAAAATTAAATAAACGGGAGAAAACAAAATTAGTACAGAAAGCGAAAAGACAATATCAAATAGTCGTTTACCAAACTCTCCGTTGAGAGCCTGAAAAGACAGACCTCTAGGTTTAACTCTAGGCGTCTTTACTGGTTGACCGCGTTTTAAGAACGTACGCGATCGCCCAATCCACGTTAACCTGGCTTCACCAGATGGTGAGCGTCTTTCAGGCAAAGAGGGGCTGTCTGTAAAGGAACGCCCCGTCCCGGATGCGCTACGCGAGCGCTTGCCGGAGAGGAGTGAGCTCTGGGCAGTCATCATACTCCTTAATAATCCACACCACACATAGTCCCAATCTTAAAGCCAAAAGCAGGTGCTTCTGGGAGCAATTTTCCAAAAGCTTCTGCAAAAACAATATCTCACATCTACTTGGATAAATTTTTTTCGATACACCTCTGTAAAAATTCTAGATAACGCTGGACAAAAATTTGTGTTTTAAACTGTTCTGCGTGCAATCGGACATATTCTGGATTGAATTTACTGTAAGAGGCTTCTAAAGTTTCTGTCGCTCTGATTAGAGATGCTTCTTTTTGTTCCTCAAACAATATACCCGTTGCTTTGTCTTCCCATGTGCGGATATCCCGTACCGTTTCTTTTGCACCACCAGCGTCATAGGCAATCACTGGCGTACCACAAGCTTGTGCTTCTACTAAGGCAATGCCAAAATCTTCACAAGCTGCATATACAAAACCTTTAGCATAAGTCATATATTTTTTTACAACCTCATCAGGCTGCCAACCGAGAATTTGTATATTTGAATTTGCTATTTGACGAATTTTTTTCATTTCTGGACCTGTGCCAATTACTACTAATTTTTTTTGCATTTGGTTGAAAGCTCTGACAATTAGAGATACTTGTTTGTAACTAACTAATCGGGAAACAGTTAGATAAAAGTCTTCTTTGTCAGGTGAAAAAGTAAAATTTTCGATATTAACAGGTGGATAAATAACAGTTGCTTCCCGTCGGTAGCAACGCCAAATTCGACGAGCTGTATGGTAGGAATTAGCAACAAAATAATCAACACGATTAGCACTTAATACATCCCATACACGTAAATTATGTAATAAATATCGTGTTATCCAACCAGGTACACCCTTACCTAATTTGCTTTGGTGCAGATAATCAAAAGTTAAGTCCCAAGCGTAGCGCATGGGACTATGACAATAGCAAATATGTAGCTGTTCACCAGAAGTGAGAACTCCTTTAGCAACAGCATGAGATGAAGAAAGAATAATGTCATACCCACGCAAATCGAGTTGTTCAATTGCTAAGGGTAAAAAAGGTAGGTATTTTTGTACACCTGTATAGGCAAATGGGAAGTATTGAAGAAACGTCGTGCCAATCTGACGTTTATATAAATAACTGTCTGGATTGCGAGATTCAAAATCGATGAGCGCATATAAGTCCGCATCAACAGAGTTCAGAATTTCCCGCACAACTAGTTCCGAACCACCAGTGGCTTTAGGTGTCAGCCACTCATGCACCAAAGCATATTTTAAGGGCACAGCTAACTTTAATTAATAGGTAAAAAAAAATACATGTAAATTGTGAGGTTAACTGAAAAGTTTCCCGTTGTAATTGAAAATGGGAAATGCCCCATATCAACTAAAAGACGTTATCTTCTCAAAATAGGTTCCACAAGCTGATAACCTCAAATTGGGGATCGGGGATCAGGGATTGGGCAACAAGTTCTTGAATTTTGAATTGTTTTGTCCTCCTTGTCCCTATTCCTCAATCTCTTCAAAAGGTAACTGACATAAAAATTGGGGATTTATGCGAATTCTAATTATGGGTGGTACTCGATTTATTGGTGTTTATCTCACACAACTGTTGGTGCAACAAGGACATGAAGTAGTACTTTTTAATCGTGGTAATCGTCCAGCACCAGTTGAAGGTGTAGGACAAATAACAGGCGATCGCACTGACACAATCCAATTAAAAGAAAAACTTTCTAAAGAGAATTTTGATGCCATTTTTGACAATAATGGGCGGGAACTTACTGATACTCAACCACTTGCAGAAATTTTTCAAGGGCGTGTACAAAATTTTGTATATATGAGTTCTGCTGGAGTATACCTCAAATCAGACCAAATGCCTCACATTGAAGGTGATGCAGTCGATCCGAAAAGTCGCCATAAGGGTAAGCATGAAACTGAAGCTTACTTAACACAACAAGGAATTCCCTTTACTTCTATTCGTCCCACCTACATTTATGGACCACAGAACTATAACGATTTGGAAGCTTGGTTTTTTGACAGAATTGTGCGCGATCGCCCAATTCCAATCCCTAGTAATGGCTTACATATCACCCAGCTAGGCCATGTCAAAGACTTAGCAACAGCAATGACCAAAGTTTTAGGTAATTCCCAAGCAGTTAGACAAATTTACAATATTTCAGGCGATCGCTTTGTAACTTTTGATGGTTTAGCCCGTGCTTGTGCTGTTGCGGTGGGGAAATCACCAGATAATATCAAAATCGTTCATTACGATCCGAAAAAGTTTGATTTTGGTAAGCGTAAAGCTTTTCCTATGCGAACACAGCACTTTTTTGCTTCAGTCAATAAAGCTATGACTCAATTAGATTGGAAACCTGAGTATGACCTGATTTCTGGGTTAAAAGATTCCTTTGAGAATGATTATTTAGTATCAGGACGAGATCAAGCAGAAATTGATTTTTCTGTAGATGAGGAAATTTTGTAACCTAACAGTTAATAACTAATTACATTTGTAATTTAAAGCACGTTCTATTTGCATATTTTTTGAGGGTAAAGGGGTTATAGATCCCCGACTTATTTGAGAAGTCGGGGATCTGATACCAATTCTGTGTAAAGCTGCACATTATTTTAACCCCTCCCAACCTTCCCTTACCAAGGCTACGGTGTACATACAAGTCAAAATTTTTCATGTTGAAACTGTATCCCGCCTAGAACTAAAGTTCCAGGCTCATAGCGAAAGTCCACTCAAGTGGACTGGAACAAACTTTTTTTGAGTCCTCTTCAGAGGACTTGCGCTATGAGACTCGGAATAAATTCCGAGGCGGTACTAAATTACACATTAAATCGGAATAGCATCACATCGCCTTCCTTCACAACATACTCTTTTCCTTCACTGCGAACTAAGCCTTTTTCCTTTGCAGCACTCATAGAACCAGATGTTACCAAATCATCGTAAGCAACAGTTTCAGCGCGAATAAATCCACGTTCAAAATCAGTGTGAATTACACCTGCTGCTTGCGGTGCTGACATTCCGGCTGTGATTGTCCAAGCGCGAGTTTCTTTTTCACCAGATGTGAAATAAGTACGCAATCCTAAGAGTGTGTAAGTGGCACGAATTAATGATTTTAAACCGCCTTCTTCCACACCCAAAGATGCAAGAAAATCTACTCTTTCCTCGTCTGATAATTCGATTAATTCTGCTTCTACTTGAGCAGAAACTGTTACCACTTGGGCATTTTCATTGGCGGCAATTTGTCTAACTTTTTCGACAAACTCATTACCTGTTGCCAATTCATTTTCAGATACATTAGCAGCATAAATAATTGGTTTGGATGTCAGTAATCCTAATATTTTAATTACTTCTGCTTCTTCTTCTGTTAAACTAATTTGCCGTACTGATTTGCCTTCATTTAATGCAGTAGCTAATTTTTCCAATACTGTCAATTCAAATTGCGCTTCTTTGCTAGTACGGGCTTGTTTTTTCGTGCGTTCAATGCGACGTTCGATTTGTGCTAAATCAGCTAAACCTAGTTCTAAATTAATTATCTCAATATCCCGCGCCGGATCAACTGAACCTGCAACGTGAATGATGTCATCATTTTCAAAACAACGCACCACATGAACGATCGCATCAACTTCGCGGATATGAGACAAAAATTGATTACCCAGTCCCTCACCCTGACTTGCGCCTTTGACCAAACCAGCAATATCCACGAACTCAACGCGCGCCGGGATAATTTGTACCGAATTGGAAATCTTGCTTAGAACATTTAACCGTTCGTCTGGCACTGCGACAACACCGACATTCGGTTCTATTGTACAAAAAGGGAAGTTAGCAGCTTCTGCTTTCGCGTTAGCTACTAAAGCATTAAATAACGTAGATTTTCCAACGTTGGGAAGTCCGACAATCCCGGCTCTCAGCATGTTAGATTTTGGATTTGAAGTTAAAACTAGACGAAATCAATTTTAAACAGGTTCGGGGATTGTTTGTGGAATTGTTCCTGGAACTGTTTGAGGAATAGGACCAGGTACGGTTTGTGGTATGGGTGCTGGTACGGTTTCAGGAACAGGATCTGGTACGGGGTGAGGAACCGTTGGCCCTGGTGTGGGTTCAGGAGGGGGTACAGGATTTGGTTCTGGGTTGGGAATTGGTGGTTCGTTAGGTTGAGGTTCAGAAATCAGATAAATCATGATCAGTTGTCAGTTATCAATTGTCAGTTATCAGTTATCAGTTATCAGTACCACTGTTTTTGTTAACCTCACACCATACGTATAAAAGGACTGCTGGTACTGTAGCCTACGGCAAGCCGCTACGCGTCTAAACTGATTTAAATTACTTAGCTTTTCCAAGCTAAATGACAATCAACCTTGCTGACATCTTCCTAAATATCTATAACCTTGTTGAGAGTGTTTTAATTAATTCGTAGCGAATTCTTTTGAGGAAATACTCTGCGTTTAAGGTCGCTACTATTTTACGCAAAGCAGTACTAAGGAAAAACACATGATTTACTGATAACTGTTCACTGATAACTGATAACTGTATAAAAATGCTCAATCAAAATCAAACACCTTTATTAGACACCTTAAAAGCCTGTGCGAAACGTCCCCACGCACCTTTTTACACTCCAGGACATAAACGAGGTGTGGGAATTTCCCAGAAAATCGCTGATGTTTTTGGTCAAACTGTATTTCGCAACGATTTACCAGAATTAACAGAGTTGGATAATTTGTTTGCACCAGCAGGGGCGATCCAACAAGCGCAAGAATTAGCAGCAGAAGCTTTTGGTGCTACACAAACATGGTTTCTTGTCAATGGTTCAACTTGTGGAATTGAAGCAGCAATTCTGGCTACCTGCGGCACTGGCGATAAAATTATACTGCCGCGCAATGTTCATTCCTCAGCGATCGCAGGATTAATTCTCTCTGGTGCTATACCAATTTTTGTCAATCCAGAATATGACCCAATTTTAGATATTGCCCACAGTATCACTCCTAACGCAGTAGCAGCAGCACTACAACAACATCCCGACGCCAAAGCCGTGATCATGGTTTACCCTACATACTACGGTGTGTGTGGAGATGTGAAGGCGATCGCGCAAATTACCCACCAATACAATATCCCTTTACTAGTAGACGAAGCTCACGGCGCACATTTTGCTTTCCATCCCCAACTACCCACCCCGGCTTTAAAAGCAGGTGCGGATTTATCTGTACAATCGATTCATAAAACATTGGGTGCGATGACTCAAGCGTCAATGCTGCATATCCAAGGTGAGAGAATAGATCGCGATCGCCTCAACAAAGCTTTGCAGTTAGTACAATCTACCAGTCCCAGTTATTTACTTTTAGCTTCATTAGATGCAGCCCGTCAGCAAATGGCGCTTCATGGTAAAGAGTTAATGTCCAGTACATTGCAACTCGCACAGGAGGCGAGAATTAGAATTACACAAATTCCCGGATTGTCGATTTTACAAAGCCCTTCTTCACAAGAGGGGTTGGGGGAATCTCCAGGTTTTATAACATTAGATCAAACACGCTTAACTGTGACTGTTTCTGGTTTAGGTTTGACAGGCTTTAGTGCCGAAGAAATTCTTGATCAACAGCTAGGTGTCACAGCAGAATTTGCTTCTTTGCAACATTTCACCTTTATTATCAGTTTGGGTAACACCCAAGAAGATATCGAGCAGTTGGTGCAAGCTTTGATTCAACTTACTCAGATGACCTCTTCTGTGACAAAAAAGAGGCAGTATAAGCATAAAGTTTTATGGGATGATATTTTTAACGTGGGAGTTTATGTGCGTATATCGCCCCGTGAAGCTTTTTTTGCTGCTACAGAAGCATTACCAATCCCAGAAACTACTGGATGTGTTTGTGCTGAAATCATCTGTCCTTATCCTCCTGGTATTCCTGTGTTGATGCCGGGAGAAGTTATTACTCAACCTGCGTTGGAATATTTGCAACAAATCCAGGCAATGGGCGGATTTATTAGCGGTTGTGCGGATGTTAATTTAAGTACAATTACGATTGTCAAGAGTAAATTTTGAGCAAATGAGTTAATTTTTTCAGGTCGATACATTCGCAATGTAAGTCGATACATTCGCAATGTAAGCCGATACATTCACAATGTAGGTCGATACATTCGCAATGTAGGTCGATACATTCGCAATGTAGGTCGATGACATAATGCGATCGGATTCTTATTAGACATCTCCGACAACTATCAAAGCCTTTATGTGACTAGCTCTTAGGGTGCAAATGCAAGCATTGCGATTCAGCTAGTCTATACGAATAAATAAGGGTTTGAGATAATTCTTGTAGAGAACAA